>ENA-OURZ01001955-OURZ01001955.1-human-gut-metagenome-genome-assembly--contig:-NODE-1955-length-20685-cov-3.575279_pt1 | contig 20685 bp, 11 predicted proteins | sample MGYA00242073_ERZ509195 | MGnify/ENA primary metagenome ERZ509195 (study PRJEB26280, sample SAMEA2338837) | human gut metagenome | biome: human gut; feature: human-associated habitat; material: faeces...
GATTTTTCACACGCAAGATTTGTGCTTCGCACAAACTTGAGATGCGCAAAGAAGCCGCGCAAGAATGGAGATTATTATATGAATTCACCACAGAAGAACACTGTAAAATGTGGCGGAATTAAAACATTAACCAGTCTGCCACATATCTATGCTATTGTTTTAATGGGACTATTTACATTTATTTTTTTAACTGTTGAATATATGTTTGTAAATGAGCTTTCTCTTCTTGTATCAGAACAAAAAGCCACTCTTTCACAGAATTATGTACTTGGTGTCAGTACAGCAGGTTTTTTATTATATCCTCTGCTTAAACATTTCTTAAGCAGGAGGCTTCAAAACATTCTGATGATTTTAGCAGCCTTGCTCTCTGTTTTTTTTACAATACTCATTACATGCAGTAAGTCATTTGAATATATATTTCACGGAGGAATTATTCTTTTTATACTTCTTGGTCTTGTTGGAAGTAATGTATACTATGTATCTGCATGTATGATTAAAAACCGTCATTTGGCAAAAACTGTCGGAATCTCATATTTTTTTGGCATCCTGCTTCAGTTTATAAACCATAATGCTATTCATATAAAGATCATACAGCTTGTTATATTGTCAGCATCTATAGTGATGCTTTTTATCTTGTTAATATGGAATGAACATATTCTTAACCGGTATAGCTTGTATATCACTAGCGAATACACTACTGACAATATGATTAAAAAATATACAGATAATAATGTAGATAAAAATAGAGATAAAAAAACAGATAAAAATATAATAAAGGAAAATAAACATTACATTCCTTTATTTATTAGTATTGTAGCTCTTGTAATGCTGATGGCATGCTTATTCAGCACTCTTGATAGTGCAGTAACTCTTATCCATTCCGATGGCAGCACAGATATTGGGCAGGGTGCCAGAATTCTGCTGCCTCTCAGTGGCCTTGCTGCCGGCTTTATATTCGACATTAACAATAGAAAATATACCGGAATCATAATGTACTGCATAATGATTCTTTCAACCATGTGTATTGTGCTGCTTGAATTTTCCAAGCCTTTTACAGCTGTACTTATTGTTTTCTATCTTTCCGCTGGATTTTTTGCTGTTTTCTTTACATCAGAATTCATGGAGCTTTCCTGGTATGTCCGAATTCCTGAGCTTTGGGCAGGAATGGGACGTGCTGTTAACAATATTACAGCTGCTGTTATTGCCGGCTTTGTTTTACAGCTGCTTTCATCTGATAATAATCTTTTAAAGATTATTCTTATACTTGTTTTATTTGTTCTGGTAAGTATCATTTCAGTTGTATATACATTTGAAAAATATTATTTTATACAACAGTTTACTATGCGTACAGATGAAGCTGCAAATGAACATGACAAGCTGCAAATATTAGCAGAAAAATACTCTTTTACTGAAAGAGAAAATGAAGTATTTAACTACCTGGTTACTACTGAAGATAATATCCAGACTATTTCAGAACATATGCACGTATCAAGGCGTACCATTGAACGATATATTTCAGCTATTTATGAAAAAACCGGTATTAAATCACGAGTTGGACTTGTTAATCTTTATAACAAATAATTCTTTTAATATTTATATGTCTTTATATCATCTGTTTTTCAGTTTTAGGCAGCGTGGCGGAACTCCGCCACGCTGTTTTAGCATATTGGCGGACTTCCCTTATATACTTTTTTAATAATGTTATATATAGTATTAACAACATATACAGCTGATATGTACGTAATATTATATGCTCTTTTAATTCTGGGAGCTTTGTGTGAAATACAGATTTTTGCACAGATTTTGCACAGAAATAAATAAATGAATAAATGATAATTATTATCAAGAAGCAGGAGGAATGATTTATGGTGAAAAATAAAAAATGGCATATCCAAAAAATAGCCGCATTAGCAGGAGCAGTCGTACTCGCAGTATCATCCGCAGTTTTATATGCCGCACCACCGGTAAAAGCTGCCAACGGACCATGTGATACTGGCGATTGGGCTTATGCTTATATTAATGTGAGAACCGGAGAAGATAGTACTACTATATTTTCTTCAAAAGGAACTAATTCCATCGATGGAATGTCTTATGACAGACAAACCAATACACTTACATTAAATAATTATAAAAACAAGACTGCTGGAATAGCTACTAATATGATGGGTGATGATTTCAAGATTAACCTTATTGGTGATAACGAAATCGGAAGTATAGGTTCATATGGTGATGCCTGGGGCGGTTCTATCAATATATGTGGTAATGGTTCCTTAGTTATTAACGCAGACAGGGCAGGTGATTATGGTGTAGCTTTCTTTGCTGAGGGAACTGATTCAGTACTTTCAGTCGCAGACACATGTAATGTCACTATATATTCCGGTTCAAAGGCAGTAGTGTATACAAGCGATAATCTAACGGACAAACCAATCAGAGATAATGGAACATTAAAGGAAAATGTAACATATAATGTTTCACATCCACTGCAAATATCAAGCTTATATGCCAGGTATTATGAGTACGACCCATATACAACTAATACAGTATATAAGAACGAGGCAGATAATACTTCATTATATTATATTAAGGAATTGACATATGTTGAATCTGGAAAAGTAACTTATACAATATACAAGCTTACCACAAAGAAAGCTCTGGGTGACGTATATTATGCTGACAAGATAGGTGAATATGATAATATCCCTGCTGGATATACTAAAACCACATTAGACAATCCTATTTCATATTATGAGTCAGACGGCGGAAGCGGTGGAACAAGCCAGGTTGTAATAAATACAGCTACCAGTGAAAAATATGTATCTGCATATGCATATGAAAACGGAGAATCATTTTATAAAATATGTAAGCTTCTTGAAAAGCTTGGTGTAGATGAACGAAGCAATGATGAAATATGGCTTATTGATTATAGCAATCCTGTGACAACATATAATCCTGTATGGGGAAGTGATAATCTTCCAGACGGATACAAGTATGACGGAACAGAGATAGAAAGTCTTTATAATGTAGAATGTATAGCAGACAAGCTTACATTTACAGCTAAATCAACCGGAGACAGCACAACAGACAACCCATCTGAAAAGCCAGATGAAAAACCAACCGAGAAACCAACTGATAAACCAACTGATAAACCAACTGATAAACCAACTGATAAACCAGGCGATGAGAAGCCATCAGCTCCAGACCAGGATTCCAATAATACAATAGTAGATGTATCCGACGGCAGCACAACAATCAAGGTTGATGAAATCCGAAAGATTATAGAAGATAACAAAACAAATGATGTTATTATCAAGTCTAACAATGATGTTACATTTACATTTGCCAAAGGAACTATGTCAGAAGTATCACAGGTTGCAATCTATGACTTTTCAACAGCAATTACTTCTGATATAAAAGAAGCTGGAAATATACCAGCAGCTGTAACAGATGATATATTTGTATCTAAGATAGTATACAATTATTCTGGTGCACTTCCTGCAAAAGCAAGCATTAAGTTAAATGTTGGAAAAGCCTATGCTGGCCAGACACTTTATTACAGCCAGCTCTTAGATGATGGCACTATAATCAGCCTGATGTCAGCAGTAGTTGATAATGATGGTTATATGACAGTAGAACAGGACCACTGCTCAACATATCTTATAACAAAACAGCAGCTTACAAACAATAAGCTGGAAACACCTAAGACAGCTGATAACAGTAATATTGCACTCTGGCTTACACTACTTATAGTTCTTTGCAGCAGCGCAACACTTTATACCTTTGCTGTAAAAGCTAAAAAAATCAATAGATAATTGAATGAATAATTAATTGACAGCTTAATCTGTTATGTCATAATTTATACCAAAATACTACACCTTATTTTATAACCATTAGAAACTAAAAGTGGTTTAAAATGGTTCAAAGAGGTGTAGTATTTTGTTGCATTACCCCTTATTGTAATATATAATGTAATTAGTTTTTTACGTTAATTTTATATGAAGGTGAGTGCTTTTATGGACATTTACGAATCATTAAACTCTATACTTGTTACGTTGTTTAACGATATTATGAATATAGAGGAAAAAGCTTTAATTACAGATGAATTCAAGGATATTTCCGTGACCGATATGCACATTATAGAAGCTATTGGAATAGGTGAGCCTGGAACCATGGGTACCATATCCAAGGCTCTTGGTGTTACTATGGGTACGCTTACAGTTGGCATTAACGGACTTGTTAAAAAAGGATACGTTATCAGGACACGTGGCGAAAAAGACCGCCGTATTGTATATGCATCACTTACTGATAAAGGGATTGCTGCATATAATCATCACAAAAAGTTCCACAAAGATATGATTAACTACATTACAGAAGACTTAAGCGAAAGTGAAGCCATTGCACTTACTAAGACATTTACAAGACTGGAAGAATATTTCAAAAGTTTCTAAACATTCTTTTTCTTAAAAAATGCTTTTTTATATTCTGTTGGTGATACTCCCTCTATCTTCTTAAACACCTTAAGAAAATATTTTTCATCATTAAAAGCACACTGAAATGCTATCTCTTTAGTGAAATGTGTGCTGTCTTTTTAAACATATTTGACCCTAATTAATCAGCATTATTTTACAATACTTCATATTAATAATAAAGGAGGTTCTTATTATGAACAAAGATTTTTACACACAATCTGTAAAAGATGTCAAGGTTAACGATGGTTTCTTTAGTCCTATTATGGAAACAACACGTACCCAGATGCTTCCATACCAATGGAATGCTTTAAATGATGCTATTCCAGATATAGAACCTAGCCACTGTATTGAAAATTTCAAAATAGCAGCTGGGATATCCCATGGTGAATTCCATGGGAAGGTATTTCAGGACAGTGATTTATATAAATGGATAGAGGCTGCTGCATACTCACTAAAGTGGCACCCTGATAGCAGCCTTGAGAAACAGATTGATGAAGCAATCGATCTTATAGTAAGTACACAACAGGCAGATGGTTATATTGGCACATATTACACTATCAATGGTCTTGATAAAAGATGGACTAATATTATGGGAAATCATGAATTATATTGCGCCGGCCATATGCTTGAAGCGGCTGTTGCTTACTATGAGATAACCGGAAAGCGTAAGCTTCTTGATGCCATGATAAGATTTGTTGACTACATAGATTCCATCTTTGGACCAGAGGATGATAAGCTTCACGCTTACCCAGGACACGAAATAATCGAAATGGCTCTTATGCGCCTGTATAACATTACACATGATGAAAAGCACTTAAATCTCGCGGCATATTTTATAAATGAACGCGGAAAACAGCCATGTTATTTTGATGGTGAAATTAAGAAATATAATAACATCTGGAAATGGAAGGACAGCTACTTTAAATTCGATTATTACCAGGCAGGTAAGCCGGTACGTGGCAGAGGTGAGGCTGTTGGACATGCTGTAAGAGCCGTTTATCTGTATTCAGGCATTGCTGATGTTGCAAGAGCTTCTGACGATGAAGAGTTGTATACAACCTGTAAGAAATTATGGGATAATATAGTTCACAAAAAAATGTTTATAACCGGTGCTCTTGGTTCCTCATCATATGGTGAATCATTTACCATAGATTATGACCTTCCTAATGACCTTGTTTATGGTGAAACATGTGCATCTGTAGCTATGGTGTTCTTTGCACTCCGTATGCTTAAAATGGAACAAAAGGGTGAATATGCCGATGTAATGGAGAAACTTTTATACAATGGAACAATAAGCGGCATGTCACTTGATGGCAAGAGCTTCTTCTATGTTAATCCTTTGGAGGTGTATCCAGAAAAGAATGAAAAGATTCAGGCTTTCAGACATGTCAAGGTTAAAAGACAGACATGGTTTTCCTGTGCCTGCTGCCCTCCTAACCTTGCAAGACTTGTTGAATCACTTGGTTCATATATTTATACAGAGAATTCCAACAGTCTGTATGTTAATCTGTATATAGGCAATCAGGCAAATGTATTTGATAACACTACTAAAATAAGCATGCACAGCAATTATCCATGGGATGGTAATATAAAGCTTAATATAGACAGTACAAGAAATGATATATGGAAGCTTGCACTACACATTCCATCATGGTGCCATAACTATACTATAAATGTTGATGGTAAACCAGCTGATTATACATTAAATGATGGTTATGCTTACATAGAGGCAAACTGGAACAATACACATACTGTTGAATTTAATATGGACATTACAGCACGTGTTGTACGTTCCAATCCTAAAGTGCGTGAGAACATTGGAAAAATAACTGTAATGCGTGGACCTGTAGTTTATTGTCTTGAAGAAGAGGATAATGGAAATAATCTCCACGAAATTGAAATGCCTGCTTCAACACAATTCAAGGAAGAATACCGACCTGATATGCTCGGTGGAATAGTAACGATATCCGCTACTGGACGTAAGATAAAAGAATCCGATAGTGATGATTTATATATTGACAATACCAATCCTGAATATGAAGATAAAGATTTACTCTGGATACCTTATTATGCATGGGATAACAGACATACTGGTGAAATGATGGTTTGGGTACGTGACTAATAATAAAAAAGGGGACACCGCACTAATTTTCTTAATGCGATATCCCCTTTTTGAAAGATTGTTAATCTTTCCGCCGGCCTGGCCGGCAATTATATATATGAGAGTTTTGGAAAAGTAAGCCTTATTATTTAGTTAACTCAGCAGTCTTATATATAAAGGTTACTGAGCTTTCCTTTCCATCCTTCTTATCAAGGAATGAATTATAATTCTTACCAAGCTTTATAACCTCCTTGATTGTATCTACTGCTGTATCAGCATCATTTCCTACCAGACTTGTTATAGCCTTTATACCAGAGGCGTTGAATTCAGCCATTCCATCCTTAAGGGTTATAGCACCATCATTAAGCTGTGTAACACCATCTGCTAAGGTTGCTGATGATGACTTAAGTGTTGATGTACCATCAGCAAGCTGTGATGAACCATCTCTTAAAGCTGGATTGTTTGCATTAAGTGTTGCGAAGCCGTTGTACAACTGGGCAATACCTCCATTAAGTGTGCTGTTGTTTGCATTAAGTGTTATAAGACCGCTATCTATCTGGTCTATACCACCATTGATTGTATCATTGTTAGCATTAAGCTGTACAAGTCCCCCATTTATCTGGGCTGCACCGTCATTAAGTGCTTTGTTATTACCATTAAGTTCTGTAAGTCCTGTATCTATCTGGGCAACACCATCATTAAGTGCTTTACTGTTTTCATTAAGCTTAACCACACCTGCCTGTAACTGAGAAGCTCCTGTATTTAACTTTTCATTACTGCTATTAAGAGTTGATACGCCTGTATCAAGACTTACAATACCATTATTCAAAGCATCATTATTCTTATTTAATTCTACTAAGCCATCATTAAGCTGTGCTGCACCATCATTAAGTGTTTTATTCATGGAATTAAGAGTGTTAAGTCCATTACTTACATCTTCTGCTCCTTTTTCAAGTGTTTCTAGGGAACCTGTACTTGCTGCAAGCTGTGTTGCCACCTGTGAAAGCGCACTTGCTGCTCCCTGATTACCGGAAGCCTTGACTAAAAGTCCTAACTGGCTTGCATATAAGCCTGTCAGCTGACTGCCTGCACCATTATTCACTACACTATTAGTATATGCTATAAGATATTTACTATACATTTCAGTAATCTTAGCTTCTATCTTTTCAGTTTCACTAGTCTTTGCAAGCACAGTAAGATCATCAGCTATTGTTATATCACTAAGACCTGCCTGAACAGCTGCTTTAGTAAGATTTTCTACATCAGTTGTAATATTCTGGTTCGTTTTATAAGCAGTAATATTATTTTTAAGATCTGCAGCCATTTTTTCTGTAAGCATCTTCTTTAACTGTGAAACGCCATTACTTACCTGTAAAGCTCCATCTGCTGCCTTCGTTACACCAGCTGTATAATCATTGATACCCTTTTTCAAAGCGGCAGCACCATTTCCAAGATTCTTAGCTCCTGTTGTGTATGCATTTATACCACTCTTTAAATCCGCAGTTCCTGATGCTGCTGCTGCTACTCCAGCTATATATGTTGAAAGACCATCCTTAAGCTGTGTCGAACCATCTGCAAGCTGTGCTACTCCAGCTGTATAGTCTTCAATACCCTTTTTGAGTGTTCCTGCTCCTGCTGAAAGCTTAGATGCTCCTGTTGTATATGCTGCAATACCTGTTGTAAGAGTATCAGAACCCTTTGCAAGCTGTGCTACTCCAGCTGTATATGTTGAAAGACCACCCTTAAGCTGTGTTGCTCCTGCTGAAAGCTTAGATGCTCCATCAGTATAAGCTGTGATACCATCCTTAAGCTGGCCTGCTCCTGCTGCCAGTGCTGTTGCACCATCAGTATAAGCGTATATACCATTCTTAAGTGTTCCTGCACCATCATTTAGCTGGTTAACACCATCTGTAAGTGCTGGGATGCTGTCTGCAAGTGTCTGAGTACCATCCTGAAGAGTAACAGTTCCATCTGTAAGCTGGTCTGCTGCTGACTGAAGCTCATTCATCTTATCCTCAAGCTTTGCAAGAGAGAAGTCATCTACATCTACATCGTTGAGTACACTTGTAGTTGCTACTGACATAGACATATCAAGCTCAAAGTCATTAACATCTGCTGATATTTCAAAGTACTCCGGAATATCCATATCAAGGCTTTCACCATCAAACTTAAGGTTTAAGGTATCTTTTAAACCTGGCATAGTCATGCCAAGTGCTATAATGTTATCACCAACCTTGCTTACCTTGCCATTAGTAACTTCTACATTACTGAATTTATCCGTTGGAAGAAGAGTTCCTGTGATCATTGTGAATGGAACATAAGCTGTCTGTGACTTTCCATTAACTTTTATAGTCTTCTTCTCATTGTTAGTGTAATCATATCTGATAGTAACCTTACCACTTTTGCCAATCATATCCTCTGGCTTTGTTTCTACACCGTTTAACTTATAAGTAACCTTCATAGATACAGGTGCACTCTTACTAGAACTGCTCTGGTTAGTTGTAGTTTCACCGTTAGCATCTGTCACCTTTTCTGTTACAGTTACATGATCCTGTGTTCCATCTGCCTTACCAAACACATATACCATTTCGTCACGCGTATTTGTCTTCAATGTACTTGTGTTTGATACAGATAACTCATTTTTGATAGCATTGGATATTATGCTTTCTGTATTAGAAGCTGCCTCACTGCTTACTGCAACCTCGCTTGATATCTGATTATATGCTGTGTTTGTTCCACAGGCTGTAAGCGTTGATGCTATAAGAACAACACTCATTAATACTGAACTATATTTGAATAAAGTCTTCTTAACCATAACTATTCCTCCATTTTCTTACTTCCTGATATATTCTTATATCTGTTACGACATATACATCTTTGCCCATTCATTCATCCATCTGGCTACATATCCTGATTCTTCTTAGGTTTAAAGCCAAAACTTGTATTGATAATGAGCTTATCACATAATACGAACAATGATGGAAGTATGAATATAACAACAAACATACTTATAATCGCGCCTCGTGCCATCAATGTACATAATGAACCTATCATATCAACTGATGCTATGCAGCCGACGCCAAATGTAGCTGCAAAGAAACCAAGCGCACTAACGATAATAGATGGTATTGATGCTGCAAGTGCTGTCTGTATAGCTTCCTTCTTAGCAAGTCCCTGGCTTCTTTCCTTCTTATATCTTGTCGTCATAAGAATTGCATAATCGACTGTTGCACCAAGCTGTATAGTACCGATAACAACGGATGCTATGAATGGTATCTGTGTATGTGTGAAATAAGGAATACCCATATTTACAAATATAGCAAACTCAATCGCTGCAACAAGTATAACAGGAAGTGATATTGACTTAAGTACAAACAGTATAATAACAAATATAGCTACTATTGATACTGCACTGACTGTCTTAAAGTCCTTATCTGTTATAGTTATAAGATCCTTAGTACAAGGAGCTTCTCCAACAACCATTGCTTTTGAATCATATGACTTTACAATATCATTTACCTTATTAATCTGATTGTTAATATCATCTGATGCTATCTTATAATCAGTAGCAATCATCATTATCTGATAATCCTCACCCTTAAGCTCTGATACCATCTTTGATGGAAGGAATTCCTGAGGAATACCTGACTTAAGTGCTGTATCAAGTCCGAGTGCAAACTGTACACCGTCTACATCATTAAGCTTATCAAGCATTTCATTTGCCGTATCTGTAGACATATTCGTATCTGCAAGTATCATATATATTGAATTCATATCAAAGTTTTCTTCAAGCTTCTTGTTAGCCTGTGAGCATGCAAGCTCCTCTGGAAGCGTATCAGACAGATCATAATATACTGATGTATGGCTCTGTCCATATATAGCAGGTCCTAACAACGCAAGGAAGATAATAATAAATATCCACGAATGATTTACTATAAATGCAGCAAGCTTATCAAAGCCCGGCATAACATCTCTATGCATTGTCTTCTCTAATGCCCTGTCAAATGTAAGAATCAAAGATGGCAGTATAGTTACACATCCGATAACACCAAATATAACGCCCTTTGCCATAACAATACCAAGGTCAAGACCAAGTGTGAAGCTCATAAAACAAAGTGCAATAAAACCTGCAACAGTTGTTATAGAAGATCCGACAACTGATGTAAGTGTATTGCCAATGGCAACTGCCATCGCTTCCTTATGGTCATTTGGATACTGTGCCTTCATTTCCTTATAGCTGTGCCATAGGAATATTGAATAATCCAGCGTAACACCTAACTGAAGTACCGCTGCAAGTGCCTTGGTTATGTATGAAACCTCTCCCAAAAGGATATTTGAACCAAGGTTGTATACAATTGCCATTCCTATACTCAGCATAAAGAATACTGGCACAAGAAATGAGTCCATAAATATAGCAAGTACGATACAAACAAGCACTACCGCTATAAGTACATAAAGTGGAGTTTCTTTCTCTGAAAGATTCTTTGTATCTGTAACTACTGCTGACATACCGCTTATGAATGCCTGACCTTCTGTTTCTTTTCTTATCTGTGTTATAGCATTCATAGTGTCATCACTTGAAGTTGTATTATCGAAGAATATAGCAAATAACGTTGTATCTGTGCTGTCATTCTCGAAATACTTCCTGAACTTTGAAGGTACCATTTCTGATGGAACATCCTCACCAACTATTCCTGTATAAGAAATAACCTGTGCAACGTGTTCTACATTCTCTACCTTCTTGATAAGCTTATTGGCAGCTTTCGTGTCCATATCCTGGACAACCACCATAGCATAGGCACCCTTATTGAAATCCTTCATAAGAATGTCCTGTCCCTGCATAGTCTCAATCTCATCTGGAAGATAATACAGGATATCATAGTTAACTCTTGTATTAACATATCCAATTGCAGATGGAATAAGAAGCAGGATACTTAGAACCAGAATAGGGATTCTAAGCTTAACGATTACTTTTCCAAACTTTTCCATACATTCGCCTCATTTCTACGTCTGCGACGTCTTCTTATATATTTATCCACCTTAGTGATCAGCCTTAACAGCTCTCACAGATAAATATATTGATAAAAACTCTCAAATATGACTTATGGTCATTTTCTTTACAAACGATATTCTAGCACAAAATGACTGATAGTCAATATTAAAAATGACTTTAGGTCACTTTTTTATAGATTTTTTATTTTTTTCGTGTTAAAATAGTTACAGCTTTAAGAAATGAGGTTTTTGTATGGGAAAACTAGAAAGTAATAAACAACAAAAAAGAACTTCTCTTTTAGATACAGCATTTAAACTTTTTACAACACAGGGGGTATCAAAAACATCTATTGCTGAGATATCACAGAAAGCTGGAATAGCCAAAGGAACCTTTTACCTTTACTTTAAAGATAAATATGACATCAGAAACAAGCTGATCTCTCATGAGGCAAGCAAGCTTTTCAAGAATGCTGCTACTGCTCTTAACAGGCACATATATGAGGAAACAGCTAAAAATGCTGCTTTTACAATCTCCTTTACTAATCAGATTGTATTCATTGCAGACCATATAATCAATGCTCTCAATGATAACCAGACTCTTCTTACTTTCATTTCAAAGAATCTGTCCTGGGGAATATTCAAAGAGGCTCTGACAACCAATGTTGCTGATGATGATCTTAACTTCAAAGATGTATATTACGATATGCTGTCCGAATCCGGACTCAACCTTAAAGAACCTGAAATAATGCTCTTTATGATAGTAGAACTTATAAGCTCTACGTGCTACAGCGCCATTCTCTACAAAGAACCTGCTGATATTGATACATTAAAGCCTTATCTTTATAACACTATACGGGCTATTATCAATGAACACACTATCAGCAATTAAATATAGTTTCTTCTTTTTTTTCTACACATAAAATAAAAAGTTCAGGATAAACATCGACTTGATGTTTATCCTGAACTTTTTTCACGTTTATCTTTAGTTCTTCACTACTTCCCTCGTATATCACAGTATACAGACCCCCATCTGCATACTGTAATCCTGTTAACTTTTCTGCCAACCCTATATTCGGCTGACTGCAAAGCTTACTACTTTCTCATATTAAAATACCTTATTGCTTCAATTGAAAAGATTAACTAAATTCTTTTCTTCTTGTTATCATATACAACTACTGATAATACAAGTCCTGCTGCCATCATAGCTAATACTGCATATACTACTGGACGTGCTGTATCACCTGTTGTTGCGCCTTCACCTGATTCAGTAGATGGAGCTGTGGCTGCATCACCTGTGCTGCTATCAGCATTGCCATTATTAGTATTATCTGTTTTATCATCTGTAGATGGTGTTTCTGGTGTTGTTGGCTGTGTTGGAACTGTTGGTGTATCACCCTTGTTATTATCATCCTTACCAGACGCAACTGTACTTGGCTTAACTGATTTAGCCTCAGCACTTGTTACATCAAGTCTCGCACCTGAGTTAGCTGGTGCTGTCTCATTTAATTCAAGAAGACCATGCATATTGATTGTACCATCTTCATTTCTTGTTGGAAGAACTGAAGTATCTACATTTACAAACCAGTCTTTAGTTGCTTCAACACCTAAGTTATTATAAGAAGCACTTCCATTATAGATATAGTTATCCTCGCTATGAAGAGCAAAAGGAATTAAATCATCAAGTTTAGTGTTCTTATCATTGTTTAAAGAAATTAATCCCTTAACAACCCATTCTTTTCTGTTTGAATCCTTTGTATTAAGACCTACATTGTAAGCACTATTCTTAATAGAATTGTTGTATGATGTACAATCATATATCTTAATATCAGGACAACTGTTACTTGTGATTCCCTTAGCATGGTTATCAAATGTGATGCTGTTCTTAAGAACATGTCCACCCTTTAAGTAACCACCACCAAGCTTGAATCCGTTACCTTCACCATATTCATAGTTAGGATCTGTAATATCATCTGTTGTAAGCCATCCGTTGTTATAAGCTACACAGTTTTCAATAGTTACAAGACCTATCTCACCTGATACTGACTTAGCATAAAGATCCCATCCATCATCAATATTGTTATGTGAAATACATCCGTAGAATCTGTTTCCGTTACCACATGTAAGCTTAGCTGCGAAACCATCTGCATCGTTACGTCCAGCATCACAGTTATCAAAAGATTCACAGTTCTTTACAAGGTTATCTGTTGGCCATAACTTATACTTAATACCAGTCTTGTTATCAGCACCTCCTGAACGGCTTATCTGGATACCTGAATTAGCTGCATGTTCAACTGTACACATTTCAACGATATTGTTGTTACCACTAATCTGGATACCTACACCTGATGAATCCTTAACATAGATACCATATACGTGCCAGTAATCACCAATGATTGATAAACCACAGCCTTCAAATACTGCCTTACCTGTATTCTCAGCAACAAGAGTTATCATTCTGCTTGCTGTACCACTTACGCTTCTCTGGATTGATATCCAATCCTTATATGTACCATCTTTAAGTACGATAGTCTGTCCTGGCTGTGCATACTGTACTGCTGTTGCAAGATTAAGTGGCTTAGCCTCTGTAGCATCACCATCTTTTGTTCCATCTGGTGATACTATAAGAACACCATTCTCTTCTCCATACGTAGCACGCTTAACTGTTACATCACCCTTAAGTTCATCTGTAGATGTAATCTTATCACTCGCCTTTGGAGCATATGTATAAGATATCTTATTGTCACCAATATTAACTGCTACATTTACTCTTGCAGCATCACCAGCTGATAATACTCTTTCTTCTGTCTTACCATCTGAACCTGTTACTTTAAGTGTACCATCACAGTTAGGAACATAGATAAATTCATAGCTTGCTGCACCTACTGTATTAGAAGAATATACTTTTCCGCTTGGTGTTATCTTATCGTCACCCTTATCATTAGATGTAATACCCTTACTCTCTGATTTAGTGAACTTGATGTTACTAATCTTAACACCAATCTTTCTACTTACCATCACACCAACAACAACTGTTCCATCTTCCTGTACTGATGTGAATGAATTATCTGTATTTTTAAGTTCTTCACCATTGCATACTGCTGTATATCCTTCATCTGTCTTCTCAAGTGAGAATTCATATGTTGAATCTGCTGCAAATGATGTAGCTGCCTTAAAGTCTTTCTTTGTAACAACTCTGTCAACACCATCATTATTAGATGAATCTGCTGATGTATAACCTGTTACATTTCTCATACAAGCTGTTTTTGACTTGCTGCTATATACCATAGATGAAGCATAGTTGAAATACTTATGTACATAGTCAACCTTGCCCCAGTTGTTAATACCAAGTGTATCAGCTGCTACTACACCAAAACCAGTCTGGTTATCTGGTGTCTTAGAAGTATCTGTTACTGTAAATGTAGCTGATAACTTAAAGTTTTCTGTATCTGGATCAATCTTTGTATAGTAGTAAGAGAAACCATCTTCATCATCAGATATCTTACCACTTGTCTGTGAAGCAATTTCAATAGTTCCGTTTGTATTAGAAATATCTAAAGCTTCAACGTTGTTCTGCTTATTAGCTGTCTGTTCCTGTGAATCAAGATCATACTTAGTTACTGTTCCATCTTCTGCTGTAATAACCGCATTAGTTGTCTGTGCAGAACCTACTGTGGCTACATACCATTTCTGATCTGCATCCTTCTTAACTTCAACTGTTGCAACAGCATTAGCAACGAATCCATCGCTGTTTCTTATTGCTTCAACCTTAAACTCATAGCTCTTACCAGCCTCAAGTCCTGTTACTGTGTAATCTGCCTGGCTTGCTTTAAGATCTTTAACAGCATATGTAAAATCACCTGTGCTTCCAGCTTCCCTATAGCTTACTGCGTAGCTGTCTGCATCTTCAATATTAACCCAGTCAAGATATACGCTTCCGTTACCCTTATTCTGTGCCCATGTTATAACTGGCTTTCTTACTGCAAGTGTATATGCACCATAGCTGTATGCACCACTTGACTTATCAGCTGCACCAACTCTCTGTGCAACTACTGTGAATGTATAATCACCTGACCAGAGTGGTGTAAATGTAACTGAATCTGTCTGTGCCTTAACATTAACTGTAGATACTTCGTATCCACCTTCAAGCATAGTAACCTTTACATTCTCAGCACCTTTAAGTTCATCTATAACTGATGTGAAGTTAACAACAAAGTTTCCATCTGCATCTGTTGTAACTGAATTGATAACAGGAGATTCTACTGTATCCCATGCAACTGCCTGCTTATTCTCTTCTGGATCATATTCTACCTTGATATCGTATATGTCAGCACCCTTAGCACTACCAATATAATATGTGCCTGGCTTAACATTTTCTAATGTATATGTTCCTATCTCATCTGTTACACCTAACTGACCTATTGCTGTACCAGAAGTAACTCCTGTCTTAGCATATATAAGGTTAGTACCTTCACCAGATGCTCCCTTAGCTGCCGCTACAAGAGTAATCTTAGCAGTCTTTTCAACATTAACCTTAATTGTTGCTGTTCCATCTGCTAACTTAGTAGCTCCACTAAGCTGAAGCTTATTGTTATATGTAACACCCTTATATTCTGCTGGTGCTGCTAACTTAATAAATACATTCTTTGAACCCTTGCCAGCTACTGTGAAGTAACCATCTGTTCCTACTGGTGTATCTGCTGTTACTTTGAACTTGCCATCTTCACCTGCATTAGAAACATCAAGGTCATTAGCGTTCATTTCATACTTCTCAATATACTTAACACTCATATTAAATATATCAAGACCATTCTTAGAACCAAGCTTATATGTACCAGCTGGAAGTTCTACTGTATACTTAGCTGCTGTACCCTTTTCAAATACTGCATCTGCAAGTGTAACTGTGGCACCGCCATCCTTAGCATACTGTAACTCTGGAACTCCTGAACCCTTCTGGGCTGCTACTAATGTAAGTCTGAAATCCTGCTTTGCTGTAAATGTGATAGCAGACTTTTCTTTTCCATCTGCGAATGATGGACTTCCATCTAATCTTAATGATGTTGTAAGTGTTTCCTTACCATAAGCTACTGACTGACCTGTAACTAACTTTGTCTTGTCACCATTCTTATATACATTAAAGAAACCTGATAATGTATCATCAGCTATAAGCTTACCATCAGCACTAAACTTTGATGCATCTACTGTTGCACCATCAACTGTATATTCTGGTAAACGGCTCTGAACCTCTACATATAAGAAGTTACCTCCATTGTTACCACCAAGCCAGTACTGACCGGCTTCATCAAGATTAAACTCAATCTTGTTAACAATGCTTGTATCGTTTTCCATCTCGATTGATGTAGCCTTAGCACCTGCTTTAGCATACTGGAATGAATGTTTATTATTAACGCCCTTTACTGCAACGTAAGCAATAACCTTAACTGGCTCTGTTGTAGTAAATGTTATACCTGCCTGTCCTGTAGATGTATTTAATCCACCTCCAAGATTAAGCGCCTGTGAATATTCACCCATGTTACATTCAAGCTTATCAGCCAATGTCTTTAATGAGTTCTTACCACCCTTAGCAGCAACAGTGAAATAACCATCTGTTCCTACTTTAATATCTTCTGTGACCTTGCCGTCTGCGCCAAACTGCTCAGCTTTAAGGTCTGCGGCATCCATGACATAAGCCTTTTTTGCCACTGCTGTTCCTTCGCTTCCAGTACTTTCAGCTGCAACAACAGCCGCTGGAACAGAAGGGAACATACCTACCAACATAAGTACTGCGCTAAACATAGCGAATACTCTGTTAAAAGTCTTCTTCTTCATAACTTCCTCCTGATATATATTTGATTCACATTTCCAAAAAACTGTACAATATAAACAATTCCTCAATTAAAACAATCAATTCTTTAAATAATTATTATAACATTACCAAAAAAAACGCCTTTTCTTTTTTGTAACACTTTTATAATTATTTTTCTTTTACATAATATTTTTTAGAAACATTTCACAAGTAAACGTATTATATATTATTTATTATAATAAAGCAACCTATTTTACATAAGTTTTGTAACATTTTTGTAACAAAAATGATTTTATTCACTTTCAAGCAGCTTATTGTATATATCCCTCTTAGATACACCTCTGTCCTTAGCTGCTGCCTTCATAGCTTCCTTCTTATCCATCCCCTGGTCCATATACATCTGTACATGCTCCATCTCAGACATAGCCTTCCACTTATCCTGTTCCTCCTGCTTTATCGCATCACGGCTCTTACCTGCGACAACAAGAACAAACTCGCCTCTTGGCTCATTCACTTCATAATACTCACAGGCTCCATCAAGTGTTGTCACCATGCTGTTTTCATATCTTTTCGTAAGCTCCTTGCACACTGTTATTGCACGTTCACCACCAAGCACTGTGCTAAGCTCCTTAAGTGTCTTTAACAGCCTGTGAGGTGCTTCATATATAATCATTGTTCTTGTTTCTGACTCAAGCTCTGAAAGTATGTCTTTTCTCTCATTTTTGTCCGATGGAAGAAATGCTTCAAATGCAAATCTTCTTGTAGCCTGTCCTGACATTGTAAGTGCTGTTATACAAGCTGCTGCCCCAGGCACACTTGATACCTTTATACCTGCCTCAAGCGCTTGTCGTACAAGCTCCTCTCCAGGATCTGATATACCAGGTGTTCCTGCATCAGTTATAACGGCCACATTTTCACCCTTAAGCATTTTCTCAACTAGTGTTTTTGCCTTGTCATACTTGTTATACTCATGATAACTAGTCATTGGCGTATTTATTTCAAAATGATTAAGCAGCTTTATACTGTTTCTCGTATCCTCTGCTGCTATAACATCAACCTCTTTTAATATTCTTAACACCCTGAATGTTATATCCTCAAGATTTCCTATAGGTGTCGCACATAAATATAACTGTCCTATATCCTGGCTTATACCTTTATCCGATTCCAATATATCTTTATTATCCATACAAACACCCTTTCATATTGTAGCTTCCATATTAATAACCTTCCAGATTATTATTTATATCCGGATTCATCCCAGATTCATTCTTTCATTCCATACATATCCAGAAGCTCTGCTGTATAACTTCCGTCTTTATTATATACAATAAGTGGTTCCTCCACTTTAAGCTGCGAATTTCCACCTTTAACTGCCTCTATAAGCACCATATTGGCAGGCTTATCCACATATGGATATACAAGCCTCATTCGTTTAGGCTCTAAGTGGTTGTTCTTCATAGATGTAAATATATCTACTAATCTTGATGGCCTGTGCACCATATACATATGCCCCTTAACCTTAAGACACTTAGATGCCTCTCTTACTACATCTTCAAGACTACATAAAAGCTCATGCCTTGCTATGGCCTTTGCACTTTCAGGATTAACTATTCCATGATTCTCATTCATATATGGTGGATTACTTGTCACAACATTAAAAGAAGCCCCACCAAATATACGTGAAGCTTCCTTAATATCACCCTGAACCATATTTACGTGATCAGAAAGGTTATTCAAACTGACATTTCTTGCTGCAAGATTGAAGCTTATATCCTGTATCTCAAGTCCTGTATACATACCACCAGGATTCTTAGCCTGCATAAGTATAGGTATTATACCATTCCCTGTACCAAGATCCAGCACCTTATCATTCTTTCCTGCTTTTGCAAATGTAGACAATAAAACAGCATCCATACCAAAACAGAACACATCTGTATTCTGGATTAACTTAAGATTATCCCTGCATAAATCATCTATTCGTTCATTAGCATTAATCTTATATTCTGCATTAATACAAGCTTCTGCATTTATCTTAACATCAGTCATCATTGATATGGGCTTTTCCTTCCTTTCTCTCAAGCTCTTCAAGCTCTTTTAACTCTTTATCATCTATGTTCATTCTGTCATTTTTTCTTTTAGGCTTAAATCGCAGCTCTGAAACAGGATATTCCCTTATTTCTTTTTCATCGCCATCAAGTGTTACTATAACTTTAACAAGCTGTCTTAATACATTGACACTTGACACCTCACCTTTAAGCTTCTCAGGAGTGGTTACATAATCTCCTACACTTGGAAGATGGCTGTTAAGCTCTTCATAAGTTTCCTGCTCATTCTTAAGACAGCACATCAGACGTCCACAAACACCTGAAATCTTCGTCTGGTTCAGAGAAAGATTCTGCTCTTTCGCCATCTTAATGGAAACCGGTGCAAATTCGGAAAGATACGTATGGCAGCAAAGCGTCCTTCCACAGATACCAATACCACCAAGGATCTTCGTCTCATCACGGACACCGATCTGACGAAGCTCAATCCTTGTCTTAAACACAGACGCCAGATCCTTAACAAGCTGACGGAAATCAATCCGCCCGTCCGCTGTAAAATAAAACAGCACCTTGTTATTATCAAACGTATACTCCGCATCGATCAGCTTCATCTCAAGCCCATGTTCACGGATCTTCTTCTTGCAGATCTTAAAAGCCTCTTTCTCCTTCAGACGGTTCTCAGCCTCATGCTCCTCGTCCTCTTTTGTCGCAACACGGAGAACTTCCTTCAGCGGATGCACCACCTCATCCTCCTTCACACTGCGCGGCTCCAGAACAACACGGCCATACTCCACACCACGGGCAGTCTCCACGATCACATGATCGCCGACCTTCACCTTATAGTTCTTCGGATTAAAATAATAAATCTTACCAACGTTACGAAATCTAACTCCAACTACCATTTCCATTCTATTTCTCCCTAATTGTCAGGAACAGGAGCTCCAGGGCAAGTTCGAGATTAACATTGGCACGGAGACGCACCTTGGTCTTCTCCAGTGCTTCAAGGATCTTTTCGATATTCTCATAAGAACGCTCGCTGGCCTGCTCTCTGATAAAATTAATCTCCTGTTTAAAAACCAGGTTGTCAATTTCCCTTGTTGCCTTAAACATCAGAACATCGCGGAACCAGAACTGGAAAATATCCAGATAATCATTGATATTATTCTTATCAGCAGTCAGAGTCTTAATTGCCTCTGTCAGCTCATAAACTTCCATGGAATTGGCATATTTCAAAATCTTCAGTGCATTGGCCGTCATATCCGCAAACTCCTGGGAAGTAGC
>ENA-OURZ01001964-OURZ01001964.1-human-gut-metagenome-genome-assembly--contig:-NODE-1964-length-20606-cov-9.579291_pt1 | contig 20606 bp, 18 predicted proteins | sample MGYA00242073_ERZ509195 | MGnify/ENA primary metagenome ERZ509195 (study PRJEB26280, sample SAMEA2338837) | human gut metagenome | biome: human gut; feature: human-associated habitat; material: faeces...
CACGCGTGCTCGGTCGTATTACGGGCCCCGCGCTCATCGCGCTCATCGTGCTGGTTGTGGGTGCTGCCGTGATCTCGCCGCTGGGACCGGCTGCCGCGCCGCAGGCTCCCTACGATGCGGGCGCCGCCGTGCAGGGCTTTCTGACTGGCTATCAAACCATGGACCTGCTCGCGTCGCTCGCCTTTGGCATCATCATCGCCGAGACCATCCATGAGCTCGGTGTTACCGACGATAAGCGCGTGGCCTTCGAGATTTCGCGTTCCGGTGTGATCGCCGGCGTGCTCATGGCTATCATCTACTGCGGCTTGGGCCTTGCCGGTATGCAGCTCGGCACCGTGATGCCCGACGCTACCAACGGCGCCGCCATCCTTGCGCGTTCGGCCTCCATGCACTTTGGTCTTGCTGGCACGGTTGTCGTCTTTGCGATTTTCTTCCTAGCCTGCATGAACGTGTGCATCGGCCTTATCAGCTGCTGCTCGCGTTACTTCTGCGAGACGTATGTGGTCGAAGGGGGAGCGGAGGCCTCCGAGGAGGCCATGCGCCGCCCCTTTGCGGTTCTCGCCTTTGTGTTCGCGGCGTTTTCGTGCGTGCTCTCCAACGTGGGCCTCGACGTGATCCTCATGTTCTCGGTGCCCATGCTCAACGCCTTGTATCCCGTTGCCATCGTACTGGTACTTATGGGCCTGGTGCACGGCTTTTGTGACGCTCATCCGCAGATGTGGGTCTGGGTCGGCGGCGTTGTCGCGGTGCAGAGCGTAATCACTTCGGTCCGCGATGCGTTCTTTGCGGGCGCCTGGCTGCCGTTCGATGCGTTGCCGCTGGCAGATATCGGTGCCGCTTGGGCGCCGGTTGCCGTGGTGGCGTTTGTGATCGGTCTGCTCCATAGTCGTTTTGTTGCACATTCGAGGAGCTAAGGCATCAATGCTTGCACAGGCGGGGAGTCTCCCCTATAATTTCCTTCGCTTTGGGACACGCAAGGTTTAGACCTTAGCTGCTCAACACCTTCGGGACGTGGCGCAGTTTGGTAGCGCGCCTGCTTTGGGAGCAGGATGTCGCAGGTTCAAATCCTGTCGTCCCGACCATATCTTGCGGGCGTAGTTCAATGGTAGAACCCCAGCCTTCCAAGCTGATGACGCGGGTTCGATTCCCGTCGCCCGCTCCAGAAAAACAGCAGGTCAGAGGTATTAAAGCTTCTGGCCTGCTTTTTTAGTCGCAATGAATAGTCGCAAAATAGTCGCAAAATACTATTCGATTGCGCTTTGATTGCGACCGCTCCAGCCCTGTCCAAGCGCCCCCTTTTTCGCTTGCCCGTGCGCCCTGCGGTGCTGTCGGTTTCGCCTTTCCCGTGCCATGAAAAAAGCCGCCCACGGTGATTGTGGACGGCTCTGAGCGCCTTGTTTCGGTCTTGCGCTGTCGTGGTTGCTGGTTGGCGCTGTGCGCCGTTTTGGGGCTTCTGGTTGGCTCTGCTAGCGCTCGCGGTGTAGCTTCCGCGCCCGCTCCTTCTCCCTTTGGCACTCCCTCTTCTCTGCCGTGTAGCGCCTGCGGGCTTTCATAAAGTCCACGCGCTCTGCCATAGCGTCAGCCTTGGCGATCTCATAGCACGTTGGGCACAGCCCCATGTTGTACGCGCGTGTGCTGGTTTCCCTTAGCCTGTGCCGCCCGCAGTTTGGGCACAGACCGCCCAGCCTTGGGCGCATGGTCATGTATACGCCCATCTCATCGGCTTTCGACCTTATCGCGCCCTCCGTCCTGCCCATCGCCATTGCTAGGAAAACGTACCCGTCTGCGGCGTGGGCTATCAGGTAGCGCTTATCTTCGTCCGTCCACGGCTTGCCGCTCTTCTGTGCGTCCCCGCGCTCGTTCTCCCGTTTCGCAATGTCGTATACGGTCGGGTTGTCTGTGCGCTTTCTCTTGCTTGGGTTCTTCTTGCGCTTCTGCGGGCTTCCAGCTTCCTTTTTGGCGTTTCCTTCCATCCCGCTACCTCCTCGGGCGTTTCATCCGCAGGGCTACAGCCCCGCTAGTATGGTCGGGGAGAGAGGAATGGGGCACACGCGGATGGTAGTCCGTGGGTGCTTCGATGCGATCCGTTACCGCCCCTCCCTTGCCGTGCCCGCGTCCTCCTGCTTCGCTTCCTTCACCTCGGCAAAGCAGTTGTACGCGGGCAAATATTTGAGTTCCAAAGTGCACGGTTTATAGCTCTTGTTCTTCACTATGTGCAGCGTGACCGATTTAACGCTTTTCTCGCCTTGCTCCGCTCTCATCTCGGTTATCGTCTCCACATCGTACGAAAGCCGCGTGCTGCCGTTTACGTTCATCATGTCTGGTTTGTTGGTTCGTACGGCTTCCTTGCTCATGCTGCTGATTACTATTATGGGTATCTTCAATTCCATTGCCGCGTTAGATAGCAGATCAAGTATTTGGACGGTTTTCTGTTGTTCATCGCCGCTGCCGTTTTTCGGTGCGATTTTCAGCCTTTGCAAGAAGTCGACCACGCACAGACGCACGTTGCCCAATGCGTACAGATAGGTAAGCAACAGTTCGACCTCATCGCCCTGCGGGTGGTTGCCTATAAGGTGGTTCTTTTCCAGCTCTTCATAGGAATAATAGCCTTTGAGCATTTCGCGGGCTTCGTCCATGTCTTTGTATCCGTACTCGTCTACGTACGGCCTTAGATCCAGCAGGTTCTCTAGCATCTGGGCATGGTTTTCACAGGCATTGGGTCTACAGTCCTCGCCCAGTATTTCGCTAATCTCATTGCGCGTTCTGTCGGTCGGTTTCATGAATCTAAACCATGGAACGCTCTCAAACATCGTCCTTTTAACCTCATCGGCTGCTTTCAGGTAATCGCCCACAGTGCCGTCCATGATCTCTTTGATAGCTTTCAGGCACTCCTTTAATTCGCGTTTATGGCTAGTGGGGTTCTTCCTGTAGCGCTTAACGGCGTTCATGAGCTGGTTTAGCCGTATAAGTTTGTCGTTCGGAACGTCATTGTATGCAAACCGCTCTATGCCAAGCTCCTTTTCCTTTAGCAGGGATACGCAACTTGCCAAGCGTGCCCGCACGTCTGGTTCGCTCGTGTCCAAGCCCCAGTAGAGAACTTGCTCGTCTCCCCAGTCGTTTGCTTTATCACTGATAGCCTTTTGGCATATGAACAGGGATTGCGCCGTCTTTCCCGTACTGGGCGGTGCCATGATTATGTGCACGCCCGCAGCTAGACCGCCGCCCAGCTTTTTATCCAGCGATGCTATGCCCGTCTTGAATCTGGGTATGGCGTTTTTCGCCGCCGTTCTGATAATGCCCGTCGCGTCCGATAACATTTCGTCAATTTCCCGTAGCAGTTCGAGCGATTCGGTCGTTTCGCTTTCGGGTTCATCCTCATCGCCCTCGGTCGCGCCCGTCTCCAGTTCTGCCCCTCCATCGCCCTGTTTCTCGCCCTCGGGTTGCTTGTCGTGGTCGGTGGCGCTTTCCTGCTTCTCATCGTGGTCGGCGTTGGGCGTTTCGACATGCCGCGCGGCTTCTTCTTCGTCCATCAAACGCAAACACTCCCTTTCGATTTCCCTCTGCTGTTCTCGCTCCCTATGCCTTATGAATCGCTCTTGTTCGTAGTACTCGCAATTCAGGGTGAACAGGTACCATTCATACTCGGCTATATCCACTCGCGTTTTCAGGTCGGTAATCCCCATAGCCGTGAGCCGCTCGAACACATCATCGTCAAACGCGAACTTTTCTCTACGTGATCGCTCCCTTTCCGTCTCATCCATTCGGGTGCATCGCCCCCTCTCGTGCCACGCGCGAATACTTCCAGACCGCCCACGTGATTCGCCGTCATGAGTGGTCGGTAGCGGTCGCGCGTTTTTTATTTTTGAAAGTAGGAGTAGGGGTGCTATCGTCCCACCGCGAATAAAGCGGTGGGCGAATAGCAGCCCCCTTCTTCTCTTCTTATGGGTTGGTTGCAGTGAATAACCTACAAACGGCTGCAAAGGTAACCTTTGCGTGAATAACCTTTGATTTGTAGGTTGGTCGAGTTGAATAACCTATATGGGGCATAAGGTAATTTGCATTGAATAACCTATAGACCTAGCGTTATCACGCTTGACCGTTTTGTATCCGCTCTATCAGTTCTTCAACTGCGGTCTGCTCTTGGTCTGATCTGCCCGTGCCGCTGTCCTGTTTGTGTATGAACCGCTTCTTGCCTTTGGGCTTGCCCTTGCCTTGCTGCGGTAGCGGCGTGTCGGGCATTAGGTAGTATTCGCTCGCCCTGCCCTTGTGTCCTGCGCTCTTCAGCTCCAAGCCGCGAATATTGCGCCCCTTGGCTGGGTCTGTTTTCTTCAACCTGCTTATAGCTGTTGTTACGCCGCTCTCTGAGCAGTTGGCGAACGCTGCCAACTCACTGCGTCTGCGCCAAGCGTACTTTCTGCCGTTCTCGTCAGTTTTCATCCATTGAGCTAGCGCTATGAGTATCAGTATCTCCTTGGCTGAGAAATGGTTGTGTGCCCACGCTCTAGCCCATGCTTCAAATACCTTTGAAAACGGCTCATTTGTATTTGCCGCCATAGATCTGGCCCATTAGGCGGCTGTGTCGATGCCGATATATTCGAGCAGTGCCGCCTTGTTGATGCGCCACATGCTCATAACCTTGGCGGCTTTAATCATGCCGCGCTCGCACGCTCGGCAAACCGAACGTTCGCTGCAATCCAGCAGGGTTGCCGCCTGCTTGACGGTAAGAACGAGCGCGTCAGAGTTCAAGATTTCCTCTAGCGTCTCGGCGCTGCGGGCTTTCTCTTGGCGGGCTGTGGTCTTGGTATCAGCGTCCATGTTCTTACCTCTTTCGTTTGTGGACGGTCTTACAAGTCGAAAGATACCCGTAGGGGAGAAACGCCGCCGCGCACGTCTGGGCGGCTTTCGTTGCGTTTTCGGTGCAACGGCTGAGCGCCTTATTTTCCATAGGCGCGTATAGCCCTCTGTAGAAGCGATGCGAATTGTATAAGGCGGCTATAGCCCTGCGGCTACTGCCACGTTGCGCGAATTGTGCAATGACTGCAATTTTCGATTGGGGCAGAAAACACATGGGCTGTTCATATTTGAGATATGGGCACTAATGGGCGCTATGAGCCGTTGCCATGCTCCTGCAACCTCTCGACCATCCGCTCTACAAGCCCTAGGTCGCTGTCGGTCAGGCTGTCGAGCATCTGGGCGATATTCATAACGGCTATCTCGCGCGGGGTGGTCGGCTGATCCAACGTGTTCGCTTCTTCCAGCTCACTTCTAAACCGCTCGGCAACATCCTTGGGCGATCTGGGCGGCGTGGCGCTAATTTCGGCTACGGCTTCCAGTATTTGGTAGATGCGCTCTTGGTCGCGCTCTGATAGACCCTTTAGCGTGTTTAGCCACCTGCTTAGCGTTGAGCGGTCTTTGCCAATACAGTCCGCTACAGCGGCTTGCGATACGCCGTAATGCTTGAATAGAGCCTTTAGCGCCGTCTTGACCGCGCCGTTGGGCAGAAAAGCCATTGCATCTGCCATTTGCTCTTTCGTGCGCTCGTCTATCATGGGCGCTAGACCTCCAAGTGCCGCGCGTGTCCCAGCGATGCGCTAGAATGGCGGCGTATACATTTCCCGTTTGCAGCGCGGGTAGTTACGAAAAAGGGGCGTTCGGCTTTCGAGCGCCCCGACCTGTCTCTATTCTATTCCCGCTCGGCGATAGCGCTAGATGGTTGGTTTGGCTGGGCTATCGCTTTCAAGTAGGTAATCCAGTGTGCAATCTCGGCAGAAAACATCGCGGATGCGCTTGGCCTCCACAACGGTCATGGGCGCTTGCTCGTCCAGTTTCAAGTTGAAGCTGTCCAGATCAGTCCCGAGAAGATCGGCGCATTGTTGATAGCTGATTGCGGAGCGCTTTAACTGTCCATCGCCTTTCGTGCGTGGGCTATCTTCCTGTCCAGCAGCTCGGCTAGATCTCTTAGTTGTGTCCCTTCCAGCGATTCGTTGCTGTCGAACTTGCCCATCAGTTCCGTCAGCGTTTTGAGCGTGCAGATAGAGCCGCGCAACTCGTTAATGTCTGCTTCGCCCATGACCCAAACGGTTTCGGTTGCCTTATTGCTCGTTTCGCTTACCTTCCTAGTCCTCGGTTCCCGTCCTGTTCAGCTCTATTACTGAGCCGTCCTTGGCGTGCTGGGCAACGTCTGCCATGTACGCCTGCTCAACCACAGCCGCGCCGCGCTTCTTGGCTTCTCTGTCGGCGCTCGCGTATATGTTCAGCGTCATAGCTGCGTTGGCGTGTCCCATCATGCTTGCCACGGTCTTAATATCCGTGCCTGCCGTAACCGCCGCCGTTGCGAACGTGTGGCGCAGGTCATGGAACGTTGGGCGGTTGCCCTCCGTACCGATAAGCTCCAAAGCGTCAGCCGCAATCCTCCACCTATGCGAAAGGTAGTGGGGCTGCATAAACGAGCCGTCAGCGCCGCCCGTCACGTACATGTTTTCATCGAACGGAACGCCCAACTCTAGGCACTCGGCTTTGGCGTTGGCTAAGCGTGCCGTGAGCATGTCGGCGATGATGGAGGGCGCGTAAAGCTCGCGCCTGCTGCCGCCTGTCTTGGGTTCCTTCACGTACCACTTTGAGCCGTCACGGCCTATGGTGCGCTCGATGCTAACGGTTCCCTCGTCCAGATCCACGCACTTCCACGTCAGTCCGCATATCTCGCCCTCGCGCAAACCCATATACATTGCTAGGGCAAACCCAACGTTCAGCGGCTTGTCGGGGTCTAGGGCGATGAACTGCGCTACCTTGGCGCGTCCCTTTGCATCTAGGGCGTTGGGGTTCCTATGCGCTTGTTTGGGGTTCTTAACGCCGCGCGTGGGGTCTTTAACGAGCCTGTCGCGGTCTACCGCCTGCCGCATAGCAGAGCGCAGGTTGGTTAGGCACTTCTTCACCGTGGCGGGCGAGTACTTCTTGCCCAGCTTCGTAACCCACGCCGCCACATCGTCTGGGGTCAGTTCGTCCAGCTCGATTTTTCCGATACTGGGCGCGATATAGCTTTTGAGTATGCGCCTTAGCTCGTTGGCTGATGAGCGCTCGATGCTGTTCGCGCGTTCCTCCACGTACTTCCCGAAATACTCGGCTACCGTCTCGCCGCTGTGGGGGTCTTTGACGGTCTGCTCGTTGAGCTGTTGGCGGATTGCTTCGGCTTCTTGGTTCGCCGCCTTTTCGACCTGCTTAGAGCGCCCGTTGTCGCGTCCCTCGGTTTTGAGCGTAACGGTCTTTTTCTTCCATTTGCCGTTTTCGTCCTTGTAAGGGTACTGGGCTTTCCATTTGTAGTCGGTCGTGCCGTCTTTGCGCAAATAGTCGTGTTTGATTAGCGAATAGGTGGCGAACGTTTCCGCAGGTAGCAGGGTGTCCATGTCTCTCCTTTTTGGTCGCAATCTTGGTCGCAAAATAGTCGCAAAATGGCGTTGACTGAACTATAAAACATAGACTTTTTAGACGCAATAGACGGAAAAACAGCAGGTAGAGCGTCCGCGTTTTCGCAGGTAGACAGCACAGTGCAAAATGTCGCAACACTTCCAAGCTGATGACGCGGGTTCGATTCCCGTCGCCCGCTCCATAGGATAGTTTTAACGGTTCTGTTTCCTTCTGGGAATCAGGGCCGTTTTCATATACATGCCGGGACCCCAGATCCCCTTCTAAGTTGCGGTGAAATACGGACTGTTTTTCGGCTTTTACGGCCCAGGTAGTCCGTATTTCACCGCAACTATTTGTAAGGTTGGAATTTGATGCCGTTGGGAGGGTCGTAGCGACCGTCTACCGAGAGTGGAAATATTTTTTGAAGCTCTGACCTGCGACGTCAAGCTTTTGGTCAGCTTTTGGCAAGGCCTGCGGACGGAAGCATGCGATAGCGTAATGGCATTCTCTCCGCCGTGATGGTTATGGGGTTGGCCATGCTCGATAAAGGCAAACATTTTCCGCAATCATATGCAAGGATGCTATTCTCGGCCCTCGGAATTCATCAAGATAGTCAGCTGCTTATAACAATTGATCCTTGGGATGAACGCCGTGCGCGCGAGCTTATGCAGGAAGAGCTCATGCTTCGTCTTTACAACCATGTGTATGCGGATCCGGTCTATTGGAATAATCTTGGGGTTGAAAATCGCATTTTTCAGCTGGCATCCGCTATTGCGGTCGTTGAGCCGGATGCTGTGTTTTGCGGATCGACGGCAGCGCTGCTCTACGGCATCGGCTCGGCGTATACGCTTCTGGATAAAGTGCAAGTGCTGCTGCCACGGTCTACAAGGCGTGATACGTATGAGTTCGTTGAATATAAGCGCTGGCGGGCGGGCGAAGTGTGGCGGCTCGGTCTGTTTACGCTGACGGATCCGTATCGAACGGTTGTTGATATCGCCCGAACGAGCGCCTTTCGCTATGCGCTGGGCTATGTCGATGGCTTGGCCCGTGAGTACGATGTCGAACGCGAAGAGCTGCGAGCATATGCGCAGGCAAATTGCCGAGGGCTGCATGGCATCGCGCGTGTTTTTGACGTTTTTGAGCATATGGACGGCAGGTCAGACAATGGCGGCGAGTCCGAGGCGAGAGCAGCGATGATTCTCGCTGGGGTTGCCGCGCCTGAGCTTCAAGTTGAGATAACGCGACCGGGAAACGCTGGCTATTATCTAGCAGATTATGGCTGGCAGATGCCAGACGGCTCATGGACGCTGGCAGAGCTGCATGGGCTAGGTAAGTTTGAAGACGAAGCTCAAAATGATCCAGAGCAAGCGGCGGCAAAAACCTATCGAGCGGCCCTCATGCGGGACGCGAACCTTCGCGCCATGGGCCACAACGTCATCCATTTCAAACTCTCGGACACCTACGACGTAGAATCGTTCGGTGCCATGATGCGCGGTTACGGCATTCCGACAACAAAACCCTACGCCGACTCCCGATAGCGGAATCGTTCGCAGCCAATCTTTAATAAGTTGCGGTGAAATACGGACTGTTGAGGCCTTTAAAGGCTTGAAACAGTCCGTATTTCACCGCAACTGAGGAGGGGATGGGGCTGAGGGGCGGGCGATGCCGTTGCCTGCCGGTTAGTGGCGACCGTGATGGCGGAGCTTGTCGATGGTGGAGTCGGTGCTGCGGTTGCGGGATTCGGCTGCGGTTTGGCGCTTGTGGCGGTAATCGATCATGCCTTGGATGATGGGCTTGCCAAAACTCACGACATCATCGTTGTAGATGGCGGTTCGGGCTGCGAGGAGGCAGTCGGTAAAGTCCATATGGGTCTTGCCAAAGAGTTTGACGGCAAGGGCGACAACGGTGGGTTCGTCGACCATGACGTCATCGAGCAGCCTTTTCATGGCCGCGGCAATCTCAACGCGGGGAACCTTATAGACGTCGCGCAGCGTGACCACGACGCGCGTGATGATTTCGGGGTAGACACGAGCGGTGCGCGTGGCGATGACCTTGGCGGCGCGCGGTGACAGAACTTCGTCGTCGTCCAGCAGGTAACGTAGTATGACGGTCTCGTCGATGATGGTGCTACTCATGGATATCTACTTCCTCGGGACCCAAAATCGAATCGTCGCTTTCTGTGGCAAGATACTCAATCCAGGCATTGCGCTCCTCGGAGCGGCGATTGGGGTCCCCATATGCTTTGAGCGATCCATAGGCGGCGGTGCCGTCCTTTGAGCGCACGGCGACCGGCTGAAAGGGGAGCTTGCGCATGAGAATGCTCTGCGCGACAAAAAGGCGCACGGCCTCGGCGAGCGATGTGCCCATGGCGTCGTAGAGACGCTCGGCATGCTGCTTGTCTTCCTCGCGAATGCGCACCTGCAGGATGGCTCGTTTTTGAGTCGATGACATCACTGGCCTCCCTTAATGAGCGTGCAATTTGAATAGTCAAATACAGCATTGGCTAATAATAGCCAATCTTACAACCACTACTTTATTGCACTAGAGTAATTGAGTGTAAACGATATTACAAACGTACTACTTCCTTCAGAAATGAGCGTGAAATCTTTCTTGGGCGTACGCATGTAATACACTCACCTTTATATCCTATCGAGAATAATTCCAACCTGCCAAAACCCCTGCAATACACCCGTATTGCAGGGCTTATGCTCAAGTTTGCCACCTGCAACTGCGTATATTTAACCTGTATATCGTTGGAGGAATTCTATCGAAGTGCCTGTTTCGCCGCATGCGCTCGATACGCCGGCGCCGGACCACGGGCGGTCCGGGGCAACGTCGACAGGGTCTCTCCGGCATGGGATTCAGGAGGGAGTGAACAACATGGGCAATAAACGAGTCGTGGCTGATTCTTCACGCTGCATTGGATGCCAAACCTGTATGGCGGCGTGCATCGAGGCACACGATATTCCCGGTAACATCGCCGCGCCACGCCTGCGCGTGACGCGTACGTACGAGATCTCCGCACCGGTGGCTTGCCATCACTGCGAGGATGCCCCGTGCGCCAAGGCCTGCCCCACGGGTGCCTTGTTCTTTGATCCAAAGAACCATCGCATCGGTGTTAACGAGGACAACTGCATCGGCTGCAAGAGCTGCGTCATGGCCTGCCCCTTTGGCGCCGTGAGCGTGGCGACCACGCAGGTCCCCGTATTGATGGGCGACGTGCGCGTGGGTTCGCAGACTAAGAGCTTCGTGCTCAAGTGCGACCTGTGCGTGGACCGTCCCGGCGGTCCGGCGTGTGCCGAGGCGTGCCCGACCAAGGGCCTCACCCTGGTAGACGAGGAGCGTCTGGCGGAACTGACCGCCGAGCGTGCCCGAGCCACCATCGAAAACGAGGCGTAAGCGGGCGGCCATACAGGCCCAACGATTGTCAAATACGTACCGATTAATCGGTAGCAGAAAAAGGAAGGAGGGTGTCATGGAGAAGCATAAAGTGATCTGCCCGTACTGCGGCGCCGGTTGCCAGTTTAACCTCCTGGTCCAAAACGGCCAGGTCGTGGGTACCGAACCGCTCAACGGCATCACCAACCAGAGCGAGCTGTGCCTTAAGGGCATGAGCGGCTACGACTTCATCAACGACACCAAGATCTTGACTCCTCGCGTACTGCACCCGATGATCCGCCGCACTAAGGGCGCGGATCTTGAGCGCGTAAGCTGGGACGAGGCACTGGATTTCACCGCATCTAAGATGCAGGCCATAATTGACGAATATGGTCCTAACGCTGTCATGACCACCGGCTCTTCGCGAGGCGGCGGCAATGAGGCGAACTACGTCATGCAGAAGTTTACGCGTGCGTGCATCGGCACCCACAGCGTGGACAACTGCGCCCGTACTTGACACGGCCCTACTGTCCTCGGTCTGATGGACACGGTTGGTTCAGGTTGCATGTCATGCTCCATCCCCGGTATGGAGGATGCGGGCTGCATTTTCCTCTTCGGCTATAACCCTGCCGATTCGCACCCCATCGTCGCAAGGCGTATCGTGCGAGCCAAAGAAAAGGGTTGCAAGATCATCGTCGCCGACCCGCGCCATATCGAAACCGCGCGTATCGCCGATCTCTACCTTCCGATCAAGAACGGTTGCAACGTTGCGTTCCTCAACGCCTTTGCCAACTGCTTGGTCAACGATGGCCTCTACGACAAGGAATTCGTCGCCGAGCACACGAACGGCTTTGACGAGTGGTGGGAGACCATCAAGAACTACACTCCCGAATCCGTACAGGACATCACGGGTGTCGAGCCCGCGTTGATCCACCAAGCTGCCGAGATGTACGCCACGGCGAAGCCCTCTGCCATCATTGGCTGGGGCATGGGCGTATGCCAGCAGAAGCAGAACCTGAAGACGGTGCACACCATCGCCTCCATCGCCTGCGTTGCCGGCCAGATCGGCAAACCCAATTCCGGCCTCGCGCCCGTGCGTGGTCAGAACAACGTCCAGGGCTCCTGCGATATGGGCATGCTGCCCAACCTGTACCCTGGCTACCAAAAGGTCACCGACCCGGCAGTGCGTGCCAAGTTTGCCAAGGCTTGGGGCGTGCCCGAGGAAAAGCTCCCACTCGAGGAGGGCTACAAGCTCACCGACCTGGGCCACCTGGTCGACGAGGGAAAGGTGCACTGCTTCTACAACTACGGCGAGGACCCGGTGCAGACCGAGCCCGATTCGGCCGGTATGCGCAAGACGCTCTCCGAGCTGGACCTGTTCATCTGCCAGGACATCTTTATGACGCAGACGACCATGCTCGCCGACGTCATCCTGCCCGCTACCTCTTGGGGCGAGCACGAGGGTGTCTTTACCGCATCCGACCGTAGCTTCCAGCACTTTGACGCGGCTGTTCCGCCCAAGGGCGAGTGCCGTCACGACTGGGAGATCTTCGCGGATCTGTCTACGCGCATGGGCTACCCCATGCACTACGACAACACCGAGCAGATCTGGAACGAGTGCATTAGCCTGTGCCCCAACTTTGTGGGCGCGACCTACGAGAAGATGGCTCCCGAGGGCGGTTACGCCCAGTGGCCGGTCAAGAGCACCGATGTGAACGACCACGGTACGCCCGACATGTTCGCTGGTGGCAAGTTCACCACCAAGGACGGCCGCGCCAACCTGATGGCGCACGACTGGGAGGCGCCCTCCGAGCTTCCCGACGATGAGTACCCGCTCATTCTGTGCACCGTCCGCGAGGTCGGCCACTACAGCTGCCGCTCGATGACCGGCAACTGCAAGACGCTGGCGCTGCTCGCCGACGAGCCCGGCTTTGTCCGCATGAATCCCGCGGACGCCCAGGCGCGCGGCATCAAGAACGGCGACATCGTCTCGATTCACAGCCGCCGCGGTCAGGTATACAGCCGCGCCGACGTGAGCGACCGTATCAACAAGGGCACGGTCTATATGACCTACCAGTGGTGGATCGGCAAGTGCAACGAGCTGACCATGCACAAGGTCGACCCGGTCTCGCACACGCCCGAGGACAAGTTCTCCGCCTGCCAGGTCGACGCTATCGCCGACCAGGTCTGGGCCGAGGGCGAGGTCGAGCGTCAGTACGCCGAGCTCAAGCAGGCTCTGGTGGACGCCGCCGCTCCTCAGGACGTTGAGCCCGGCGCCGCCAAGTTCGACGACGAGGCGCACGTGAACCAAATCGTGTAGTCCCGTTCTCGTTGGCTTTTTGGGCCGGGCGTCCCGTACGTTCGGGAGCCCGGCCCGTTATTTTGAAAGGAAGTGGGGATGAACCGCTTCATCGACATCAACCCGGAGAGGTGCATCGGCTGCGGAACATGCCAGTCCGCCTGTGCCGACGCCCACCGGATGCAGGGTCTTCAGGATACGCCGCGCCTGGCGCTCGTGAAGACCGGCGGTATTTCGGCCGCCCTTGCCTGCCACCATTGCGAGGGTGCCCCCTGCGCCGAGGTTTGCCCGGTGAATGCCATCGAGCACGATGGCGACCGCATCCACGTCAAGGAGCAGGAGTGCATCGGGTGCAGGCTGTGCGCCATCGCGTGCCCCTTCGGAGCCATCCATCCCGATGGCACGTCTATCGCCGGTGTCGCAGGCATGTGCGATCCGACGCCTTCGTATCCTAAGTCCCTGAGCAGCCTTCTTACGTGGGCTCCCGGCCAGTACACCTGCGCTGTCAAGTGCGACCTGTGCGCCTTCGATCCGGACGGCCCGCATTGTGTGGCGGCGTGCCCCACCAAGGCGCTGACCGTCATGGGCGGCGCGGCCGATCGCGAACTCGACGAGGCCAAGCGCCTGCGCTCGATCGAAAACGGTCCGTCCGTCGACGTTACCGCTGTGGCCCAGGGTCTGTCCGAGAAAGCAGAAGGGAGCGTAAACAATGGATAGCATGACGCTGTTTATCGCATCGCTTGCCGTCTCGTGCATCGGTGCGCTCGCCTCGGTTCTGCTGATCAAGGCCGATAACGCCGCCAAGACCGCCGGCTGCCTTATCGGCGCCGTCGCCGCGGTGCTGTCGTTCATCGCGGGCCTCGAGGCCGTGCTTGGCGACGTTTCGTCCCTCAACACGGTCTTCTTCTTCCCGTTCGCCCGTCTCGAGCTCTTGCTCAACGGCCTTGCGGGCCTGATCGTGGTCCTCATCTCGATTCTCGCCTTTGCGGGCTTCATCTACGGTCTGTCCTACTTCGACGAGTACCCGGGCAAGGTCGGGCGCGCCGGCTTCTTTATGAACACCTTCGTCGCCTCGATGATGCTCGTCATCACCGCCGACAACGTGTTCTGGTTCCTGGTCGCCTTTGAGCTCATGTCCCTTACGAGCTACTTCCTTGTCGTTATCGAGGAGAACAAGAACTCCATTAGGGGCGGTTGGCTCTACTTCGTCATCGCGCACGTGGGCTTCGTTCTCATCATGGCGAGCTTCCTGCTCATGACCAACGGCGTGGGCGGTTCCTTCAGCTTCAGTGATTTCCGTACGCATGACTTTGGACCCGCCGTCTCCTCCGCGTGCTTCGTCCTCGCGTTCTTCGGATTTGGCGCGAAGGCCGGTATCATTCCGCTGCACTCCTGGCTGCCCCAGGCGCACCCCGAGGCGCCGTCCAACGTGTCCGCCCTCATGTCCGGCGGCATGATCAAGATCGGCATCCTGGGAATCCTCAAGGTCGGTCTCGACCTGCTCGCGGGTTCGGGCGTCCAGCTCTGGTGGGGCCTCATGGTCCTGGTCTTCGGATCCATCTCGTCGGTCCTGGGTGTCGTCTACGCCCTCCACGAGCACGACATCAAGCGCCTGCTTGCCTATCACTCCGTCGAGAACATCGGCATCATCTTGCTCGGTGTCGGCGCGTCCATGACGGCGCACGCCCTGGGCAACGACGTCATCGCGACGATCGCGCTCATGGCCGCCCTCTACCACACGCTCAACCACGCCATGTTCAAGGGCGAGCTGTTCCTCGGCGCGGGCTCCCTGCTCTATGCCACGGGTACGCGCAACATGGAGAAGATGGGCGGTCTGTTCCGCCGCATGCCGGTCACGGCCGTCTGCTTCCTCATCGGTGCCCTTGCCATCTCGGCCATCCCGCCGCTCAACGGCTTCGTTTCCGAGTGGTTCACCTACCAGTCCCTGTTCAACATCTCGACGCTCTCCGACCCGGTCGTCATGGTGTTCGCCGTCGCCTCCGCGGCCGCTCTCGCCATCACCGGTGCCCTGGCCGTCACGTGCTTCGTGAAGGCCTACGGCGTCTCGTTCGCGAGCAGCCCTCGTTCCCAGGAGGCCGCGAACGCCAAGGAGTCCCCGGCTCCGATGTTGTTCTCGCAGATGCTCCTCGCGGCCATCTGCGTGGTACTGGGAATCGGCTCCCCGGTCATCGCCCCGGTTCTGGGCGACGTCGCCCAGAGCGTGCTTGCCGGCTCCGCCGTCACAGCCACCTCGGGCGTGTCTCTCGTGAACGAGATTTCCGGTGCCGCCACCTCCACCCCCGCGATCGCCATCGCGCTCGTGGTCCTCACCGGCCTCGCGTTCGCGTTGAGGTCCTGCCTCGGCGCCAAGGCCCCCGCTAAGAAGACCGACCCTTGGGCGTGCGGCTACGAGCCCAACGAGCACATGCCCGTCGTCGCCACGAGCTTCGCGTCCGACGTCGAACTCTTCATGGGCCCGCTCTACACCCTGCGCGAGGTATGCACCAAGATCTGCTGGTCCATCGCGCACGTGTTCCAGAAGCTCACCGGTGTCGCCCAGGGCGTCGAGCCCCTGCCCGACCGTTTCCTGGTCGATGCACCGAGCGAGGGTGCCGACAAGCTGGCCGGCCTCGCCTCCAAGATCGAGGGCGGCAACTACTCCGTATACATCTGCTACATCGTCGCGGCGCTCGTGGTCTTCCTCGTGCTCGCCGTGGTCATGGTCTAGAGAGGGGAGAGGATATTATGAACATCGTTCTTGCGATGGCGCAGGGCCTCGTGGTCATGCTGGTCGCGCCCTTCTTCTCCGGCCTCGCCCGTGTGATTCGCGCGAAGATGCACAATCGCCGCGGTCCGTCCATCCTTCAGGATTACCGGGACCTCGCGAAGCTCATGGCGCGTCCCGAGTCCGTGAGTTCCGACTCGAGCTTCGTGCTGCGCATCATGCCGCCGCTGTTCCTCGCGGTGTCGTTTATGCTCGCCATGGGCCTGCCCATGTTCACGCTCCAGAGCCCCATGCCCGTCTTTGGTGACGCCATCACCATCATGTACGCGCTCGCGCTATCCCGCTTCTTCTTCGCGCTGTCCGGCGTGGATTCCTCCAACGCCTACGCGGGCTTCGGCGGTATCCGCGAGCTCCTCATGAGCGTGCTCATCGAGCCGTCCATGCTCATCGCGCTGTTCACCGTCGCCATCGTGTGCGGCTCCACGGACATTGCGACCATGGGTCAGCACATCGTTACGGGCAACGTCTCGAGCGTCGTCGCCGTTATCCTCGCCGGCGTCGCCTTCGCGGCCGCCTGTTACATGGAGCTCGGCAAGCTTCCGTTCGATCAGGCCGAAGCCGAGCAGGAGCTCCAGGAGGGCCCGCTCGCCGAGCTCTCCGGCCCGTCCCTGGCCATGATGAAGCTCGCCATGGGCATGAAGCAGGTCGTGGTCGTCGCTTGGTTCACCTCCATCTTCATCCCCTGGGGAGAGCCCGCGACCATCGGCGTCACCGCTCTCGTGGGCGCCGTCGTCTTCCTCGTCAAGTGCCTGGTCGATTTCGTCGTCTGCGGCGTGCTCGAGAACTCCGTTTCCCGTTCGCGCTTCAAGGTGCTCGGTAACCAGACCTGGGCCGTCGTCGGCATCGCGGTCCTCGCGTTCGTCTTCGTCGTCGTAGGCGTGTAGGGAGAAGGGAGAAACTATGTCAATCGAATCGAGCTTGTCCCTCTTTGCCATGGTGGCGATCGCCGTCCCCATGCTGGGCTCCCTGCTCATCGTCATGCTGCCGCGTCCCTACGCTAAATGGATCTGCGCCTTTGCCGGCGGCATCGCCACGGTCGCTTCCGTTGGCTTGGCCGCGACGTTTGCCGGAAACGGCATGAACGCGGTCGATGTAACCTGGGCGAGTATGGGCCAGACCTTGGTCATGGGCTTCATATTCGACCGGATGAGCACGCTGCTCGCACCCGCGTTCGTCGCTATCGGCCTGCTCGTCGTCATCTATTCGTTCCCGTACATGAGCGATAAGAATAAGGAGCATCCCGACGCGCCCCGTCGTCGCTTCTACGTGTACTTCTCCACGTTCATCGGCGCCATGGCCGGTCTCGCCTACAGCTCCACCATCGTCGGCCAGCTCGTTTTCTTCGAGATCACCGGTGTGTGCTCCTGGGGCCTCATCAGCTACTACATGACGCCCACGGCCAAGAAAGCCGGTATGAAGGCGCTCATCATCACCCATATCGGCGCTCTGGGACTCTACATCGGCGCGGCCTTCCTGTTCGCCGGAACCGGCACGTTCGCGCTGAGCGCGATCTCCCAGCTCGATTCCGGTATGAAGACCGTCGTGCTGCTGCTCATCCTGTTCGCTGCTTGGGCCAAGTCCGCCCAGTTCCCGCTCTACATGTGGCTGCCCTCCGCAATGGAGGCCCCCACGCCCGTTTCCGCCTACCTTCATGGCGCGTCCATGGTTAAGGTCGGCGTGTGCGTGTTCGCCCGCGCTCTTGCGAGCGCCGGCGATATCCCCGAGATCGTCGGTTGGGTCGCCATCATCGACGCCGTCGTGACCATGCTCTTCGGCTTCCTCATGTACCTGCCCCAGAAGGATATGAAGCGCCTGCTCGCCTTCTCGACGATCGCGCAGCTCGCCTACGTGTTCTTTGGCCTGGGCCTCTCCGTGTTCGGAAGCCAGATGGCGTTTAACGGCGCCGTCGAGCACATCTTCAACCACGCGTTCACCAAGACCCTGTTCTTCCTCATCGCTGGCTCTCTCAGCTTCACGCTGGGAACCCGTATGCTGCCCAAGATCCAGGGCCTCATGAAGAAGTACCCGGTCACGGGCGTGGGCTTTGCGGTCGCCGCGACCGCTATCGCCGGCGTGCCCCCCATGAGCACGTTCTTTTCCAAGTTCCAGATCATTTCCGGTGGCTTCGCGGTTGGTGCTACCAACACGGTCATCTTTGTCCTCGTGTGCGTCATGGTCGTCGAGACCGTCGCCACCTTCGCATGGTTCCTGCGTTGGATGGGTAAGGTCCTGCCCGGTGAGCCGAGCGAGACCGTGGCCGCCGGCCAGCCCCTTCCGCGCGCCATGGCGTTCGTGTTCGTCGTCCTCATGATCATGGTCGTCGTCGCCGGTCCTCTGTCCTCTAGTTGGATGGGTTAGGAGGTAGGACATGGGTTATTCGTTAGTCAATATCCTGGGCGGTCTTCTGATCGTGACCTCCACCATGGTGGTCGTCTCGAAGACCATCCCGTCCGCCATCAAGTGGTACGCGATCCAGTCGGTTGTCCTGGTGGGCGTGCTGCTCACCCTGGGCCTCACCACCGGTGCCACCGAGCTTCTCATGTGGGCCGCGTCGGCCTTCGTCACCAAGGTGATCCTCGTTCCGTTCATTCTCAACCGTGCCTACAAGAAGATGGGTTCGCCTGCCGATAGCACGCTGACCTCCTCCATCAAGCCGGCCTGGACCATCATCCTCACCGGTCTGGAGGTGGCCGTCTGCTTCGCGGTGGTCACGCGCCTGAGCCTGCCCACCGCCGAGGTGGCCACTCCGGCCCTCGCCATCAGCTTCGCGCACTTCTTCGTCGGCCTCACGTGCATCATCTCCCAGCGCAACATCCTCAAGCAGATCTTCGGGTACTGCCTTATGGAGAACGGTAGCCACGTGACGCTCGCTCTGCTCGCGCCCACGGCCCCCGAGATCATCGAGATCGGCATCGCCACCGACGCCATCTTCGCCGTCATCATCATGTCCGCCGTCGTCGTGAGGATTTGGAACGACACCAAGTCGCTCGACTCCCACGACCTGACCGAATTGAAGGGGTAGGCCATGGATGTTTCAATGCTGACGGTCGCCCTGCTCGCTTGTCCTCTCGTGTTCTCCCTGATTATGGCTGCGCTCCCCAAGACGACGTCCTACAACGTCTTCGCGGGGCTCAACACCATCTCCGTCGCGGCGACCCTTGTCCTTTCGGTCGTCACCGCGGGAACCATGCTCTCGAGCGGGCAGAATATCGACGCTTTGGGCCTGTGGCTCCATCTCGATTCGCTCTCGTCGATCTTCGTCCTTCTGGTAGGCATCATCGGGTTCATCACCGGCGTGTACTCCATCTCCTATATCAAGATCGATATCGAGGAGAAGACCATGCCGGCCGAGCGCACCAAGCAGTACTACGCGCTGTTCAGCCTGTTCGTCTTCACGATGCTGCTCGCCTGCCTGTCCAACAACATCATCCTCACCTGGGCGGCGGTCGAGGCCACTACGCTGTCGACCGTGTTCCTCGTGGGCATCTACAAGAACAAGCAGGCGCTCGAGGCGTCTTGGAAGTACGCGATGGTCTGCACCGCCGGTGTGGCCTTCGGCCTGTTCGGCACGCTGCTCATCTACGCGAACGCCGCCGATATCATGCCCAACGCGCATGAGGCCGCCTTCCTCACCTCCATCATGCCCTACGCCGACCAGTTCGACCCGATGCTCGTGCGCCTCGCGTTCGCGTTCATCGTCATCGGCTTCGGCACCAAGGCGGGCCTGTTCCCCATGCACACCTGGCTGCCCGACGCGCACTCCCAGGCTCCGAGCCCGGTCTCCGCGCTGCTCTCGGGCGTGCTGCTCAAGTGCGCCATGCTGGTGATCATCCGCTTCTACTCCCTGTCCATCATCACGGTGGGCGACACCTATCCGCGAACGCTCCTGCTCATCCTGGGCACGCTGTCCATCCTGGTGGCCGCCCTGTGCATCTTTAAGCAGGACGATATCAAGCGCCGCTTCGCGTACTCCTCCGTCGACAACGTCGGCGTGGTCGCGCTGTGCCTGGGTATCGGTGGCCCGCTCGGTATCGCCGCCTGCCTGCTGCACTGCATCTTCCACGGCTTCACGAAGGCGCTCGCCTTCTGCATGGCCGGTAACATCCAGCACATCTACCACACCCGCGACCTGAACAAGATCAAGGGCGTCGTCGAGATCGCTCCCGTCACGGCAGCGCTCACCATCATCGCCCTGCTCGCGCTCGCCGCCTTCCCGCCGTTCGCCCTGTTCATCTCCGAGTTCCTCACCTTCGTGGCCGGCGTTCAGTCCGGTCCCATCTGGGTGGTCGTGCTCGTGGCCATCGGCCTCACCGGCGTGTACTTCGCCCTTACCGGCATCGCGCTCAAGTCCATCTTCGGCAAGGCGCCCGAGGGCATGAAGCGCCACGAGGTGCCCACCCTCATGATCATCCCCGAGATCGCCCTCGCGATCGTGGTCATGTGGTTCGGTATCGCCACCCCGGTCGCCATCACGAGCGGCGTCGAGGATGCAACGTCCGTCGTTTTGAACCAGAGCGTCGAAGAGCTCCACGAGGCTCCTCTCTACCGCATGGTGTTCAGTTCCCAGACCAAGACAAGCGAGGTGAATTAGCACCATGGCAGAACCTGAAAAGAAGGACTACGCTCGTCGTTGCGAAAGCCACGTCGAGGCCCTGCGCGCCGCAGTGCCGGGCGCTATCGAGAAGGTTGAGTGGCAGTGCGAGGACCAGCTGACGATTACCGTCAAGCAGGACAAGCTGCCCG
>ENA-OURZ01001976-OURZ01001976.1-human-gut-metagenome-genome-assembly--contig:-NODE-1976-length-20519-cov-11.048475_pt1 | contig 20519 bp, 18 predicted proteins | sample MGYA00242073_ERZ509195 | MGnify/ENA primary metagenome ERZ509195 (study PRJEB26280, sample SAMEA2338837) | human gut metagenome | biome: human gut; feature: human-associated habitat; material: faeces...
TTTTAGGCACAGAGCACGAGCTGAAGAACCGCTATATGCACATTGATTATGTGGAGGAAAGCCATCCCCAAAGTATCAATTTCAAAGTTTCAAAGTATCAATTTGATACTTTGGACTGCTCACTGGAAGAACTGGCGGTTTTGGAACTGGTCGCACAAAACCCGGCAATCAAGCAGCAAGAGCTAGTGAACGCAACGGGAAGGTCTATCGCAACTGTAAAGCGGATTATGAAGTCGCTGCAAGATAAAAACTATATCCGCAGAGAGAGCGGCAAGCGATACGGCAAATGGGAAGTGCTAGTTTGACCGGAAACGACCCTTGGTAAGCCTACATTAAAAACCCAGTTACAACTATAATAACAACGGGACATACAACATTTAAAAGGATGCATTTGCAAAATGAGCGAAAACACGGAATTGTACGAAAAAATGAATGATGAAATCAGAGCCAAGAAACCTAAAATGGCTATTTGCTATGATTTCGACAAGACCTTATCACCCGATGATATGCAAACATTTACGCTCATTCCATCTTTTGGAATAGATAAAAGCGAGTTTTGGCAGTCCTCCAATAAACTTGCAAAAGATAATCTAATGGACACGAATTTGGCGTGGATGCACGAATTGATAAGATATTCTGAGTTCAAACGGAAGTCTCTTAAGCGTGAGTACTTCAGAAAAATCGGTGCGGATGTAGAGCTTTATAAAGGCGTCAAAACTTGGTTCAAGCGAATGAATGAATATGCCGAAAAGAAAGGAATTGAACTGGAACATTATATCATTTCTTCAGGACTTAAAGAAATAATCGAGGGAAGCGAAATCGCTCAGTACTTTAAACGAATATATGCCTCCACATATCTTTATTCCGCAGATGGCGTCGCAAAATGGCCAGCGCAAGCGATCAATTACACGAATAAGACTCAATTTATATTCCGTATTGCGAAAGGCTTTCTTGAAGAATACGATGAAAGAGTTAATGACAGCATGCCTGATGAATTGTTGAGAATTCCCTATGAAAATATAGTTTACATAGGCGATAGCGCAACCGATATTCCTTGCATGCGATTAGTAAAAAGCAAGGGCGGCTATTCTATCGGTGTTTTTGATCCCCAAAAAGATAACAGAGGAAAAGTTTACCAGTTGTTTAGTGATGGGCGTATAAACTTTTATGCGCCTGCTGATTATTCTGCAAACAGCGAAATTTCCAAATTTATGAAACAAATAATCAATGAAATATCCGCAAAAGAATCAATAAAAACAGAGCTCAGAATTCTAAAGCAACCCGCAAAAGCTTTCAAAATAAAGAAAAGCATTGAAGATATTGCAAGAGCGTATCCTGTCAAAATGTCTGCGAAAGAAAAGCGTGAATTTGAACAAATGACAAGCACTTTAGAATCATTGATTCCAGGAAATATTGATTAGCATTTTTAATGGTGCATGGCTGGAAGGTTATAAGCAAAGATTTAATTTCCCCCACACTAGAATTCATCGGAATGATAAGCTGATATAGCAAGAAGAAAGGGACATATTTATATGGCTAACGGAAACAACGCCACAATCGGCTTTGAAAAACAAATCTGGGACGCTGCCTGTGTCCTTTGGGGACATATCCCCGCAGCAGAATACCGAAAAGTGATCGTAGGACTTATTTTCCTGCGCTACATATCCAATGCGTTTGAAAAGCGTTATCAGGAGCTTGTCGCTGAGGGCGACGGCTTCGAAGATGACCGTGATGCCTACGCCGAAGATAACATTTTCTTCGTACCGGAGGATGCACGGTGGAGCAAGATTGCTTCTGCTGCTCACACCCCTGAAATTGGCACACTTATCGACAATGCAATGCGGGCTATTGAAGCAGAAAACAAAAGTCTGAAAAATGTGTTGCCCAAAAACTATGCAAGCCCAGATTTGGACAAACGTGTTTTGGGCGATGTGGTTGACCTGTTCACCAATATGAATATGGGCGATAACGAGGACAGTAAAGATCTCCTCGGCAGAACTTATGAATACTGTATTGCTCAGTTTGCAGCGTATGAAGGTGTAAAGGGCGGCGAATTCTATACCCCATCCAGCATTGTTAAAACCATTGTCGCTATTCTGAAACCGTTTGCCAACTGCCGTGTCTATGACCCTTGCTGTGGCTCCGGCGGTATGTTCGTTCAGAGTGCAAAGTTTATAAAGGCGCACAGCGGCAATCGTGGTGAAATCTCTGTTTATGGTCAGGAGAGCAACGCCGATACTTGGAAGATGGCAAAGATGAATATGGCGATCCGTGGTATCGACGCCAACTTCGGGCCGTATCAGGCAGACACTTTCTTTAATGACCTCCACCCTACGCTCAAAGCAGATTTTATTATGGCAAATCCGCCGTTCAACCTCTCCAACTGGGGACAGGAAAAGCTGAAGGACGATGTGCGTTGGCAGTTTGGTACGCCCCCCGCCGGTAACGCCAACTACGCGTGGATTCAACATATGATCCACCACCTCGCCCCCAACGGCAAGATCGGTCTTGTTCTTGCAAATGGTGCGCTGTCCACTCAAACCAGCGGCGAGGGGGAAATCAGAAAACGCATCATTCAGGCTGACCTTGTGGAGGGAATTGTAGCTCTGCCGACACAGCTTTTTTATAGCGTGACCATTCCCGTCACCCTCTGGTTTATCAGCAAGAATAAAAAGCAAAAGGGCAAGACGCTTTTTATTGACGCCCGAAAAATGGGACATATGGTTGATAAAAAGCACAGAGATTTCACCGACGAGGACATTCAAAAATTAGCAGATACCTTCGAAGCATTCCAAGAAGGGACATTGGAAGATGTAAAGGGCTTCTGTGCTGTGGCAGACCTTCAGGCGATTGAAAAGCAGGACTTTATCCTAACTCCGGGCCGATATGTGGGTATCGAAGAAGTTGAGGACGACGGCGAGCCTTTTGAGGAAAAAATGGCCCGTTTAACCTCTGAACTTTCGGAGATGTTCAAAAAGTCCCACGAGCTGGAGGATGAAATCCGCAAAAAACTGGGGGCGATTGGGTATGAAGTTTGAGATGAAAACAAAAGCGCTCCGATTCCTGTCAGATATTCAGACCGGGCCGTTTGGTAGTCAACTTCATAAAGAAGATTATGTGGATGATGGAACTCCTATTGTTACTGTTGAACATCTTGGCAATCGTGTTTTTACCGAGCAAAATCTACCGAGAGTTTCTAACGAAGATAAACAGCGGTTAAGTAAGTACATCCTCAAAGAAGGCGACATCGTGTTTAGTAGAGTCGGCTCGGTCGACAGATGTTCATTTGTTGATAGCCGACATACAGACTGGTTGTTTTCGGGCCGCTGTCTACGAGTCCGCCCATTCGAAGAAATCAGTCCCCTGTTTTTGTATTATTTCTTCTGCTTGGAAAGTACCAAAAAATTTATGCGCAATATTGCAGTTGGAGCCACTATGCCTTCTATCAACACAAAATTGATGGGAGAAATTGAGGTTTCCTACCCCGATAAGCAAGTGCAAGAAAAAATCGCAAACTTGTTGGGAGCAATAGACGATAAGATCGAACTAAACAATGCGATAAATGATAATTTAGAGCAGCAGGCAAGAGCACTCTACCAACGAATGTTTATTGATAACCCTGTATCCGGGGGATATATGGGTACCCTCAGCGACATCGCAGACATTACAATGGGACAGTCCCCAAATGGAAGTAGTTATAACGAAGATGGCAACGGTGCGGTTTTCTTTCAGGGACGAGCTGAGTTTGGATTCCGTTTTCCGTCTGCCCGTTTGTACACAACCGAACCAAAGCGAATGGCTTGCGCAAATGACACTTTAATGAGTGTTCGAGCGCCTGTTGGCGATTTGAATGTCGCTTATACAGATTGTTGCATTGGCCGAGGGCTTGCTGCCATACATTCAAAGAGCAATCAGCAGTCATTTGTCCTTTATACTATGTTCTCCCTCCACAAGCAGTTGGATGTGTTTAACGGAGAAGGAACTGTTTTTGGTTCGATCAATCGAACCGCATTAACCGAACTGCCGATTTTTATCCAATCAGATAGAGAAATCGTAAAATTCGAGGCTATTGTTGCGCCTATAGACGCTGCTATCCGGAATAATTACGAGGAAATTTGCCGCCTAGAAAAAATCCGTGACGCTCTTTTACCCAAACTAATGTCCGGCGAACTGGATGTATCCTCCGTCGAGCTTTAAGCCGCTAAATTATCATTTATATCTATGTCAATAATGGAGGCTATTATGAAATACGAATGTGGAAATGTTTTATTGTTAAACAACGGAAAAACAGTATTTGTCGTTGAGGTTGATGAAAATAAGAAAGAGTATGGTGTTGTCAACACAGACAACGAAAATGAGATTGTTCGTATAAGTGATAGGGATGTTTTTCAACAGCTAACTTAACCAAATCACTCTCATCAGTGGCGAGAGTTTTATCAAAGGAACAGCCGCTGTGTATCGTTCTCTTTTGGAAAAGGAGAACGACAATGAGACAAAAATTGATTCAAACTGTTGTTACAGATATGCTTTCATACCTGAACAACGCACAAGTCGAAAAGCTGCAAGAAGTTTTACTGCACACTCTGTGGGATTATGACATTAGTCCTTCCGATGGCAAGACCAAGGAGCAGGAGCAAGACCTTTTAGCACTTTTTCTTGCCGCCAAGCGTATTGAGGGTTGTTCCGAAAAGTCACTGAATTACTATCAGGCCACCACACAGGCAATGCTTGACGGCATCGGGAAACCAATCAAGGAGATTGTGACAGAGGATATTCGTCAGTACCTGACGAATTACCAAAGGGAACGCCATTCCAGCCGAGTGACCATAGATAACATTCGGCGTATTCTTTCATCGTTCTTCTCTTGGCTGGAAGATGAGGATTATATTCTTAAAAGCCCCGTTCGCCGGATACATAAGGTCAAAACAGCGTCAAATATCAAGGAAACCTACTCTGACGAAACCCTTGAGCTGATGCGGGATAGCTGCTCTGAAATGCGGGATTTGGCGATGATCGACCTGCTTGCTTCAACCGGAATGCGTGTTGGCGAAATGGTGCTTCTAAACCGGGATGATGTGGATTTTGCAGAGCGGGAGTGCGTGGTGTTTGGCAAAGGAGACAAAGAGCGAATGGTCTACTTTGACGCCCGAACAAAGCTGCACCTGCAAGCCTATTTGGAAAGCCGCAATGATGATAATCCGGCACTGATCGTTTCTCTGAAAGCACCTTTCAAACGCCTATCCATAGGCGGTGTCGAAACAAGATTACGGGAATTGGGCAGGCAGTTGGGCGTACATAAAGTGCATCCGCACAAGTTCCGCCGAACGCTGGCGACGATGGCGATAGATAAAGGAATGCCCATAGAACAGCTTCAGCAATTACTGGGGCACAAGCGGATTGACACGACTTTGCAATACGCAATGGTCAAACAAAGCAATGTGAAACTGGCGCATAGAAAATATATCGGATAGAGGGAGTGTTAAAAATGCAATGGGGTGATTTGATTACCTTAGAATACGGAAAGCCAATTAAGGATAAGGAGTCTGTCGATGGGCCTATTCCTGTGTATGGTACTAATGGACAAATAGGAACTTCCCATTTAAAGCCACTGTGTGAGCATCCGTCATTTATTCTTGGAAGAAAGGGTGCTTATCGGGGTGTTCATTATTCAGATACTCCCTTTTCTGTTATCGACACAGCTTTCTACGCCCAGCCCATTAGTGATAAGGTTGATTTGAAATGGGCTTACTATAAGTTTTTGACCTATGATATTAATCGTATGGATAGCGGCTCGGCGATTCCTTCTACTGACAGATATGAGATATATTCGATTAACGTTGATCTGCCGGATTTAGCTACGCAGCGTAAAGTAGTCTCCGTTCTTGAACTACTTGATAATAAAATTCAAGACAATAACAAGATAAATGATAATTTAGCGGCTTAAAGCTCGATGGCAGAGACATCCAACTCGCCGGACATTAGCTTGGGCAACAGAGAATCCCGCAGCATAGATAGCTTTCTGTTTTCTATGCGTTGGTTAATTACAAGATCGTAAATCGGTTGTAGCACGCCGCCAATACGCTCCATAGAAGCTACATCGGGAATGATCACCTCTGCTTTTGCCAGATCTTCACGCTTAATATGACCCATAGTTGTGGCTTTATCGGCGGCAATTGCAACAAACCGAGCAAGATGATGTGCTGTCCAAGTATAGTAAAACCACTTAGGATATTTGGCGGATGTCACTTTGAATAGATGCTGGTTGAGACCACAGGTACCTCCACACCATAAATCCACAAGCAGGCTACCCGACCAAGAAAAAATCACATCACCATCGTGGACAATGAATTCAGGTTTGATGTTTGGAGAGCAAAGCTCACTGCTATAATCACAAAAGCCTTGGCGTAGCTCCTTAATTTTGAGAACTGGCAATCCTCTCTCGCCATCAACTGGGCGGAACTTTTGCATAGCCAGCCCATTAAGATAGTCTGCAATATCAAGAAGGCTGCCAGTTGTCCAATTTGGGGGCAATTCTCCGTTTTGAAGCAATTCTTGCCGGAAAATTGCCTGAGCCTGCTGCTCTAAATTATCATTTAGCATTTAAGAAGGAAGTGAGATTAGTATTATGTTTAAAACCGAAGTGTTTGACAACAAATCCGCTTTAATAGCAAGGCTTACAGAGTTAGCCGAGAGCGGCAACTGGGTTTTTCGTGGATATTCAAAACAAGACCAGTTGCAACCAAATATTATACGGCGAAATTTAGTTGATCAAGAGAGAGAACTACTTTTTGAATTTGAACGCAGTGCAAATCAGTATCTTAATACAAGTAACCCTGTCGATTTTATGTCATACGCACAACACTATGGACTGGCAACGCGGCTACTTGATTTTACATATAACCCATTTATTGCACTGTTTTTTGCGCTATTCACTCCTAAAGGCAATAAATATATGGTCGAAGAAAACTCTCTATATTACTATATTCGCTATTGCAACATAGAAGATAGTATCCTGATCCGCCATGTTCCTATTTTTAATCGTGGTGACTTTTTTGAAATCAATTCGATGGCTAAACGCAGCATAGAACTAATTGAAACCGTCGATATGATGTTTAATGAAAAGCACGATTTTGGAACCTCAAAGTATTTAAGTAAAGATATAGCAACTGACCAATTTTTCAGGATTATCGCTTCTAAAACTCTGATGACTGACCCTGATGAATACGTTCGTGTCAATGCCTCAAAAATCAATAGGAATTCACTGTTTTTTATCGACCCCAATCAATCAAATCAGCGGATAGTTATGCAACAAGGCCTATTCCTTTTTCCATATATACTCGAAAAAGAGAAACACATAGATTTGCTTGATAATAATACTGGGATTATTAAGATCTCCAAGGATATAAGGGATGAGTTACAAGCCTATTTAGACACCATCGGAATCAATTCATATCGCCTAATGCCAGACCTGTCAAGCGTTTGCGAAGCTGTGGAAAGAAAAGTTAGAGATAACCGAACAAAGTGCCGTTCACTTTTCAAAAAGAAATCGTAGAGAACTCACATAAGTCTGTAAAAAAAGGAGCAATCAACCATGCCGGGATATAACACAGAAGCGGATTATGAAAACGCTATAATCGAGCTTTTCAGAAATGATTTGGGCTATGAGTATGTCTACGGCCCGGATGTGGAACGAGACTTTAAGAGCCCGCTCTATGATTCGGTATTGGAGGAGTCCTTGTATCGTCTGAACAAGGGCTTACCTGCTGACGCCATTAACGACGCTTTATTCAAACTGCGCAACTTTGAAAATGGCGAGCTTGTGCAGAAAAACGCCGAGTTTATGGAGTACCTGCAAAGCGGCATTCCGGTCCGTTACTTAGAAAAGAGCGAGGAGCGTTCCGGCATTGTGTATCTCGCTGACTATTCCCACCCCGAAAACAACTCCTTTATCGTTGCCAATCAATGGACCTTCATTGAGAACAGTAACAAGCGTCCGGATGTTATTCTCTTTCTCAACGGCTTGCCCATTGTTCTTGTGGAGCTGAAATCTCCCTCCCGTGAGGAAACGGACGCTTCCGAGGCCTATCGGCAGCTCCGGAATTATATGCAGGAAATTCCGTCGATGTTCATTTACAACGCCATCTGCGTGATGAGCGATCAATCTACTTCTAAGGCAGGAACGATCACCTCAGGTGAAGATCGTTTTATGGAGTGGAAAACGAAAGATGGCAGTTATGAAAATACCCAATATGCACAGTTTGACACCTTCTTTGAAGGATTGTTCCAAAAAGATCGTCTGCTGGATATAATCAAAAACTTTATCTGCTTCTCCAACGAGGGAATCAAGAGCTTCAAAATTCTTGCCGGATACCATCAGTATTTTGCAGTAAGAAAAGCAATCGAATCTACAAAGCACGCAACTGTAACGGACGGCAAGGGCGGTGTTTTCTGGCACACACAAGGCAGCGGAAAATCGCTGTCTATGGTCTTCTATGCTCATCTGCTGCAAGATGCCCTGGATAGTCCCACGATCGTTGTCCTTACCGACCGCAACGACCTTGACGATCAGCTTTATGGACAGTTTGCCAAGTGCAAAAAATTTCTGCGGCAGGAACCTATCCACGCAGAAAGCAGAGAGCATTTGAAGTCGCTGCTTGCCGGCAGACAGGCAAACGGGATTATCTTTACTACAATGCAGAAGTTTGAGGAATCCCACGAGCCCCTTTCTGAGCGCCGCAATATTGTCGTGATGGCAGATGAGGCACATCGTGGGCAGTACGGACTTGCGGAAAAAATCAAAATCACAACAAACGAGGATGGCGAAGAAGTCGCCAAGCGTGTTGTTGGCACGGCTCGCATTATCCGCAATAGCTTGCCCAATGCTACATACATCGGCTTTACCGGCACGCCGATTTCTTCCAAAGATCGCAGCACCCGTGAGGTGTTCGGTGATTACATTGACATCTACGATATGACGCAGGCTGTCGAGGATGGTGCAACACGCCCGGTCTACTATGAAAGCCGTGTTATCAAACTGCATTTGGATGAAGCCACCTTGCGCCTCATTGATGCTGAATATGATATTATGGCCAATAACGCCGATCCGCAGGTTATCGAGCAGAGCAAAAAACAACTTGGCCAGATGGAGGCTGTCCTGGGCAACGACCAGACGATCAATTCGTTAGTCTGCGACATTCTTGACCACTACGAAAATAACCGTGCGAACCTGCTCACGGGTAAAGCGATGATTGTTGCATATTCTCGCGCCATTGCTATGAAGATATACAACCGCATTCTCGAACTGCGTCCGGCTTGGACGGAAAAAGTCGCCGTTGTAATGACCGAGAGCAACAAAGACCCGGAAGAATGGCGTAAAATCATTGGAAACAAGCACCACAAAGACGAACTAGCACAGAAATTCAAGGATAATGACAGTCCCCTGAAAATTGCTATTGTCGTAGATATGTGGCTGACGGGCTTTGATGTACCATCCCTTGCAACAATGTATGTCTACAAACCGATGCAGGGCTACAACCTGATGCAGGCCATTGCCCGTGTCAATCGAGTTTTCCGTGATAAGGAAGGCGGTCTTGTCGTCGACTATGTAGGTATCGCTTCCGCCTTGAAGCAGGCAATGAACGACTATACGGTACGGGATAAAAAGAACTATGGCGATACCGATGTCGCAAAGGTTGCATATCCCAAGTTCCTCGAAAAGCTCTCTATATGCCAAGATCTGTTCCATCACTACGACTACTCAAAGTTTATGTCCGGCACGGATCTTGAGCGGGCAAAAACAATCAGCGGCGCTGTGAACTTCATAATGGGTCGGGAGTTGGAGAAGGAACGGGATACTTTCCTCAAAGAGGCACTGATGCTTCACCAAGCACTGTCTCTCTGTTCTTCCTTGGTAGATGAGCCGATGCGGTTCGAAGCAGCCTTCTTCGAGTCTGTCCGTGTCCTTGTCATTCGGCTGACTAATCAGGGCGGTGGGCAAAAGATTTCTCTCCCGGAGATGAATGCCCGGATCAATGAGCTTTTGAAGCAGAGCATCAAGAGTGACGGCGTCATCAATCTGTTTTCTGATGTTAACTCCGAATTTTCTCTGTTTGATCCGAAATTCCTTGGAGAAATCTCCAAGATGAAGGAAAAGAATCTCGCCGTAGAATTGCTGAAAAAATTGATCGCCGAGCAGGTTCAGATTTACCGCAGGACAAATGTGGTCAAATCCGAAAAATTCAGCGAGATTATGCAGCGGGCGATGAACGCCTATCTGAACGGTATGCTGACAAATGAGCAGGTCATTGATGAGATGATGAAGCTTGCCAAGCAGATCGCCGCTGCGCACAACGAAGGCAAAGAACTTGGCCTCACGGCGGATGAGTTAGCATTCTACGATGCGCTGACAAAGCCACAGGCAATCAAAGATTTTTATGAAAATGATGAATTGATCGCCATTACCAAGGAACTTGCTGAAACCCTTCGCAAGAACCGCACGATTGACTGGAACAGGCGTGAACAGGCAAGGGCAAGAATGCGCATGCTGATTAAACGCCTTTTGAAAAAACATAAGTATCCGCCCGAAGGGATGGACGATGCTGTTCAAACTGTTATGACGCAGTGCGAGCTTTGGACGGATAATATGGAGGAGTGAGTATGGACACACAGAAGCTTTCTATAGCAATTCAGGCGTTTATAAAAAAGCAATCCACCAATGCGGCATATTATGAAGAAAACTGGAATGAACGGAAAGAACGAAAAGCATATTACCAATCCTTCACCAAAGATAAGCTCTTGGCAATGACTGAAGAAGATTTTCTTGAGTATATTAGCAAACTTTGGGCAGTGCTGATGTGGGGAAACAAAAAATATGTTGTCGATAAGCTGATTGAAGATAATGGCTTTTCTACGCTTAAAAAGCAGTTGGCTGACCTGTTGTATGGATCTGCCTCTGTAGAGAAGCGGTGGGATGTTTTTCTGAAATCTGTGAAAGGTATGGGGCCTGCTACGATCAGCGAACTGCTTTCCTATATGAATCCGCAGGAGTACATCGTATTCAACAAGACAACCATTCTTTGTTACGGCTACTTGGGGATTCCGAATATGCCCAAATACAACTACCAATACACCGGAAAGAAATATACTGAAGTGTGTGCGGTTGCAAAGGAAATTGCATCCAGTCTGAAAAAAGCAGGCGCTGCTGATTCGGACTTGCTGGCTGTTGACTATTTCCTGTGGGATGAAATTCTCCCTCTCGCAGAAAAGGATGTCCCCACCACAGATGCAATTTCTATTTCTCAGGAGCCCGTTTCTGCCAGAGATTCAAGATCGCTTCACGATGAAATCAAAGACAAGCTGGTGGACATAGGAAAGCTGCTTGGCTTTGACAGCCGCTCTGAAGTAAAGATTGCAACAGGCGCAGTTGTAGATGCTGTCTGGGAAGCTAAAATCGGCAATATGGGGAAAGCAATTTATGTTTTTGAGGTACAGTCTAAAGGTTCCATCGATAGCCTTATTCTAAATCTGAAAAAGGCACAGAGCAATGCAGCGGTTCAAGCTGTTGTTGCCGTTGCAGATGAAGAACAGCTTGCGAAGATCATTCAGGAAAGTGCCGGTGTGATTGATGAAAAATCTCTGCGAACTTGGGACTCTGAAGATGTTTTGGCAGTTTATGATGCGCTAGTGCGGGCACACGAATCAATCAACAAACTGGCGCTTGTACCGGAAAGCTTCTGACCTCTTGCTCTGATAAAGTTCGGAACAATATCAAATTTAGTTTGACATAGTTCCGATAAAACAATGACATTGTTCCGGGAATTTTTGATATTGTTCCGAACATTGTTCTTTTTCGTTCGGTCAGAGCTGTATATAAAATAAGCGGAGGTCATCGACCTCCGCTTGCTCGTTACCCATATACAATTTCCTGCATCACGGCCTTGTTTGCCCGATGTCGGATGCCGTTCATCTTCCGCACCCACGCCAACGGGTCATCGGCTTTCAAGGCCTCCGTCACGCCCTCGGTGTCTGCGTATTGTTCTACCAGCCGAAGAAAGAGTTCCTGCGCCTGCTCCTCGATGTCTGCAAGGTGCCCGTCCAGCGTCCCGGCGGTCAGCAGGTTATAATACAGTATCCGGTGATGCTTCTTCAGATAAACTCGCCGCCGCTGCCCGTAAATGCCGATGGAGCGTTTTTCTTCGGGCGGTAAACGAACATCCGGCAGGCAGTAGTCGCCCTGCCTTGTGTAAGTGCCGCCCAGCTGCTCAAATAGCGATTTCATATGTGATCCTCCCGTTTGCAATTCTTCCGGCAAGTACACCAGCGATGCCTCAACAACACAAAGCGCACCTGCCCTTTGGTTACAGTCTACCAAAACCGAAAGGCAGGTGCGAGTGTGCGAATTTCAGAATCGCACATTATTTCTTCACCTTCCTGCTGAATTCATTCAGCGTCTGGATATGCCAGAGGCTTTTACGGGTAATGGAGCGGAAGGTCAGGGAGCAGAAGAAATCCACAAGAAAGATTTTCGGGATACAGAACTTCAGCCCCTTCTGGAAGGCTTTCAGTGACCCACGGCTGCACCAGTTGTGGACGGTGGTCAGGGTGTAGCCGGTCAGGGCCACCACATCCTTTACCGTGACCACATCCGGGTATTTGCGCAGCAGCTTTTCATAGTAGCCGTGCATCTGCCGCAGCGTATCCTCCGGCAGTTCCTTAGAGAGCCTCGCCACATAGTGGGTGCCGTACCATCCCTTCGGCGCAGAATAGAGTTCTGGAAAAATTGCCCGCTCCTCCAAGTATGCTTTCACATCCTCTTTTCGGATTTTATAGCACCGGGTTTTCTTACCCGACCACTCACAGGGCACCTTGCCGCTTTTGAGCAGGTGCAGCGCCGTGGACTTGCTGATGTGGCAGATGCGGAAGAATTGCTCCTTGTTCATCACCTCGGGAACGCTGTCCCAGTTGACGGGAAATACATCCATTTGTAACACCTCAAAAATAGATTTTCGTCGGTTGGAAGCTCTATTCTGCGGTGTATGGCCGTCTCCCGATTTTTCTCTCCTATCTTCCCGCATTTCTCTCCAAAATCGGGAAAAATGCCGATTTGAACCCACTTTCAAAAAAGCCTGTCCCGCAAGGCTTTCCGAGCGAAAAAGCCTGATTTCAAGCGGCTTTCGGCGGGGACGGGGCTTACAGAAACGCCCCCAAAACAGGCACCCCCGTCACAGTTGCATAAAAGACTCGAAATTTCGGCAGAAACTGGGAATTTCGTCCCCCTGATTCTCCTTGATATTCCTCAACACAGAAAATCTCAAAATCGAATATTTTTTGCTTTCTCTCCTGTTTTCTCTCCAACGAATTTTTGAGCAAATTTCTGGAAAGAAAACCGGACGAAAATAGACACGGAGAGTTGTCCGAGTGGTCGAAGGTGCAGCACTCGAAATGCTGTAGACCGAAAGGTCTCTAGGGTTCGAATCCCTAACTCTCCGCCACAAAAAGCCTGTAAACAAGCCCGTTTACAGGCTTTTTAATTTTTGCCTAAAGGGCAAAGCCCGCACGATTTTCGGTTTTCAGGGGAGAAAATCAGCTGTTCTCCCCGGCACTGATCGAACTCCAGCGGCTGCTGAAGTCGCCGCCCTCCGGCAGAGCAAGCCCTGTCTCCATCGCCTGTGCCGAGGTGATCTTGGATTTGTAATCCAAGTGGGCGTAGATATTCGCCGTGGTGGTAAAGTCGCTATGTCCCAGCCACTCCTGAATGTGCTTGAGGGGGACGCCATTGGCCAGCAGCAAACTGGCGCAGCTGTGACGCAGATCGTGAAAGCGCATCCGGCGCAGGCCGTGGCTCTCCAGAAATTTCGGAAATGCGTTGGTCAGGTACTCCACCCGCATCCGCTCCCCCAGCTCGTCCACGAATACAAAGCCGTCGTATTCATAGTTGTAGCAGTTGCCGCAGACCTGCTTGTTCAGCTCCTGTGCCTCTTTCACCTGCATAAAGTATTCCCGGAAGCTGCCGATGAGCGGCAGGGTGCGCAGGCTGGACTTGGTCTTGGCGGATTGCTGCTCAAACTCCTGATACTTGCCGTCGATGATCGTTGAGGTCACGGTACGCTTTACGGAAATGGTGCCTTGCTCAAAGTCGATGGCGTCCCATTTCAAGCCCACCACCTCGCCACGGCGAAGGCCGTAAAAGGCGGCCACCAGCACCGGCAGCTCCAGCTTGGTTCCCCGAAGGGCTTCAAACATCTTCTGCATCTCGTCCGCCGAGAGAAAGACCGGCTGAAAGCTGTTCTTTCTGGGCCGGTCCACCTTGTCCGCCACATTCTGGATCAGCATATCGGTCTTGACTGCATATTTCAGTGCCGAGTGAATGACGGCGTGATAATGGATAACGGTATTGGGTGTGACCCGCCTGAGCATTTCAGAATAAAACATCTGCAAATGTCGGGCTTCCAGTTCCCGCAGTGTCAATTTCTTCTTGCGAAAATAAGGGACGATGGTGCTTTTCAGCAGTCCTTGATAGGCACCGTAGGTTGCGTGGGCCAGCCTTCCCTTGGCGATCTCCAGCCATTCCAGCAGATAGTCGGCGAACAGCATATCGCTGCTCAGGTCGCCCACTTCTTTGGGCGGCTCAAATTCCGCTCGGAGCCTTGCCAGTTCTGACTCGGCTTTGCGCTTATTTCCCTTTTCGGAAAGTCCCAGCGAGATCCATTTCGTTTTTCGCTGCCCTCCGGCGTTTTTGTAGTTCAACACGGCATAATACTTGCCGTTTTTCAAAGTCAAATGTCCTGCTACCATTTTGTTTTCCTCCTGTCTCTTTCTATTTGCAGAACAGAACTCCAAACCGACAGTATCAGTATACCATCAGTTTGGGGTTCTCTCTATTCTGCGAATTGTTTGATTGCAGCCGTATCGGTACGAATCAGCGGGCGTCCCGGTTCCGTTCTCTCTGCCGCTTCAGCAGTTCCAGGCCCTTGATAATGTCCCGGCGCATCTGCTCCTCGGTATAGCCGGAGGGGAAATATTTCCGCAGCTCCTCCCGCTTGAATTTCAGTTGCTCCTGCTGGTTGGGCTTTGTCTCCGCCAGCACGGCATAGATCATCTGATCATCCAGCACGCCCTCCTGTGCCAGCTTCTTCAGGCGGATGCTCTGGGCGTGGGACGGGGTGCAGTCGTTCAACTCCATTGCGTCCAGTACCGCCCGCTGCTGATACGAGTCTAAGTAGGAAAGCTCCACCGCCGGGTTGAAGGCGATCTTACCGTCGTCCACCATCGAAAGCAGCTCGGGGATCAGGTAGGTCAGGCGGATATATCTTTTAATTTGATTACGGCTTTCGCCGGCATCGTCAGCTACTTTTTCTACACTGAGCAGCTTCTGCCCAACTTGGGCAGAAGTGACACCTTGATGCTTGATGGCATCCAGCTTCATCTTATAGGCGAATGCCTTTTCGCTGGGCAGGATAGTCTCCCGCTGCAAATTGGCGTCCACCATTGCGATCACCGCTTCATCGTCAGACAGCTCCCGGACGATGACGGGCATCGTTTCAACGCCCAGCACCTGACACGCCGCCAGTCGCCGGTGGCCGGAGATCAATTCATAGCCGCCGTCCGGCAGCGGCCTTGCCAGCGCCGGGGTAATGGCTCCCACCTTGCGGATGCTCTCGATCATCCGCTGCATCTCCTCGTTGTTCTGCACCTTGAAGGGGTGACCCTTGAACGGGTGCAACTCGGCCAGTGGAATATTCCGTACCCGCTCCAGCTTAGCATCGTCCCGTTCCGCCTGCGTGGAGAACAGATCGTCCAGTGTCGGTAAAGTAAAATCAGATTTTCTCATTGTGTTGTCCTCACTTTCATAGTTTTTTCTTTCGGGGTTTTAGGGCACGCCCTAACGAGTGTTTTTGCGCTCCGGCCCTGCCGGGAGTAAAAACGCACTGCTCGCTCAGATGACGCAGGCATCGCAAGCGGATACACTGTTTGGCTCCGACAGGAGTAAAAACAGTCTGCTCGCTTAGACTGCGCAGGCGTAATTCTCGCTTACTTTAATTCATTCAAAACTGCTTCCAGCCTGCTCAGAATTTCCTCTTTCTGAAGCTGTGGAAGCTCCGCTTTCAGGCTGTTCATCATCCGAAACAGGTGGTAATCCCGCTCCGTGATGGCCGCTTTGACCTCTTTTCCAAGCCCCAGTCGCCGCAGATATTCCGACAGCGACAGAGAACAGAACCGGGCATTTTCCAGCAGCTTCTGCTTCTCCTGCTCGGTCACACGGACATTGATCCCGTAGTTTTTGCTGCGCATTTGTTCACCCCCCTTTCTTCGGTTTGTGACGGTAATGACGGTTGTGACGGGGATTTCCTTATATAGCGATCCCGGCGTCATTTGCGTCATCGCCGTCACGGCGCAGAAATTTGATGAGCCGATTTTTTCCCGTTCGCTTGGTGCGATACTCGATGCCCAGCGGCTCCAGCACCTCGAAAGCGAACTGACCGAGATACTTTGTGACCATATTGGGCGTGACCTCCTGCTCCTTCATTTCGGTCAGCAGCTCCGTGGCCGTGCCTACCCATTCGGTGCGGCACTCCATAAAGTCCACCACCCGAAACAGGAATTTCGGCAGCTCTGCCTTGTGAATATCCTCGCTGTTCTTGCGCTCCACCAGCTCCCAGACCAAGTCGTTAAACTGCAAGGTCAGTTCCTGATATTCCACATCCCGCCCACTGACCAGCAGCGTAGCGGCGTTTCCGTTGCGCTTGCGGCGCAGGATGAAGTTGGTGTCCGCAGCGCCGATGATACCGGTGGAGCCGCTGACATCGTTAAAGGGATCGTCGCTGTCTTGCAGCTTTCGCAGGTGATGCACCAGCAAAATGGCGATGTTGAAGCCGTCGGCAATGCGCTTGATGGAGGAAATGTCATCGTAATCGTTGCCGTACATTCCTGCTTTTCCGGTGCTGCCCTTGGAGTCCCGCACCTTTTGCAGCGTGTCAATGATGACCAGCTTGGTGGCGGGATGCTCGGTCAGGAAATCCGTGATCTGCTCCTCCAGCCCGCCGCCGATCAGCCCGGAGGTCACGGCAAAATACAGGTTGTCCGGGGCGCTGTCGGTGAGGTTGTAGAGTCGGTCTTTGATGCGGCGCTGGGTGTCCTCAAGGCTCAGATAGAGCACATCGCATTGCAGTGTAGGCAGCCCCCAAATAGAGTTTCCCTGCGCCACTTGCAACCCCAGCCACAGCATCAGCCAGCTTTTGCCGATCTTGCTGGCACCGCTGATGACATTGACACCCTGCGAAATAAGGCCGTCTACGATGAACATCGTCTTGCTCATCGGCGTGGACAGCAAGGTCTCTGCGTCCACGGTTTTCAGTTTGTTGTCCATAGAAATTTCTCCTTTGTAGAATGTTAGAAATGGATTTTGACAGGTGCAGATGGAAACGGCCACCCGCATCCGCTTTTCCCTCAAAAAAGCCCCGGAAATCAAGGCTTTCCCGGCGCTTAATGTTCGACGCTGCGCCGCCGTCTGGCAGAGTCCGCCTTCTGCTTGCGTCGGATGGAGCAGCCGCATTCCGGGCAGTATTTCTGCCGGTTGCTACTGGGTGCAAAGGGCTTTCCACACCGTTCGCAGGTCCGTGTACGCTGCCGGTAAATATCGGCGCAGAGTACCTTGTCGGCGGGCAGAACCGCCCGCCGGAAGTACTTGCACAGCAGCGAATAGGAAATCGTCTGCACGCACACGCAGCCCTCGCCATCGTCCAACGGCAGACAGTTGCCACCGTCGTAGTTGGCGCACAGCCGCCGGATTAACCGGTTACAGCGCGCCCTTTGGGCGGGCGTCAGGCGCTTGATCTCATCCAACCTTCTTCACCTCCTTCTCCATCACATAGTTGATAACGCTGATTTTCGGGATCTTCAGCGTCGTGCCGATCTTCACGGCGTGGATGTACCCATAGTCGATCAGCTTGTAGGCCAGCTTGCGGCTGATGCCCAGCATCTCCCGAAGCTCTTTGACGGTCACGATGTCCGGGTATTCCGGAAACATCATCTGATAAAGCTCTCTGAGCTCTCCTTTCTTCATAGGCTTGAACCTCCTTTGCTTGTTCTGAAGCCGCATTTCTGCGACGGTTTTTGCTTGCTGCCGCTTATCCGCATCGTTCCTGCCCCGGAGTCTCACCACGGCGTATCGCTTCTTTGATGCGCTCGTTCCTTTTTCGGGAAGTCGTGGCGTCACTTGCCGGAAGCATATCCTTTGGAGGCGGCGATTCAATTTTCAAGGTACACAGGGAGACAGCCCCCTCAATAGGTAGCCAGCGAGAAGGCCTGTTTTTTAACCCCCTCACTAATCAACTGGGAAAAATTTTTCGATTTGTACGAAGGAATTTTGAAACTTTCCTTTGAAAGCCTCTCTACTAACCAACTGGGAAATTTTTTCGGATTTGAACGAAAAAACTTTTGAGATTTTTTCTGCGCCCCCTCTACTACTTAATTGGGAATTTTTCGGGCAAAAATAAAATGGCTTTTTAAAGAAAAATTTTAAGCGTCCTTTCTACTAATCAACTGGGAACTTTTCTGGCGAATAACAAATAGGATTTTGAAGGAAATTTTTCAGGGCCTTCCTACTAACCAATTGGGAACTTTTTTGAGATTTTGGCAAAGTAATTTGAGAAATTCCCTCAACTTTTCAAAAGGTCCCTCTACTTACTCTGAATAAGGGGTGCCATTTGGCAGGGTGTTTCGAGAAATTTCTCAATTTTTCTATCAAGACGCAAAAAAGCCGCCCTCCCGATGATGGGAGGACGGCTGGTAATCACTATTGACTTATAGATGGCTCATATATAAATAGAGCACCGGCCAAACGGTCGGTGCCCTATTCCTAAGTATTCTTGTCCTGCTTCAGCTTCTCCTTAATAATTGCCAAGCTTTTTTGCCTTGAAGTGTCTACTGAAAATCCAGCGACGACTTCTTGCATTGTTTCAGAACTCCAGTAGATTTTTAGCTTTTCTTTTGCACGCGTAATTGCTGTATAGAAAATACCGTGTGTTATTTTTTCAGCGTTGCTACTCGGAATAACAACCTTAACTGACCTATACTCTAAGCCCTGCGCTTTATGAATTGAAACCGCATAGGCAAGCTGAAACGGTACGATGGCTTTTTTGCGATCTTCATCTGCCATTTCCTCTTCAAAATCAAGTACATCAAATCGTATTCGGGTCACATCATCAATTATATCGATGAATTCTATGCCATCGTTTTGGCAATCTTGCTCTGTTAACGGGATCTCTACATCTACTGTAAATCTGATTCTACTGTCAAACAGTTCTATTTGGACAATTCGCCCTTTTAAATTATTATAGAGCAGAGAAAATCTGTCCGTGTCATTGAACAATATATGATCGCCAACTTTATATTTCCAGTCTCTCCAGACAACAGCCGTTTCTGTGTTAGCATTTTGGAAATAGCTATTCATATTATTCAAGCCAAATTTTCCGTCATAGTTCAAGCATAAAATCACCTCATCCATTATCTCGGAATTGAGCACTCCTTCGCCAATATTTTCAGAAAATGGGCCGTCGATAACAAGTTTTTCCGTTATTAGCGCACCCTTATTTCGAGTCTCGTTCCAAAGCTCAATTAAACCGGGATCCTTTGTTCTCCAAGTGCTTACGAGTTCAACATTCGAACCTTTAGTCTTAATAATATCCTTGGCATAAGTAAACCAATTACCGAAATCAATAGATTCTATCTGATAGGTGTCTCCCGCAAGTACTAAGAATGTATCCGGGCGCATTTTCTCGAGGAATACCTTCATTGCACGGTTATCAATGGTGCTGCATTCGTCTACAAAGATAACATCATAATCAGGAAGGTTTACCCTCTTCGTAAAACTATTGATGCTTACAAAACTGGCATCAGCCCCCGGATTATTAATTCGCCTCTGCAGATTCTGCAAGGCCGTATGTGTTTTGGTAAGAAACAATTTCCGACGCCCAGACAGCATTGTCGAGATCATATCGATTAGGGTCGTCTTTCCGGTACCGGCAGCTCCGTAAACAAGAAGTACTCTGGAGTTTACAAAAGCATATTTAAGAGCTTCTTCTTTTTTAGGATCTGGAAAGGCAATATCACAATTTCTCAAATATCTTTCGTTAACTTCTTTTTGCCCTTTATTGTGAATCTGTGATAATTCCAGGAGTTTATTCAAAATAAAGAGCGTCGATGCCTCATATGCTGCGATACAAGCGACATTTCCATCTGAAATGATTTCATACCCTTTCTGTCTTTCCCAATCGTCTAAGCAATCATTATATTTCTGGATCGCCTGTTCGGTTAAATCTCCGCCAAGATCGCAGTAAATTTCGCCGGTATCTTGCATAGACTTTACAATAGACCAGTATGGAACCGCAACCTCAGTCTTTTCCTTTTCAACTACTCTGGCCAAGTACTTGGCTTGACTTATCTGGCTCGTTTTGCTGTCAGCTAAATCAGAAGCAAGTGGGTTACGCTCAAACGGAAAGCATTTTTTAGATAGGTATAAA
>ENA-OURZ01001997-OURZ01001997.1-human-gut-metagenome-genome-assembly--contig:-NODE-1997-length-20330-cov-12.823674_pt1 | contig 20330 bp, 18 predicted proteins | sample MGYA00242073_ERZ509195 | MGnify/ENA primary metagenome ERZ509195 (study PRJEB26280, sample SAMEA2338837) | human gut metagenome | biome: human gut; feature: human-associated habitat; material: faeces...
CTCTACTGCGTCCTTCGGGTCGAAGCTGATGATATAATGGTGGGTCTTCACGTCCTCCCGCCCGCCGTTCTTGCCGTACTTGCGGTTGGCAATCAGGCAGGCCATAGCAAACGAGGATTCGCCGCACTCAAGGGTGTCGAGCAGGTACGAATCCCGCAGCTTGGGTCTGCCCTTCTCGTCCAGAATGGGCAGACCGGTGTACTCGTTGTGCTGAAAGGTGAGATAGCTTTCGGCGGCGGCATAGTTAGAGTTTTTCGAGGTCAAATGCTTGATGGTTGCCATACAGTTCACCAACCGTTTCTTCGGCTTTCAGCCGAAAGTTCGTGAGTGCGGACAGTTCCTCCAGAATTTGCGCCCGGAGCTGCTCGGTGTCTTTGCCGCCGGAGTTGAAGTGCCGTGCAAGCTGGTTGAGGTTGCTGCCCACCTTGCTGCACTGGGCAGACAAGGCGGCAAGCGCCGCCAGTGCATCCTCGCCGCCCTGCGCCACCACAACGGTGTGCTTGACGTTCACGCCGTACAGGACGCGGCGGACGAGTTCGGATTGGGTGAGGTGGAGTTCTTTGCAGGCGTATGCGATCCGCAGTTTTTCTTCTGCGGTCACTCGGACTTTGATGATGTGTGTCTTTCGTTTTCGCGGCGTGTCATTGCGGTTCTTCTTTGCGTGTACGTTCGGACTTTTCATTTCAGCCATATTCGACCTCCTGTGAAAATGATAAATGCCCGCTCCGGGATGGAGAGGGCTATGTAATGCGACACGCCGCATTCGCACCAACGGTGCGAAGCTAGAGCAGGGTTTGGGGAAGGCACTCCCCAACAAGTGGCAGACCATGTGACAGAACATTTTCAAGCATTGAAAATTTGTGGCCACAGGTCGATACTTGCTTTCGCCCTTTCCGTGCAACACTGAAAATTTCAGAAGTCGAACCGCAATGCACGTTGAAAATTTTGCAGAGCAAAACGTGTGAAAAGGCAAAGCCCCTGCTCATGGTCACCGTTCACACCGAACGCAGTTCCTGCCCCTGTTTTGCAGCGGCGTTGTCCGGCTCGCCCACAGAAAGCGTGAGGTCATGGCGCAGTATCACGTTCAGACGGCTTATGAAGGATTCAAGGTACAGTATGAAGAAAGCCGGGCACAGTGCGGACACTACGTTCTGCTTCTTTCAAGCATAAGGATAACACTTTGAAGTTGTGCGGTCAACAACTAAAAACAAATTTTGGAAGATTGAACAACTACATAAGATTTTATTTGTGAAAAAGAAAAATACCGCCCATGCAGCGCAGCGATGGATTTTGTCGGGTGAATCGGCGGCAAAATGAATCGGGTGTGTTGCGGGGCGGGGATTTGTGACAGAGATTATCATGGATTGCAAAGTACGTCAAGATGGTTTTGCAAAATTTATTGTGGTAAAGCAGTAAAAGTATGACACATCCTTCAATATATGTATCAAAACAAAACTACATCTTCTGCCCACAGTAGGCACAATAGTATTCGCCGGATTTGCCCAGACGGAAAATCTGGTCACAGCCGCTTTCAATGGAAGTGATGCAGCGAGGATTTTTGCAGCGTACCACATTCACCAATCTCTGCGGTGGAACAGGATGGTATTTCTTTACGACTTCGCCATGCTGGACAATGTTGACAGTAATGTTTGGGTCTACTTTTCCAAGAATTTCAATTCGCTTTGGAAGTTCTGTCCCTTCAATTTTGATCAGGTCTTTTCGGCCGCATTTGCCGCTTCGGACATTTTGCAGCAAAGCGACAGATGCCGAACTATCTTCCAATTCCAGAAGCTGATACAGTTCCAGCCCCTTTCCAGCGGGAATGTGGTCTAAAATAAAGCCATTCTGGATTCCTTCAATGCTCAGCATTCCAGCACCTTCTTTCCGGTCAACGGGTCGGGGATGCCCAGCAGGGCCAGAATGATCGCCATACGGATGTACACGCCGTTGTGGACCTGATCGAAGTAGGCGGCGTGAGGGTCGTTGTCCACATCCAGTTTAATCTCATCGATGCGGGGCAGCGGGTGCAGTACTGGCATATCCGGCTGTGCCAACTGAAGCATCTTGGCATCGAGTTCATAGCATCCTTTCAACCGAAGATAATCTTCTTCGTTGAAAAAACGCTCCTGCTGAATGCGGGTCATGTAGAGCACATCCAGATGCGGCAGCTCTGCTTCGAGGTCGGCAGTCTCCTTGTAGGTCTGATGGAGAGGCATCAGTGTCTCGTCCTTGACGTACTGGGGGATGCGCAGTTCCTCCGGCGAAATGAACACAAACCGATTTCCCTCAAACTGGCTGAGGGCTGCGGTCAGGGAGTGGACCGTCCGGCCAAATTTGAGATCGCCGCAAAAGCCAATAGTCAGGTGATCGAGCCGCCCTTTGCACTGGCGGATGGTCATTAGGTCGATCATGGTCTGGGAGGGGTGGGCGTGTCCGCCGTCACCTGCATTGATGACGGGCACTCGTGCGTACATCGACACCCGGAGCGGGGCACCCTCTTTGGGATGGCGCATGGCGATGACGTCGGCGTAGTTGCTGACAACGCGGGCGGTGTCTGCCACGGTTTCACCCTTACTGGCGCTGGAGAGCTGGGCTCCTGCAAAGCCCAGCGTCTTGCCGCCGAGGCGGAGCATGGCCGACTCGAAGGAGAGGCGGGTGCGGGTGCTGGGTTCATAGAACAGCGTCGCAAGGATGCGCCCGTCGCACAGGTGCGCATAGGGAGCGGGATTCGCTTCCATCCGGTCGGCAAGGTCGAGAAGGGCCAACTGCTCGTCCAGAGAAAAGCTGTTCGGCTCGATGAAGTGTCTCACAGCCATTCTCCCTTCAGCACAAACTTCTCGCGCTCGGCACCAGTGGAGACGAACTGAATCTCGTGGTTCAGTTCTTTTTCAAGGAATTCCACATAAGCCTTTGCTTCTTTGGGGAGGTCATCCCAGCTCTTGCATCCGGAGATATCGGTGTTCCAGCCGGGCAGCATGGTGACCACCGGCTCCATCCGGTCGAGGTCGGACAGGGTGTCGAAGCGGGGGACTTTCACTCCATCCAACTTGTAACCGGTGATGACCGGGATCTCCTTCATGCTGCTGAGCACATCCAGCTTGGTGAGGGCAATCTTATCCGCGCCCTGACAGGCCAAACCATAGCGGCTGGCTACGCAGTCGAAGGGGCCGACGCGGCGGGGACGGCCGGTGGCCGCGCCGTATTCGCCGCCTGCCTTGCGCAGCTTCTCGTTCCACTCTTCGCCCATGGCGTTCTCGGCGGCGAAGGGACCTGCACCCACGCAGGTGGAGTAAGATTTCAGCACGCCGACCACATGGTCGAGCTTGCAGTTGGGGATACCGGCCCCCAGCGGCGCGTAAGCGGCCAGCGTGTTGGAGCTGGACGTGAAGGGAAAGATGCCGTAATCGATGTCGCGCATAGCACCCAGCTGGGCTTCCAGCACGATCCGTTTGCCGCTGTCGTGAGCCTGCTGCAAAAAAGCACCGACGTCGCAGATGTACGGCGTAAAGTGCTCGGCCTGCAACTTGCACCAGTTCAGCAGGGCATCGTAGGACATCTTTTCCTGATGGTAGCAACCAGCCAGCTCCATGTTCTTGGAGTCCAAAATCATACGCAGACGGTTCTGGGTGCGCTTCTCGTCCAAGTGGAGCAAGTCGCCCAAACGCAGAGTCTTTTTGCGGTACTTGTCGCTGTAGGCGTAGGCGATGCCGCGGCGGGTGGAGCCGAAGGCACTGCCCTTTTGGGCAAGGCGGTCTTCTTCCAGCCCATCCTGCACCTTGTGCCACGGCATCGAAATGGTGGCCTTATCGGAGAGCTTCAGATTCTTGGGGCTGACTTCCACACCACGGGCTTCGATGGCCTGCATCTCGTTTGCGAGGTGATCGAGGTCAATCACCATGCCGGTGCCCAGCACACAGGTCACGTCCGGGTGCAGGATGCCGGAGGGCAGCAGGTTCAGGATGAACTTGCCCTTCTCGGTGACGACGGTGTGTCCAGCATTGTTGCCGCCCTGATAGCGGGCAACGATGTCAGCATGTTCGGCCAGCAGGTCGATGACGCGGCCCTTGCCCTCATCGCCCCAGTTGATTCCAGTAACAGCGGTAAGCATAACTCTTTATTTCCCTTCTTTTTCGTTGTTTACAATGGCCTGCACCTTGGTGGGCAGACCGTAGATGCTGATGAAACCGGTGGCATCGCTCTGCTTGTAGTCGCCGCTTGCCTTGGCGCGCTCTTCCAGCCCTTCCAATTCGCCCTTCTGGCCTACATTGCCGCAGACGGCGATGACCTCGCAGTTGTTATAGTGCTCTTTCAGCCACGGGATGATAATGGACGTATCCAGACCGCCGGAATATGCCAGCACGACCTTTTTGATTTCAGACGCGGTAACTGCCTCCGTTCAAAACCAACTTTAATACTTTCAAATTCCCTCTTGCAATTTCCGATTGCAGTTGCTATTATACAAGCGGAGAAAGAATGTGTAAAAAGTATCCTGCACATAGCTGCAATGTGATTTTTACATGGAGGAGGCAGACGCATCATGTATGTGGACTGGGAATACTACAAAATTTTCTATTATGTAGCGAAATACCAAAACTTTACCAAGGCCGCGCGGGTGCTGGGCAACAACCAGCCCAACATCACCCACTCGATGAACCGGCTGGAAAGCCAGCTGAACTGTGTGCTCTTTACCCGCTCCAACCGGGGCGTCACCCTGACGCCGGAGGGTGAGATGCTCTACTCCCGCATTGCCTCGGCGGCGGTGCAGATACAGGACGCGGAGGAAGAGCTGAGCGCCAGCGCCACCCTCGAGCATGGCTCCATCAGCATCAGCGCGACGGAGACGGCGCTGAACATCTATCTGGCCGAGAAGCTGCGGACGTTCCACACCGAGTATCCCGGCATCCGGCTGCGCATCTCGAACCACTCTACGCCCCAGGCGGTGCAGGCTGTGAAGAACGGAGAAGTGGATTTTGCCATCATCTCCACCCCGGCGGAAGTAGAACAGGGCCTGAAGATGGTGGAACTGAAACCGTTTTATGAAGTGCTGGTGGGTGGAAAGACCTTCACTGCACTGGCCAGCCAGCGCCTGACGCTGAAGGAACTGAGCTGCTATCCGCTCATCTCTCTCAGCGATGAGAGCATGACCCGGAGCTTCTACCGGCAGTTCTTCCTCGACCACGACGCCGTGCTCCGGCCCGACACCGAGGCCGCCACCACCGACCAGATGCTCACGCTGGTGAAAAGTGAGCTGGGCCTTGCCTTCGTGCCGGAACCGATGACGAAAGAGCTTCTGGCCCGCGGCGAGCTTGTCGAGCTGCATCTGCAGGAGATCATTCCTTCCCGCTCTATCTGCCTCGTCTACGACCATCACCGCCCGCTGAACACGGCGGCCCGGAAGTTCCAGCAGATGTTGACAAAAGCGGAGCCGGGCCATCCGGCAGCGTCGAAGCAGGCGGAGGACGTCTCTTTCGCATCCCAATAAAATGATTTGTCGTTGTCCCATACCGGAAAGCTTCCCTTTTGATATGGGAATTTGTTGCAGCGCTTTCAGGCAGCGGTGCTATTATAAAAGAATTTGCAGGATGGGTAAGACGTATCTTGGATATGGCTGCAATATTCGTTCTGTATTGGAGAAACTGCCGCCCTTTTATTTTACAGGTCAGATGGATCCGCCGTTGGTCGCCGCAACTTCGCCATACCAGAAGGCACTGTCTTTCGGGATGCGCCGCCCGGAAGCGTAATCGACGTACACCAGACCAAAACGCTCTCTGTATCCGCTGTGCCACTCGTAGTTGTCCAACAGGCTCCAATGGAAGTACCCTCGCACGTCGGCACCGGCCTGAATGCCCTCGGAGAGTTTTTCCAGATAGCGCGCCAGAAAATCAATTCGCTCCACGTCATGCACCTTGCCGTCCCGATAGATTTTGTCGGTGCAGGATAAGCCGTTTTCCGCGATGAACATGGGCAGTCCATACCGCTCCTGGATGTAACGGGGACCCCAGTTCAGGCTTTCTGGCTCTACCGGCCAGTTCATGGCTGTGTGAGCGTATCCCGCAGGGCGCTCCACATAACAGGGGCCATTCGTTCCCATCTGTACAGGCGCAGCATTGTAGATGTTCAGCCCGAGCATATCCGGTCTGCCCAGAGACAGGGCGTCGTTGATGTATTGCGGCACAGCACCGATGCAGGCGGAAAGCTGCGGCCCACAGAGGTCCGGTCCGGGCCAGCGGCCAAGGCACAGAGGGTCGAGCGACATCGTGTGGGTGAAGGCCCAGTCCTCGTCCGGGCAGGCAAAGGTCAGAGCCCGGGCGGCGTCCACATCTGCTTTTGCCTCAGATACGGGGTAGCAGATGCGGCCTGTGGAGACGAAGCCCACTCTGTTTTCGGCGTCCGTATGGCGGAGCTCCTGCGCGGCAAGGCAGTGCGCATAGATGATATTCTGCCAGCAGGTGAACTGCCCTTCCAGCGGGAGTTTCAGCCCCGGCGCATGCTCACCTGTCCCATAGCCCATTTTCACGATACAGGCAGGCTCATTGAAGGTGAACCACTGGTGAACCCTGCCTTTGAAATGTTCTGCCATTTTTGCCGTGTAGACTGCAAACGCCCGGGCAGTGTCCTCATTCTGCCAGCCGCCCTTTTCTTCCAGCGCCTGCGGCAAATCCCAGTGATACAGCGTAATATACGGCTCGATGCCCGCTTCCAGCAAAGTATTCACAAGACCATCGTAATAGGCAAAGCCTTTTTCGTTCCAGTCCGTGCCGCCGGTGGGGGCGATGCGCGTCCACGCCACAGAGAAGCGATAGGCTTTCAGGTGCATCGACTTCAGCAGTTCGATGTCTTCCCGCCAGCGGTGATAGCTGTCGCAGGCGGTATCACCGGTCTCGCCCCGATAGGTGCGGCCCGGTGTGTGGGAGAAAACATCCCAGATGCTCCGGCCTTTTCCATCCTCGACGGCACCGCCCTCGATTTGATAGGCTGCAGTCGCAGCGCCCCATACAAATTCTTTTGGAAATACTGCCATGTTCGTTCTCCTTTTATCTCGTCAGATACATGTGTACAGGAACTTGAGATCCTTACTGATTATAGTATACTCTTCTGTGTCTGCCAGTGCAAATAGCATTTTATTGGTGACCATTGTGGAAATACACATCAGGATACGCTATACTAAAACAGAGAACATGGAATTCATCTGGCGCAAAAAAGCCAAAGGGAAGGGAAACCAGAATGATAGACAAAATGCTCGTGCGCGGGGCAAAGGTACACAACCTGAAAAACATCGACGTGGACATCCCGCTGAACAAGATCGTGGGCATTGCGGGCGTGTCGGGGTCGGGTAAATCCTCGCTGGCGCTGGGGGTGCTGTATGCCGAAGGCTCCCGCCGGTATCTGGAGGCACTGTCCACCTACACCCGCCGCCGGATGACCCAGGCTTCGAAAGCCTCGGTGGAAGAGGTGCTGTATGTCCCGGCGGCGCTGGCGCTGCACCAGCGGCCGGGCGTGCCGGGCATCCGCAGCACCTTCGGCACCGGCACGGAATTGCTGAACAGCCTGCGGCTCATGTACTCCCGCCTCGCAAGCCACCGCTGCCCGAACGGGCATTACATCCCGCCGACGCTGGCTGTTGCGGCGGGCAAGGAGCTGGTCTGCCCGGAGTGCGGTGCGCATTTCTATGCGCCGTCGGCGGAGGAGCTGGCTTTCAACTCTCAAGGGGCCTGCCAGAAGTGCGGCGGTACAGGCAGCGTCCGGACGGTGGACATCGCGTCGCTGGTGCCGGACGACTCGCTGACCATTGACGGCGGCGCAGTGGCCCCGTGGAACAGCCTGATGTGGTCGCTGATGACAGACGTCTGCCGGGAGATGGGTGTGAGGACGGATGTGCCGTTCCGCGACCTGACCGAACAGGAAAAGGACATCGTCTACCACGGTCCAGCAGAGAAAAAGCATATCTTCTACCACGCCAGGAACTCGAATCAGGCCGGCGAGCTGGACTTTACCTATTACAATGCCGTCTACACTGTAGAAAATGCTCTTGCAAAGGTCAAGGATGACAAGGGCATGAAGCGGGTGGAAAAGTTCCTGCGGGAAGATGTCTGCCCCGAGTGTCACGGCTCACGGCTCTCAGCGGCGGCGCGTGCGCCGAAGCTGCGGGGCATCTCCCTGGACGAAGCCTGCCAGATGACGCTGGAAGCCCTCGTGGAGTGGGTGAAGGGCGTGCCGGGCAGCCTGCCGGAAGAGATGCGCCCGATGGCGGAGAGCATCTGCGAGGCATTCGAAAGTACCGCCAAGCGGCTGATGGACTTAGGTCTGGGCTATCTGACGCTTGACCGCTCGGCCTCGACCCTTTCCACCGGTGAGCGCCAGCGGATGCAGCTGGCCCGGGCCGTCCGCAACCGCACCACCGGCGTGCTCTATGTGCTGGATGAGCCGTCCATCGGCCTGCATCCGTCGAATATCGTGGGATTGACCGGCGTGATGAACGACCTCGTGGCCGATGGCAACTCGGTCATTCTGGTGGACCACGACACCCAAATCCTGAAAGAGGCCGACTGGGTGATCGAGATGGGGCCGGAAGCGGGAGTCAAGGGTGGACATGTCATTGCCGAAGGGACGATAGCTGATTTGGAGGCAAAGCCGGAGTCCCAGATCGGGCCGTTCCTCTCCGGAAAAGCTGAGACGAAATTGCGCCGGTGTGCCAGGGAAGGAGAGATGTTCGCAGAGGGGGCTATCCATCTCTCCACCGGCAGCATCCACACGGTCAAGCCTTTGGAGCTGGACATTCCCAAGGGGCGGCTCACCGTGGTAACGGGCGTGTCCGGTTCCGGCAAAACGACGATGGTGTTGGAAAGCCTCGTACCGGCGCTGGAAGCAAAGATAAACGGCAGCGCCCTCCCGGCACATATCCGGGAGATTCGCGCCGAGGGCATCGCGCACGTCAAGCTCATCGACGCGACGCCCATCGGCATCAATGTGCGCTCTACCGTGGCGACCTACGCAGGCGTCCACGACGAGCTGCGGAAGCTCTATGCCAAATCTCCGGACGCCAGGCAAAAGGGCTTCAAGGCCAGCGATTTTTCCTACAACACGGGCAGTCTGCGCTGCCCCGGCTGCGACGGCACCGGTGAGGTGAGCCTGGACGTGCAGTTCCTGCCGGATGTGAACATCGTCTGCCCCGACTGCCGGGGTTCCCGCTACGCGCGGGCGGCTTACGGCGTGAAGCTGACCAACGAGGCGGAGCAGGCCGTCTCCCTGCCGGAACTGATGGATATGGACGTCAACTCCGCCCTTGCGTTCTGCGGCGGGATGAAGACAGTGAGCCAGCGCCTGCAGACATTGCAGCAGCTGGGTCTGGGCTACCTGACACTGGGCGAGGAAACGCCCAGCCTCTCCGGCGGCGAGGCCCAGCGCCTCAAGCTGGCCAGCGAGATCGGCCGCACCCAGACCGACTCGGTGTTCGTTTTCGATGAGCCCAGCATCGGCCTCCACCCGCTGGACGTGCAGGTGCTGCTGCGGGTGTTCCAAGCCCTGCTGGACAACGGCGCAACGGTCGTTGTCATCGAACACGACCTTGATGTCATCCGCAACGCGGACTATGTCATCGACATGGGGCCGGGCGGCGGCGAGAGCGGCGGCCGCGTCGTGGCAACAGGCACGCCGGAGGAGATCCAGGGAAACCCGGAGAGTATTACCGGAAAATACTTATAACAAAAAGGGGGCAGATGCTGCATGGCATCTGCCCCCTTCGTCAATCTTCTTATTTGCTTTCCGGGACACCGCGCAGTTCGGCACGGAAGCGCTCGGGAACATCTTCTTCCCGGATATTTTTGACGACTCCCAGAAGCTTTGCGGTTTCGCCTACGGGATAGACCATGATGCACTTCCGATGCTTCGCTGACGATCAAAACAAAAAGTTAATTCTCGGAAGAAATATCCTGACCGAAATATTTCTCGCTCAGCTCCTTGAGGGTGCCGTCAGCGCGCAGCTCGTCGATGGCGCTGTTGAGGGCGTCGAGGAAGGAAGAGTCTTCGCTCTTGACGATAGGGATCGCAACGTGAGAAGCATCTTCGGTCTGGGCGACCAGCTTGAAGTCGGCGTCCGGATGGACGTTCAGGTAGTCGTAGAAGGAGACGTTGGCGTTCAGGGTGGCGTCGATGCGGCCAGCGGTCAGCAGCTGGATGGTCTCTTCCAGCGTGTCGATGCCCTGCACGGTCGCGCCGTAGCTCTCGGCCAGCTCCATGTAGGTGGAAGCGAGGCTGTTGGCCGTGGTCTTGCCGGCAAGGTCCTCGAAGCTCTTGATGTCCTCGTTATCCTTGCGGACGGCGAGGGCGGTGTGGATGTAGCCGTAGGGAGTGGTGAAGTCGTAGGTCTTGGCGCGCTCTTCGGTGACTTCGACGCCGTTGCAGACGAGGTCGTAGCGGCCAGCATCCAGACCGGCAAACAGGCTGTCCCAGTCGCTCTCGACGTACTCGGGCTCGACGCCCAGCTTCTCGGCAATGGCGCGGGAGACTTCGACGTCGTAGCCCACGAGGGTGTCGCTCTCATCGTGGAAGCTCCAGGGCTGCCATGCGCCTTCCAGCGCGATGACCAGCTTGCCGTTGGACTGGATGGTCTCCAGCTTGTTGGCGGCAGCAGCGGAAGCAGAAGCAGCGGTGCTGGAAGCAGTGGAGGCAGAAGTGTTGGAAGAGCAGCCAGCCAGCGAGAGAACACCGGCAGCGGCCATGACGCTCATGAGAGAAATAAAGGTTCTGCGTTTCATAGGTGATGATCCTTTCTTATTCAGTATGGGAAATTTTCTGAAGGAACTCACGGGTCCTTGCCTCTTTGGGATGGGCGAAGAACTCCTGCGAGGGGGCTTCCTCGACCACGACACCGTTTTCCATGAAGACGGTGCGGGACGAGACGTTGCGGGCAAAGCCCATCTCATGGGTGACGACCAGCATGGTCATGCCCTCCTGTGCCAGCTGCCGCATGACGGCCAGCACCTCGCCGGTCAATTCCGGGTCGAGGGCGCTGGTGGGTTCGTCGAAATAGATGATCTCCGGGCCGGAGGCAAGAGCACGGGCGATGGCCACGCGCTGCTGCTGACCGCCCGACAGCTGACGGGGGTAGTAGTCGGCCCGGTCAGCAAGGCCGACCTTTTCCAGCATCTTCATGCCGACGGCATCGGCCTCCGCTTTGGGCGTCCTCCGGGCGACGATGAGGCCCTCGGTGACGTTCTGCAGGGCCGTTTTGTTGCGGAAGAGGTTGTAGTTCTGGAAGACGAAAGCCGTCTTGCGGCGCAGCCGCGCGATGCTGGCGCGATCGGCGTGGGCGAGGTCGAAGGTCTCGCCGTCGAAGGTGAGCTTGCCTGCGTCCGCCGTCTCGAGGAAGTTGAGACATCGCAGCAGGGTGGTCTTGCCTGAGCCGGAAGGGCCAAGGATGGCCACGACGTCGCCCTTTTCCACCGTCAAATCGACGCCGCGCAGTACGTCCAGACTGCTGGTCGGCTTGGGGGCGCGGCCAAAGATGCCGGGATGGACGCCGGGCTTTGCGTAAGTATGGAAGGATTTGTGGACGCCGCGTATCTCTAACATTGCCATAACAGCCACACTCCTTTCTTACTGGAAGCCGTGGGCGTTGAGCTGGCGCTCCAGCAGCCCTTGCAGCTTGGTGATGACGGTACAGAACAGCAGATACACCACGGCCACCTCACAGTAGATGGGCAGGAAGATGTAGGTGCGGGCGGCGACGCGCTGGCCGGCCATGAACAGCTCCGCTACCGTGATGTTGGAGGCCAGAGAGGTGTCCTTTATCATGCCGATGAGGGAGTTGGAGAGGGCAGGCACGGCGGTGCGCAGGGCCTGCGGCAGCACGATACGGCGCATGATCTGCCACCAGCTCATGCCGACGCAGTAGCCGGCTTCCAGCTGGCCCTGCGGCACGCTCTCGAGTGCGCCGCGCATGGTCTCGGCGCAGTATGCGCCCTCGTTGAAGGCGAAGGCGATGACTGCCGCCGGGAAAGCGTCCAGCATGATGCCCACGCTGGGCAGGCCGTAAAAGATGATGAAAAGCTGCACCAGCAGCGGCGTGCCGCGGATGACCCAGATGTAGAACCGGGCCAGCTGGCTCAGCACCGGCACTTTGGCGTACTGCACCAGCGCCACAGCCACCGCCAGCACCATCGCCAAGGTGAACGAGACGAGGGTGAGGGGGATGGTCATGGTGAGGCCCGCCGAGAGGATGCGGGGAAGAGCCTCCCAGAGCACGCTGACGGTGCGGTTGGATAAGAGTGTTTCCAGCATGGATACTCCTTTTTCAAAATTTGAATAAACAGACAGGGCAAGTAGGTAGACACATTATATACCTTAAAGCAGGGTCAAAGTCAAGAGGAAAAAATGAAAATCCTACAAAACCTACCAGAATACTATAACATGATTTGGAAATGAACGCAAATGGTTTCGAAAAATTGCATGGTATAGACGAAATGGACGAAAAACAGGTGCTAACTTTGTGCAGAACGGCAGAGTAGTTGACGCGGCAGAAGCTTTCGGGTACAATAGAACTGTATAGACCTGTAAAGGTACAAACAGGCCGCACGCCCCGCCAGACGGGAGCGCGGCGGATACGGAGGACAAACGTGATGAAACGTATTGGTATTCTGGGCGCTGGCACCTGGGGCATGGCCCTTGCACGGATGCTGACTGTGAGCGGGAATGATGTGCTGGTGTGGTCGGCCATCGAGAAGGAAATCGACAGCCTTTCCACCACCCGCAAGCACCCCAATCTGCCGCAGATGAAGATCCCCGACGAGCTGCGGTTCACCAAGAGCATCGAGGAAGTCTGCAAAGACAAGGACATCCTGCTGTTCGCAGTGCCGTCGGTGTTCGTCCGCTCCACGGCGGCGAAGGCCCGGCCCTATGTGGCCGACGGCCAGATCATCGTGGACGTGGCAAAGGGCATCGAGCCCGACACCCTGTACACCATGACTGAGATCCTGGCCGATGAGCTGGGCAAGGAAGGCGGCCCGAAGGGCGTGCGTCTTGTGGCCCTGTCCGGCCCCACCCACGCCGAGGAGGTGGCCATCGACCTGCCCACCACCATCGTGTCGGCCAGCAAGGATATGGAGGCCGCTGCCTATGTGCAGGAGGTCTTCACCAACAATGTCATGCGCGTCTACACCAACGAGGACATCAAGGGTGTAGAGCTGAGCGGCGCCATGAAGAACGTCATCGCGCTGGGCGTCGGCATCTCCACCGGCCTCGGCTACGGCGATAATGCCCGCGCTGCCCTCATCACCCGCGGCATCGCCGAGATCGCCCGTCTGGGCGTGGCGATGGGCTGCAATGTCCACACTTTCGCAGGTCTGGCCGGTATCGGTGACCTCATCGTGACCGCCACCAGTATGCACAGCCGCAACAACCGCGCCGGTATCCTCATCGGCAAGGGCGAGACCCCGGAAAATGCCGTCAAGGAAGTCGGCATGGTGGTCGAGGGCATGAACGCCCTGCCCGCTGCGCTGGAGCTGGCCGAGCGGTATCAGGTGGAAATGCCCATCGTCCAGACCGTCAACGCCATCGTTAACAAGGGCATGAGTGCGGCAGAGGCTGTCAAGTCCCTGATGGAGCGCGGCCTCAAGAACGAGCTGCCGCAGGGCTACGAAAAATAAACGAAAAGGGGCGGTATCATGCCTTCTACCTACGCACACCGCCGCTTTGGTGCGGATGTTCTGGCCCTGCTGCCGGACGGTCTGCGCGCGACGCTGGAACAGCACCGGGAGCTTTACGACATAGGTCTCCACGGGCCGGACCTGATGTTTTATTACAAGGCCTTGCAGTCGAACCCGGTGAACCGTCTGGGCAACACCATGCACGAGCAGAAGGGTGAGATGTTTTTCACCCGCGCCCGCACCGTGGTGGAAAATGCAACGGATAAAAGCGCCGCACTGGCTTATGTGCTGGGCTTTGTCTGCCACTTCGCGCTGGACAGCACCTGTCACCCTTATGTGGAGGCCTATGTCCGGGAGAGCGGTGTGGGACACTGCGAGATCGAGACGGAGTTTGATAACGCTCTGATGCGGGAAGACGGCCTCGACCCCATAAAGTTCTTCACGGCCAGCCACATCAAGCCCGGCCGGGAGCGGGCCGAGGTCATCGCGCCCTTCTACGAAGGCGTCACGGTGGACGAGACGCTGGCGGCGATGAAGGGGATGATAACGGTGCATCATCTTTTGCAGGCGGCGAACCCCGTCAAGCGCTGGGTGGTGCTGACCGGGATGCGCGTCGCGGGCAAGTATGAGTTCATGCACGGCCTTGTGGCAAACCCGCAGCCGAACCCCAAATGCGTCCAGAGCAGCCAGAAGCTCGAAGAGCTGTATAAAACGGCTGTGCCGCTGGCGGTAAGGCTCATCGAAGAGTATGCAGAGAACAAGCCGCTTGGGGCGGAGTATCAGCATACGTTTGGGGAGAACTGAGAGGAGCACCGGATGGAAAAGAGCGGCAAATTCCGCCTGACGAGCTTGGAGCGGAACTGGATCCTGTACGACGTGGGCAACTCGGCCTTTGTGCTGATGGTGGCCACCCTTATCCCCATTTTCTTCAATGCGCTGGCGGAGGCCGGGGGCCTGAGCTCGGTGGAGTATCTGGCTTACTGGGGCTATGCCAGCTCGGCTGTGACCGTCATCACGGCTGTTTTGAGCCCCATTTTGGGGACAGTGGCTGACACGAAGGGCTTCAAGAAGCCTATCTTCATACTCTGCGTTTTCGTGGGCATCGTGGGCTGCTGCGCCATGGGCGCGGCGTCGGCGTGGCTGCCGTTTCTGGTCATCTTCGTCATTGCGAAAGTGGGCTTTTCGGGCAGCCTGGTGTTCTACGACTCGATGCTCAGCGACGTGACCACTCCCGAGCGGATGGACGAAGTGTCCAGCCGGGGCTATGCGTGGGGATACATCGGCAGCTGCGTACCCTTCGTGGTCTGCCTCGGTCTTGTGCTGGGGGCGGGGAGCATCGGCATCAGCCAGATGACGGCGCTGAATCTGGCACTCCTGCTGACGGCGGCGTGGTGGCTGCTCACGACCCTGCCGCTGCTGAAAAGTTATAAACAGCTCCACTATGTGGAGGTGGAAAAGCACGCTGTCCGGCAGAGTTTTGCCCGCATCGGCCATACCCTGCGGCATCTGCCGGAGGATAAGCAGGTGTTCTGGTTTTTGCTGGCGTTCTTCTGCTACATCGACGGCGTGTACACCATTATCGACATGGCGACGGCCTACGGCACGGCGCTGGGTCTGGACACCACCGGCCTTTTGCTGGCACTTCTTGTGACCCAGATCGTGGCGTTCCCGTCGGCCCTCATCTTTGGGCGGTTGTCGAACAAGTACCCATCGGCAAAGCTCATCCCGGTGTGCATCGCGGCCTACGCGGGCATCGCGGTGTTTGCGTTTTTCCTGACCCAGCAGTGGCAGTTCTGGGTGCTGGCCGTCATCGTGGGCATGTTCCAGGGCGGCGTGCAGGCGCTCAGCCGCTCCCACTTTGCAAAGATCATCCCGCCGGAAAAGTCGGGCGAATACTTTGGCCTCTTCGACATCTGCGGCAAGGGCGCGTCCTTTCTCGGGACGATGATCGTCAGTGTGGGAAGCCAGCTCACCGGCAGCGCCAATGTGGGTGTCGGCTCCCTCATCGTGCTGTTCATCGTGGGATTCGTGCTGTTCAGGGTGTCGTGCAAAAAAGAAGTCGTTCCTGAATGAGATAACGTAACATCTGCTGCGCAGCAGCAAATTGGAGAAGCACAAAAATGCGTTTAGCGAAGCGGCTGGCATTTTTGTGCTTCGACTTCTTCTTTGGGGTCTGAAAGGGGTCGCTGGCGCTTTTCTGATTCTCTTTTGGCGACAAAAGAGAATGAACCCCGCCGTTAGTTGCGCCTTACAAAAATACATAGTACAATAAACTCAAATCAAAAAATATAAAGGAGCAAGACCATGAAACAATATCCCGGCTACACCCTCGTCAAGCGCGAGGACTGCCCCGAACAGCACGGAACGCTGACCGTGCTGACCCATGACGTCAGCGGGGCGGCTGTCCTGCTGGTGGAAAACGACGACGACAACAAGGCCTTCGGCATCGGCTTCGGCACCTTTCCCTCCGACGATACCGGCGTGTTCCACATCCTCGAGCACTCGGTGCTGGCAGGCAGCGAGAAGTACCCGGTGAAGTCGCCGTTTTTGCAGCTGCTCAAGAGCAGCATGGCGTCCTTCCTGAACGCCATGACCTTCCCGGACAAGACGGTGTATCCCTTCGCTACCCCCAACGAGACGGACTTCAAGAACCTGATGGACGTCTATCTCAACGCGGTGTTCTGCCCGCTGGCCATGGTGGACAAGGGCGTGTTCGAGCAGGAGGGCTGGCACCGGGACGAAGACGGCACGGTGAGCGGCGTCGTCTACAACGAGATGCAGGGGGCGCTGGCGACGCCGGACGCACAGCTGCAGAACGCTCTGAGCCGGGCAATGTTCCCGGATACGGCTTACGGCTTCGTCTCCGGCGGCGACCCGGCGTCCATTCCGGCGCTGACCTATGAGAAGTATGTGCGGGTCTACCGCCGCCACTACAGCGCCGACAACTGCTGCATCACCCTCTACGGCAAGATGGACATGGCCGAGAAGCTGGCCTTCCTCGACAAGCAGTACCTGAGCCGTATGCCCAAGAGCGCCAGCCGCCCCCGCCTGACGGTGCAGGACGAGCAGGTCGGTGCGAAGCGGAATATCCCGTACTATACCGAGAAGCTGGAGCCGGACGAGGCTCAGTGTGCGCTGGCGTGGTACACCGGTGCGTTCAGCGACCGGGAGCGCCAGCTGGGCGTGGAGATCCTGCTGGACGCCCTGCTGGGGACGAACCAGGCGCCTCTGAAAGCCGCTCTGCTGGAAGAAAAACTGGGCGCGGACATCGACGTGGGCTTCGATGACAGCACGCTGCAGCCGACCTTGGAGCTTGTGCTCCGGGGCGCGACGGAAGAGTCGGCGGGCAAGTTTGCCGCTGCAGTGCGCAAAGCCGTGGACGGCATCCTCGAGAAGGGCATCCCCGAGGAGCTGCTGATGGCAAGCCTCAACTCCACCGAGTTCGCTTCCCTTGAGCGGCCGGGCAGCATCCCGGACGGCGTGCTGGACGCCATTAATGCATCTACCGGATGGCTCCACACCGGCGACCCGGCCCTGCTGCTCCACACGAACGCTCTGTTCGCTTCCCTGCGGGAGAAGCTGGAACAGGGCTGGTTCAATGAGCTGCTGCGGGAGTTGTTCGCGCCTGCGCCGGTGGAGATCATCCAGGTGCCGACCCTGCCCAAGAAAGAGGAAGAGGGGCGCACCGCCCGCACCGACGGCAAGCTGGTGCTGGACCATCCGCTGACAGCCGCCGACCTCGGCGAGGGCAAAAAGCAGACACCGGGCAGCAAGGAGCTGCTGGCGGGTGCAGAACTGCTGCACCACCCCTCGGCAGGCAATACCTACCTGTACCTTTACTATGATCTGGGCGGCATGGCACCGGAAGACATGTCCTGCCTGCATCTGCTTACGGATGTCATGGATGAGCTGGACACCGAAAAGCACACGGCCCAGGAACTGAACACTCTGCGGAACACCTGGCTGGGAAGCAGTGGTGCGTGGATGGACTGCTGGACGGGACGGCAGGAAGGCAGGCCCTGCCACGCAAAGCTCATCGTGGGGATGAGTATGCTGGAACGCAGCCTCGAAAAGGCTGTGGAGCTGGGCAGTGAGTGGCTGTATGAGGCAAAGTTCAGCGGCCCGCAGGCCGAAGCTGCTATGGAGCGGGTGGCAAGCCAGCAGAAGCTGCTCATGGAGCAGAAGTTCCTGCGGGAGGGCCACGCCTTCGCCGCCATGCGGGCGGCGGCACATTTCTCGGTGGAATCCGCACTGAGTGAGCGCTGCAACGGCGTGAGCTACTACCACTATCTCTGTGAGCTGCTGGAAAAGGCCGACTGGACCGCTCTGGGCAAAAAGATGGAAGAGCTGTGGAAGAGCGTGCTGAAAAAGAACGCCCTGACCGTCAGCCTCCACGGCAGCGACGCGGCGCTGGATACCCTGAAAAAGCTTTTGCCGGGCAGTGCCTTCGCGGCAGAAAAGCGCGGCGAGGCAAAGCCCTACACGGAGGAGCTGACAGCTCCGGTGAACGAGGCCTTCATCATCGACGGCGGCGTGAACTACGATGTGCTGGTCTGGCCCATGGAACGGCGGTTGGAGCGGAAGGTGCTGGCCCGGGTGATGAGCTACGAGTATCTGTGGCACAACATCCGCGAGGTGGGCGGCGCGTATGGCACCGGCATGGTGACCCAGAACGACGACACCGAATATCTCTACACCTACCGCGACCCGCACCTGAAAGAAAGCTATGAGACTTTCGCAAAGGGGCCGACAGAACTGGCAGGCCGCGACTACACCGAGAAGGACATGAACGAGTTCATCGTGGGCGCGGCAGCAAAGCTGGACACCCCGCGCAAGCCCCGGGAAGAGGCTGCGTCTACCGACTGCAAATATTTCTGCGGCATCACCGACGAGATGACTGCCGCCGAGCGCAAGAGCCTGTGCAGTGTGGATGCTGCCGCCCTCAAGGCCGAGGCGGCGGACCTGTCGGCCCGGATGGAGAAGGGCGTGAGGGTGGTCTTCGGCAGCAAGGAGGCTGTGGAGGCCGCAAAGGAGCTGTTTGACCGGGTGGAAACCCTGTAAAAATACGCAGAGAGTCTCCCGGAGACTTTGCGCAGAAAATTGAGTGAAAGATCCCCTGTCTGTGGAAAAGAACACAGGCAGGGGATTTTTATCACTTTGAAATATTACTTATAGGATAAAATATACAGTAAAATACAAATCAGAGGACGAAAAGTATGTACTCCTGCGGCGGAGAAAAGCGTGGTATCCTTTTGCCAGCGACAGAACGAAAGGAAGTGAGAACACAGGATGGGGCAGGAAAAGCAGACTGCGGCCAAGGGACAGGAAAGTCTCCGGAAAGCTACCGACACCCTGAGCACCATGCTGGCGCAGGAGGTGAAAGATTTGAATGCCCGCCAGCGCGCGGCCCGCAGAGAGAACAGCACCGACCCCGGCATCATGAAGGGACTGAAAGAAGCGACTGCCGTGCTGAAAGATCTGGCGGGCGTGTCGAAGACCCTGAACGACCAGGGCGTGGACGCAGAAGGGCGGGAATGCGGCGTGGTGCTGCTGCCGCCGGTGGAGGATGTATGACGACAGAAAACAAGAATACGGGCGTTGTGTGGAGGCCTCAGCCGAGGCAGATGGAATTTATGCGGAGGCCGGAGCCGGAAGCACTTTACGGTGGCGCGGCAGGCGGCGGTAAGAGCGACGCCCTCGTCATCGAGGCGCTGAGGCAGGTACACATTCCGCACTACCGGGCGCTCATCCTCCGCAAGACCTATCCGCAGCTTTCCGACCTCGTGGACAAGAGTCAAAGCTATTACCGCCGGGCCTTTCCGGAGGCGCAGTACAACGCCACGAGCCATGTGTGGGTCTTCCCCAGCGGGGCGAAAATTTACTTCGGCTCGATGCAGTACACCAAGGACCGGACGAACTATCAGGGCAAAGCCTTCGATTTCATCGGGTTCGACGAGCTGACCCACTTCGAGTGGGAAGAGTACAGCTACATGATGAGCCGCAACCGCCCCACCGGCCCCGGCACCCGGGTGTATCTGCGGGCCACCACCAACCCCGGCGGGGTGGGCCACGGCTGGGTGAAGGCGCGGTTCATCACGCCCGCCCCGCCCGGCACCCCCATCGTGGAGGAATACCCGGTGCGGATGCCGGACGGCACCGAAAAGGTGCTGCGGCGGGCGCGGGTGTTCATCCCATCCAGCATATTCGATAACCCGGCCCTTCTGGAAAATGACCCGGACTATCTGGCCAGCCTCGCGGCCATGCCGGAGGCCGAAAAGCAGGCGCTGCTCTACGGCAGCTGGGACAGCTTTTCGGGGCAGGTGTTCACCGAGTGGCGGAACGACCCGAACCACTACGAAGACCAGCGCTGGACCCACGTCATCGCGCCGTTCACCATCCCGAAGCACTGGAAAATCTACCGGGGCTACGATTTCGGCTTTTCGAAGCCGTTCTCGGTGGGGTGGTACGCGGCGGACGAGGAAGGACGGCTCTACCGCATCAAGGAGCTGTACGGCTGCACCGGACGCCCCAACGAGGGTCTGCGCATCGACCCGGTGGAGCAGGCACGGCGCATCCGGGAGGCCGAGCAGAACGACCCGGTGCTCCGGGGCAGAGTCATTCAGGGCATCGCCGACCCGGCCATCTTCGACGAGAGCCGGGGCGAAAGCATCGCCGCCATGATGGAGC
>ENA-OURZ01001998-OURZ01001998.1-human-gut-metagenome-genome-assembly--contig:-NODE-1998-length-20330-cov-9.628705_pt1 | contig 20330 bp, 20 predicted proteins | sample MGYA00242073_ERZ509195 | MGnify/ENA primary metagenome ERZ509195 (study PRJEB26280, sample SAMEA2338837) | human gut metagenome | biome: human gut; feature: human-associated habitat; material: faeces...
ATTTTCTTCGCCGCACATGTCGCCGAAGAAAATGATTGGGCTTTCTTTCGCCGCTTCGGCGGCGAAACTCTACGAGGTTTTTGGATAAGCTGAAAAGGCGGCGAGCATAGCTCGCCGCCTCATGTTTCGGTTTTCTCACAGGCCGATGCTTGCCAGCAGGTCTGCGATGCCGGTGGATTTGATGAACGTGAAGATCGCACCGATGTCGTAGTGCTCATACGCCGCGTCCCAGATGCGGTCGGGGCTGCCGCCGGTCGCAAGGCCGACGCCGAGCACGATCTCGCCGACGATCAGGATGCACAGCGCGATGATGAGAATGGTCTTCCATGCTTTTTTCATGCGGCGATCTCCTTTCTGCACCAGCGATGGCCCAGCCGCGCCAGCAGCCTGACCCAGCCGATGACCATGCGGATGAACAGCCAGACGGCCAGCCAGATCACGACGAGCGCGATGGCGATCACGGCGGCGCCGCCGCCGAGCAGGATGAGCATATCCGCCACCACGGGCAGGCCGATGAACGCAGTCATGATCAGGCTCACACCGGCTGCACCGCACACGGCACCGATGGCCAGCACGGCCAGATCCAGCACCAGCAGCACGGCAAACACCGGCACGCCGATGATGATCGCGCCGAGCGTGTACAGGATCGCCAGAAAGACGTTCGTCTTGTATTCCGGCTCGTAGTCGTCGTAGTATTCTTCGTCGTATTCCTCGCCGTATTCTTCGCCGGGCTGCTCGTCGTAGTAGCCGTCGTCGTCGGCGGGCTGCTCGTCGTAGTAGCCGTCGTTGTCGGTGGGCTGCTCATCGTAGTAGCCGTCGTCGTCAGCCGGCTGCTCGTCGAATGAGAGCTGCCCGTCGAGCACGGGCGCTTCGTCCGTTTCGGGCTCGTCGGGCTCCTCCGGCAGATCCGGGAACGTGAACGACGGCGCGGGTCTCTGCGCGGCGGCTGCGGTCATCGGGCGGTACTGCTCTGCGCGCGGGCGCGGCTGCGGCGTGCGCCTGGGCTGCGCCTGTGCGGGCGCGACCACGGGCGCGGCGGCCGGTGTGATCTTGCCGCTGTCGGCATACCGGATGAGCGCAACGGCGACTTTGGTCGGGTTGCCGATCTCCTGAATGAGGCGCTCCTCATCGGGCGCATTGTCAAACATATTCTCCATCTGCGCGATGAGCGCCTGACGTGTCTGGTCGTCGGTGATCAGGCCGAGCAGGCTGCTGATCTCCGCCATGTAACTCTGTCTGTTGATAGATGGTCACCTCCAAGGGGTTCGATGCACATTGTATGGCATTCTAATTTACATATTATATTGCACGAATCAGGTGCGGTCAAGCCCGAAATGCACTTTTCGCCCGTGCGCCGGCTCTTGACAGGCGGTCTGCGGCGGGGTATCCTGTGAAAAAAGAGCCGGTTTTCCGAAAAGCCGGAAAGGAGTGGAACGCATGGAACCAAAGCGCCCCTACACCGAGACGGAGCCCGAAACGGCGGCGCAGACGCCCGAGACCGCGCCGGAAAAGCCGCGCGAGCCGTTTTTCCGCCGCCAGCGCCGCGAGCTTTCAGACGCCTGGCGCGAGATCTACTGCAACAGCCGCGCGCGGCGCATCCGCACGTGGCAGATCGCGGTGTTCGCGCTCATGATCGTCGAGGCGGCGGTCATGGCCATCGCCGTCCACCCGGCGTACTGGGTCGGTGCGGGGCTGCTTGCACTGCTGTGTGTGAGACAGCTGTTCGACCGCCGGCCGGAGCGGCACTCCGCCGCCGGTGTCGTGCTCTACGGCGTGATCGCCGTGCTCATCGGCATTTTTGTCGCCGAGCAGGTGCTTTGAGCGCTGTGCGTGCTTGACAAACGGTGGGCGATTGCATAAAATATAAAAGTTGCCCAATACATTATAAATTACGGCTGCGCGGGTGCTTCGCGCGGCATACAGAGGAGAGTTGCGCTTATGGCCAAAGAAAAAAAGGTCGAGCAGATCACCGATATGGAAGTGGATTTCGCCCAGTGGTTCACCGACGTGTGCACCAAGGCGGAGCTTGTGGATTATTCCGACGTCAAGGGCCTGTTCGTTCTGCGCCCCTACGGCTACGCCATCTGGGAGAACATCCAGAAGGTGCTCGACGGGAAGTTCAAGGCGACCGGTCACCAGAACGTGTCCATGCCGATGCTGATCCCCGAGAGCCTGCTGCAGAAGGAGAAGGACCACGTCGAGGGCTTCGCGCCCGAGTGCGCGTGGGTCACCATGGGCGGCAGCGAGGAGCTGCCGGAGCGCCTGTGCGTGCGCCCGACGTCCGAGACGCTCTTCTGCCAGCACTGGAGCCACATTGTGCACAGCTGGCGCGATCTGCCGTGCCTGTATAACCAGTGGTGCAGCGTCATGCGCTGGGAAAAGACCACCCGCCCGTTCCTGCGCGGCCGCGAGTTCCTCTGGCAGGAGGGACACACCCTGCACACCTCTGAGGAAGAGGCGCGCAAGGAGACGCTGCAGATGCTCGAGATCTATGCCGACACCTGCGAGCAGGAGCTGGCCATGCCCGTCATCCGCGGCAACAAGACCGACAAGGAGAAGTTCGCCGGTGCGGTGAACACCTACACCATCGAGTGCATGATGCACGACCGCAAGGCGCTGCAGTCCGGCACGAGCCACTACTTCGGCGACGGCTTTGCCCGCGCGTTCGACATCACCTATACCGACAAGAACAACCAGCAGGCCTATCCGCACCAGACCTCGTGGGGTATGTCCACGCGCATCATCGGCGGCCTGATCATGACCCACGGTGACAACAGCGGTCTCGTGCTGCCGCCGCACATCGCGCCGATCCAGGTCATCGTGCTGCCCATCGCGGCGCACAAGCCCGGCGTGACCGAGAAGGCCGAGGAGCTCGTCGCGCGCCTGAAGGCCGCCGGCCTGCGCGCGCAGGGCGACTTCAGCGACAACAGCCCCGGCTGGAAGTTCGCCAACTGGGAGATGAAGGGCGTGCCGCTGCGTGTCGAGATCGGCCCGAAGGACATCGAGGCCGGCCACTGCGTCGCCGTCCGCCGCGACAACGGCGAGAAGATCACCGTCGCGCTCGATGAGCTCGAGGCGCGCATCCCCGCGCTGCTCGAGGATGTGCAGCAGGGCTTGTTCGACAAGGCCAAGCGCAACCTTGACGAGCACACCTACGCTGCGCACTCGCTGGCCGAGGCCAAGGAGCTGCAGGAGAAAAACGGCGGCTTCATCAAGACCATGTGGTGCGGCGACCTCGCCTGCGAGCTCGAGATGAAGGAAAAGGCCGGTATGTCCAGCCGCTGCATCCCGTTCGAGCAGGAGCACATCGACGATGTCTGCCCCGTGTGCGGCAAGCCCGCCAAGTGCATGATCTACTGGGGCGTGGCGTACTGAGCCGAGCCCAAAACGCAAAAATCAACCGCCCGCTGCGATCGCAGCGGGCGGTTTTGTTTATTCGTTTTCGATATAGAAGATCTTGCGCAGCGTCTGCACCGGGAGCTTGACGACGCTGCGGTCATAGGTCACGAGGCCGTTGAGCTCGTGCTCCACGTCGCTCAGCTGCGTGTACACCGCGGCGCTGAGGCCCTGCGCGATGGCGGGGCGGATCTGCTCGTCATAGAGCGCCTGCAGCGCGTATTCGAGCGAGAGCGGCGCGTCGCACGTCTTGTAGCCGACGCTCCTGCCGCCGACGGCGTGGCCCTCGACGCGGTGGATATAGCCGCCGAACTCCGACAGCAGCGTGGCGCGGCCGAGCTTGTCGGGCTGGAATTTGTACTTCTGGAAGTACACGTGCAGGCTGCGCACATCGCCGAAGCCCTGATCGTGCCAGCCGCTGGCCGGGTCGATCGTGCGGGTCTTGTCCACGGACTGGATGACCTGCACGGCCGTCTGGCTGTCAAACTGGCCCCAGCCCTCGTTGAACGGCACCCATACGGCGATGCACGGGTGGTTGTAGAGCGTGGTGACCATGTCGCGCAGCTCGTTCAGAAACGCCTTGCGCGCCGTCACGTTCGTGCGGCCGAAGAGGGGATACCAGCTGTCGTCGAGATGCCAGCCCGTCACGAGCGGGGTCGAGACGATGAGCGGGTCGTAGCGCCGGCCGCCGCAGGGCATATCCTGCCAGACGAGCATGCCCAGCCGGTCACAGTGGTAATACCAGCGGTCGCACTCGACCTTGATGTGCTTGCGCAGCATGTTAAAGCCCATGTCCTTGGCCAGCTGGATGTCGTAGACGAGCGCGTCGTCGCTCGGCGCGGTGTAGAGCCCGTCCGGCCAGTAGCCCTGATCGAGCAGCCCGTTGTGAAAATACGGCCTGCCGTTGAGAAACAGGCGGCGCACGCCGTCCTTGTCCGTCTCGACGCTGCATTTGCGCATGGCAAAGTAGCTATAGACCGTGTCGCTGCCGAGCGTCACGCTGAAGGGGTAGAGCGTCGGCTGCTCCGGCGACCAGGGGCGGAAGGCGCGCACCGGCACGTGCGCCGGAACGCCCGCCGGGAACGTGTAGCGGCGGCCCTCAAGGTCGATCGTGCACTGCCCTTCGCCCTCGACGGTGATCTCCACCTGATGCGCGTCGAACAGCGGTGTCACGCGCAGGGAGCGGATGTAATTCTGCGGCACGCTCTCGAGCCAGACCGTCTGCCAGATGCCGCTCTGCGGTGTGTACCAGATGCCGTGCGGGTGCAGCGTCTGCTTGCCGCGCGGGAGCTGGGACTTGTTGGTCGCGTCGCGCACGCACACAAGGATCGTGTTTTCCTTGGCCAGCACCTCGGTGATGTCCACCGTGAACGGCAGGTAGCCGCCCGTGTGCGTGGCCAGCTCTACACCGTTGCACCACACGGTCGCGGTCTGATCGACCGCGCCGAAGTGCAGCAGCACGCGGCCGATGTTGAACCCGTCCGGCAGCGTGACCGTGCGGATGTACCACAGGTATTCCTCCGGCTGCAGGATGTGTCCCACGCCGGACAGCTCGCTCTCGGGCGAGAAGGGCACGAGGATCGTGCCGTCGGCCTGCGCGGGCTTTTGCGCGCTCGTCGTGATCGCGTAGCTCCACGGGCCGTTGAGATTCAGGTAGCTGTCGCGCACCATCTGCGGCCGGGGATACTCCGGCAGCGGCTGCGCGCGATCGAGCGTGTCCGCCCAGGGTGTCTGCATAACGTGGCCTCCTTTTCCCGCCGGCGGCGCGCCGGCAGAACAGTTGTGATCTATTTTACAGGATTTTTGCGCGCTTGTTAAGCCCCTGCGCGCGGATTTTTTTTCGCGTCTGCGCATGCCTGTATTCCGGATGAAACGGGGAAAAAGAGACCAAAATGCACAAAATGCTGCAAATTTTCCGCAAAGATCGGTCTTGTCAGCATTTTTTCAGGTTCGTTAATATTTAAATTAGTACAATTTGATGTTTTTCCGCCGTTTTTGGTGGACGAAAATGGGGTGGTGTGCTAAGATATGTGGGTCAAAAAATAGAGAGGTGATGCAAATGCCCTTTAAGTTTCATGGCGGAGTTCATCCCAACTACATGAAGGCGCCGGACGTTCCGGTGACCGTCATTGCTCCTCCGCCGCAGGTCGTGCTCCCGGTGATGCAGCATATCGGCGCACCCTGCAAGCCGCTGGTCGAAGTGGGCGACTATGTGAAGATGGGTCAGAAGATCGCTGACAATCCCGCACCCGTCTCCGCCCCCATCCATGCGACTGTCTCCGGCAAGGTGATTGCCATCGAGCCGAGACCCCACCCGCTGGGCGACATGGTCCCCGCGATCGTGATCGAAAACGACTTCCAGGACACCCCCTGCACGGATCTCGCGCCGCTGACGCCCGAGCAGATGAAGGATCCTGAGGCCATTCTCGAGCGCATCCGCGAGGCCGGTATCGTCGGTCACGGCGGCGCCATGTTCCCGACCGCGTTCAAGATCCGCGGCGGTCTTGGCAAGGTCGACACGCTCATCATCAACGGTGCAGAGTGCGAGCCGTACCTCAACGGCGACCACCTGACCATGAAGAACCACCCTGAGGAACTGCTCAAGGGCATCGAGCTGGCGCGCATCGCGTCCGGTCTCGATAAGGCGTACTACGGCATCGAGAAGAACAAGCAGGACGCCATCGACCTGCTCCTGTCGAAAAACCCCGCGCAGTACGGCGTGGAGATCGTGCCGGAGAACGTCAAGTACCCGCAGGGCGCTGAGAAGATGCAGATCAAGGCCATCACGAACCGTGAGGTCAAGCCCGGCGGCCTGCCGTCCGGCGTCGGCTGCAACGTCATCAGCACCCAGACGGCTTACGCCATCTACCGCGCCTGCTACGAAGGCATGCCGAGCATCGAGCGTGTCCTCACCGTCGCCGGCAGCGCCATGGGCGATAAGTCCTACAACCTGCAGTGCCGTTTCGGCACCCCGTTCAGCTACATCGTCGAGCAGTGCGGCGGCTTTGTCGTCGAGCCGAAGAAGATCGTGCTCGGCGGCCCCATGATGGGCCTGATCGCCACGAATCTCGAGGCGCCCAACATCAAGGGCACCGCGGGCATCCTGTTCTTCACCGATAAGGAAGACCGCTCGGTCGAAAACCCGACGTGCATCCACTGCGGCAAGTGCCTGACGGTCTGCCCGATGAAGCTCGAGCCGCTGTACATGTACAAGTACTTCCAGAACCGTGACTTCGAGAACATGCAGAAGTACCATATCCTCGACTGCTTCGAGTGCGGCAGCTGCTCGTACAACTGCCCGGGCCGTCTGCCCCTGACCCACACCTTCAAGACCGCAAAGCTCCTCTTCGCCGCCCGCGCGGCGGAAGAAAAGGCCCGCGCGGAAGCCGCTGCAAAGGAGGCTGAAACGAAATGACACCGAAAGAATTTACCTTTGACGCTGCCTATCAGCCTCAGGTTCGCGCCAAGCGCGGCACGCGCGAGATCATGCTCGATGTGATCATCGCCCTGCTCCCGGCTCTGTGCGTCGGCGTGTGGCAGTTCGGCGCGCAGGCGCTCATCCCGCTGGCCGTGTCCGTCGTGTCGTGCGTGTTTTTTGAGTGGGCTTACCGCAAGCTCCTGAAAAAGCCCGACACCATCGGCGACCTGTCCGCCGTGGTCACCGGCATCCTGCTCGCGTTCACCCTGCCCGCCAACTGCAAGTGGTGGCTGCCGATCATCGGTGCGTTTTTCGCCATCGTGGTCGTCAAGCAGCTCTACGGCGGCATCGGCAAGAACTTCCTCAACCCGGCACTTGCCGGCCGTGCGTTCCTGCTCGCGTCCTACGCGCTGTTCATGACCACGTGGGTCGTGCCCGGCAGTCTGGCCGGCGTTGTGGACGCCGAGACCATGGCCACCCCGCTGAGCTATATGAAGGCCGGCGAGGCGCTGCCGCAGTATTTCACGCTGAAGTCCATGTTCCTCGGCACGATGCCCGGCTGCCTCGGTGAGGTGAGCGCGCTCGCGCTGCTCATCGGCGGCGTGTATCTGCTGGCGCGCAAGGTCATCACCTGGCACATCCCCGTGTCGTTCATCGGCTCCGTCGCCCTGCTGACGCTCATCTTCGGCAGCAAAAACGGCGGCGGCTACACCCACGTCGAGTGGATGCTCGACAACCTCCTGTCCGGCGGCCTGCTGCTCGGCGCGTTCTTCATGGCGACCGACTACAGCACCAGCCCCGTCACCGCTCCCGGCCGCATCATCTACGGCGTCGGCTGCGGTGCGCTGACCGTGCTCATCCGCGTGTTCGGCGGCTTCCCGGAGGGCGTTTCCTTTGCCATCCTCATCATGAACTGCTGCGCGTGGATGTTCGATAAGCACACCCAGCGCCGTCAGTTCGGCGTCAGCCGCGAGGACGTCAAGGCCAAGAAGGCCGCTGCAAAGGCTGCGAAGAAAGAAGCAAAGGAGGCTGCTGCAAATGGCTGAAAAGACTGAAAAGAAATCCGGCGGCGGCCAGATCATCAAGCTCGCGCTCGTGCTCTTTGCCGTGTCCGCGATCATGGCGCTCGCCCTCGGCCTCATCTATGAGGTGACGAAGGACACCATCGCCATGCGCGCAGCCGAGACGACCAAAAACGCATACGCCAACGTTCTCCCGGCCGATGATTACGCAGAGCAGGCCGATTTCGAGAACGACGGCACCATCACCAAGCTCAGCGTCGCCACCACCGGCGGCGAGCAGACCGGCTACGTCGCCGAGACCACGTTCTCCGGCGCACAGGGCATGATCACCATGGTCGTCGGTCTCGACAGCGACTATAACTGCACCGGTGTGTACATCACCAAGCATTCCGAGACCTCCGGCCTCGGCGCCAAGGCGGCCGACACCACCGACGGTGCCTGGCGCGACAATCTCGTCGGCCAGGGCGACGGCCTTGCGCTGACGAAGGACAAGGGCACGGTCGCGGCCATCTCCGGCGCGACGATCACGTCCCGCGCCGTCGTCACCGAAGTGCAGACCGTCATCAACGCGGCCAAGTCGCTGGGTTAAGGAGGGCTGAAGCATGAATATCAAACAACAGTTCAAGGAAGGCCTCATTACCAACAACCCGGTTCTCGTGCAGCTCATCGGCATGTGCGCGACCATGGCCATCACGACCAGCCTCTTCAACGGCATCGGCATGGGCCTGTCCGTGCTCGTCATCCTGACGTGCTGCAATGTGGTCATTTCTCTCATCCGTAAGGTCATCCCGAATGACATCCGTCTGGCCATCTTCGTGCTGGTCATTGCGAGCTTCGTCACGATCGTCGACCTGCTGCTGCAGGCCTACGTCCCCGCGCTGAGCGCGTCTCTGGGCGTGTTCATCCCGCTGATCGTCGTCAACTGCATCATCATCGGCCGCGCCGAAGCGTTCTGCCAGAAAAACCCCGTCGGCCCGTCGTTCTTCGACGGCATCTTCCAGGGTCTCGGCTACACGCTCGTGCTCATCGCCATGTGCGTCATCCGTGAGCTGCTCGGCAAGGGCTCGTTCGGCACCGGCATCTTCAACACCATCGACGGTGTCATCGGTACCGGCAACGGCATTCAGATCTTCCCGGCTGAGTACGGCGCGCTCGTGCTCACGCTCCCGATCGGCGGCTTCATTACGCTCGGCTGCCTGATCGCGCTCATGCAGTATGCGCTGCGCAAGTCCGCCGAGAAGAAGGAAGCCAAGGAAAAAGCGCTCGCTGCGCAGGAAAAGGAGGCGGCATAACATGAGTTCATCTACCGGTATTTTTGCCATCATCCTCAGCGCCGTCCTGACGAATAACTTCATTTTCTCGCAGTTCCTCGGCTGCTGCCCGTTCCTCGGCTGCTCGAGCAAGATCGACACCGCCGCCGGCATGGGCCTCGCCGTTACGTTCGTCATGGGCCTCGCGTCCGCCATCTGCTGGCTGGTCAACCTGCTGCTCGTGCAGCTCGGTCTCCAGTTCCTGCAGACGATCGCTTACATCCTCGTCATCGCCGCGCTCGTGCAGTTCATCGAGATGTTCCTCAAAAAGTCCATCCCGTCGCTGTACTCCGCGCTCGGCATCTACCTGCCCCTGATCACCACCAACTGCGCCGTGCTGGGCGTCGTGCTGCTCAACACGCAGTACACCTTCGGCTTTGTGCAGAGCGTGGTCTACGGTGTGTTCGGCGGTCTCGGCTTCATGCTCGCCATCTGCCTGTTTGCAAGCGTGCGTGAGAAGCTCGAGTTTGCCGACTATCCGGAGTGCTTCGAGGGCTTCCCGATCTGCCTCGTCTCTGCCGGCCTGCTTGCCCTTGCGTTCATGGGCTTCTCCGGCATGAAGATCGGCTAAGGAGGGCATGAATATGGATTTTAAATTGATTCTCGAGGGCATCGCTGTCCTCGGCGCCATGGGCGCCATCTTCGGCGCGCTGCTGGCCTTCGCCGCGAAGATCTTCTATGTGGAGGTCGATCCCAAGCAGGAAGCCGTCCGTGCGTGTCTCGCCGGCGCCAACTGCGGCGGCTGCGGCTACCCCGGCTGTGACGGCTATGCCGCCGCGGTCGCTGCCGGCAAGGCTCCGGTCAACTGCTGTGTGGCCGGCGGTCAGGCCGCTGCCGATCAGATCGCCGAGATCATGGGTGTCTCCGCCGGTGCGGAGGAGAAGATGGTCGCGTTCGTGCCGTGCTCCGGTGCGGAGGGCGTTGCCGTCAAGCGCTTCAACTACTCCGGCCCGCAGGATTGCCAGGCCGCCATGCTGTTCGGCGGCAAGAGCAACAAGGAGTGCCGCTTCGCCTGCATCGGCCTCGGCAACTGCGCCAGAGCCTGTAAGTTTGGCGCGATGCACATCGTCAACGGTGTCGCCAAGGTCGACCGCGACAAGTGCGTCGGCTGCATGGCCTGCGCCGATGCCTGCCCGAAGAAGATCATCGAGCGTGTGCCGTACAAGCAGGCCGTGCTCGTTGGCTGCCGCAATCAGGACAAGGGTGCCGTCACGCGCAAGATCTGCGACGTCGGCTGCATCGGCTGCATGAAGTGCCAGCGTGAGTGCCCGGCGGACGCCATCAAGATCGAGAACTTCGTGTCCAAGATCGACTATGACAAGTGCGTCGGCTGCGGCCACTGCGCCGATATCTGCCCGCGCGGCATCATCAACCTGCTCGACATGGTCAAGCAGTAAGCTGCCAAAACCCAAAAACAGACGGACATTCGTGTCCGTCTGTTTTTTTGCGCACCGGTGGCAAAGTGTCCATCCCCCTGCGGGGCAAACGGTCAGACCGCCAAAAGCCTCGCAGAGTTTGCCGCCCGCAGGCGGCAAAAAAGTGGAATCATTTTCTCCGGCGACATGTGCGGCGGAGAAAATACCGCTCGGCCTGCAAACGTGCGCGCCTCTGCCGTAGGCGGATGGCGCGTGCGCTGCAGCAGGCCGCAAACCCTTTGTCAAAAAGTAATACTTTTTGACAGGCTGTCCCGGTGTCCGTCTGTTTTTTTGCGCACGGAGCATGGAAACGTCCCTTTCCCTGCGGGGCGGAATGTGTTACAATAAATCAATCAACGTGAGGAGGCCGCCATGTACCAGACCAGACCCGACGACTACGACGCATTCCGGTGCATCGCCGGTGCGTGTCCGCAGACGTGCTGCGCCGCGTGGGAGATCGTTGTCGACCCCGACGCGCAGGACGCCTATCTGCGCCTGCAGCATCCACTGGCGGAAAAGCTCCGGCGCGTGATGCGCGTAGACGCGGACGGCGACACCTACTTTGCGCAGTCGGACGGGCGCTGCCCGTTTTTGTGTGCCGACGGTCTGTGCGAGCTGCAGCGCACGCTCGGCGCGCAGAGCCTGTGCCGCACCTGCCGCGATTTTCCGCGCTGGGAGGTGCTGCTGTGTGACCGGGTGGAGCAGGGGCTGTCCCTCGCGTGCCCGGAGGCCGCGCGGCAGCTGCTCGCGCGCACCGCACCCCTGCGCTTCGTGTCCGTGCGGGTACCGGATGACGGCTATGTGCCCGGCGCACGGGAACGGAGGCTGACGGAGGCGCTCATGGCGGTGCGCGACCGGACGCTCGCGCTGCTGACGCGCCCGGAGCATACGGCGCGGGAGAACCTCGCGGCGGCGGAGGCGTTTGCCTGTGCGGCGCAGCGCCTGCTCGACAGGCACCGGCTCGCGGCGCTGGCTGCCGGAAACGTGCCGCAGCGGTGCACGGATGCGTGTGCCGGGTGCCTGAAGCCCGCAGCGCTGGCGGCGGCGTTTGCATCGCCCGAGCCGCTCGATCCGCAGTGGCCGGAGCTGCTCCGGCGCGTGGCTGCGCTGCCGGTCTGCCCGCCGCCCCGGCTGACGCAGACGCAGCAGATGTGCCTCGCGCAGGCGATCGTCTGGCGGCACGGTATGGACGCGCTCGACGACCGCGACGTGGTTTTCCCCGTGCGGTATGCCGCGGCGGCGCTGCGGCTGCTCGACTGCCTTGCGGCTGTGAGCGGGCGGACGGACGCGCAGCTTGTCGTGTGCGTCATGCGCGAGACGGAAAATGACCCCGAGGCGCTGCCGCGGCTGCGGGCGGGGCTGCAAAATACGGCAAAATTATGAGGCTTAGGAGGCACTCAAGGATGAAAAAATGTGACTGCAAGATCATGAACACCCTCAGCAGGTACCCGAAGGTGTGGCCGTGGCTCGGCGTGGCGGGCTACGCGCTCGACGGCGCGGAGCTCGTGCTCAAGCACACCCGCTGGGGCAAGATGAACTACAAGGCGCGTATGCTCGTGCACGGTGCGGGCGCAGGGCTGCTGTGTCTCGGCGCGGGCGTGCACACGGCGCAGGCGGCCGCCGCCGGCATGGTCAATGTCCCCGCCGCCGTGACCGGCGCGGTCATCGGCACCGGCATCGTCGGGCTGAACTATACGCACGCTGAGGCGAAGAAGATCGGCGTCAAGCGCGCGCGTGTGCTGCACCGCGTGTTTTGCGCCATGACCGGCCTCGGCATCGCCGCGCACGTGATCGGCGTCAAGCGCCCGAGACGGTAAGATACACTGCGCATCAGACAGAAAACAGCCACAGTGGTTCGCGCCACTGTGGCTGTTGCCATTTTTAAGAAAATGTGATAATCTAGAATCTACAGAAAAAACGGGATTCGGAGGGAGCTATGAAAAAACAAATCTGCTGCATAATTGCCGCGGTGACTGTGGTCACAATGCTGCCGGGATGCGGCGCAAAAGATACACCTGCCGATTATTCGCCTGCACCGGCAGTTGTGAGCACGGTCACGCCGGAGAGTGCTGTCCCACCGACGAGCGCCGCTGCGCCGGAGCGGACAATAACGGAAGATATGGCCTATGAAGGCGTAGACAACTACTGCCACAAAATGTATGACTGGAGTGTGGCAGAACAACTCCCGGACAGTATGTATGTGGCAAGTTACGGTGAAACGGACTGCGAGTATGTCGTGATGTTTCGCAGTTATACAGGCGCGTATGAGTACTTCTATGTCGACAAAACAACAGGCGTGACGAGGGTGACTTTTCGGGATAGCGGGTTGAACGCTGAAGAGGACGGAGGAACCATAAATTTGTGGGACTATCTGGATGCTGAGAACTGAACCGCAATCGGGCAATGCGCGATATTTCGTGCGCTGGCATAGCTGTGAAAAATCCAACCGGCGCGGCCTTTGTGGCCGCGCCGGTCATTTTTTTGGATATCCGCCTTGGTTCAGCCGGTGGTGACATAGCTGCCAGACTCCGGCGCCTTGGCGAGAAACGGCACGAAGCGCGTCGCCGCGTCAAAGCTGCTGTCGGCGGCGATGGCGTTTTGGAGCGTGGAGACGTTGTCCGCCGTGGCGAACACGCACACGCGGTCCAGCAGCTTTGGCAGCACCGTCATGTCCTGCCCGGAGAGCTCCGCCTGCTTTTGCAGGATGGAGTCCGCGCTCACGATCGCGCTCACGCGCAGGCCCGTGGCGGTCAGGTTCGCGCGCAGATACTTTGCCAGCGCGACGACCGCGTCCGTGCGCGAGGGTGAGCCGCTTTGGGACGCATATTTGAGCTCCGTGGCCGCGAGCGGCTGCTGCAGGTACGAGAACGCGACCTCGTCAAAGCCGAGCTCCCGCAGCTCCTTGCAGAGGCTGACGAGGTACGTGCGCGTGAAGGTGTTGTACGGGTCGACCCAGCCGCCGGAGCCGTCGGTGTACGCGCTGCCGGACGCGGTCTGCAGCGCGGTGGCGGCGTAGCGCTCGGCCATGAGCGAGTCCACGCACGTGCTCACGACCGCAACGAGGTAGATGTTCTGCCCTTTGACGGTCCGGAGCGCGTCGGCGAGCTCGGCCGTGCCGTTGACGCCGTAGGCCGATGCCTCCGAGACGCCGGACTTCCAGCTGAGCGTGCCGCCGGGCGATTTCATCTGCAGCACGAGGGCGTTGCCGCCGGCGGCTTTCACGGATGCCGCAGCGCGGGTGAGTCCTTCGGGCGTGATCTTGTCGGCGGTCAGATACTGCGCGTGCAGCTCCGAGAGCCCTGCGCCCGCGTCGGAGACGATGCCGGAGTAGTCCGGATCCTCGAGCACGAGCTCGGTGTCGACCGTCTCGGGCTGACCGTCGTCCGTCACGGGGGCGGGCGTCTCCATGATGGGAAAGACGACGTGCAGCGAGCCGTCGCTGCCGTAGACGATGTATTTCTGGCCGGCGTAGAACAGGATCACGGCCAGCACGATCAGTCCGGCGAGGATCCACAAGAGCACCGGCCAGACCTTGCCCCGGCTGCGCCGGGCGCGGTAGACGTCGTTTCGATGGGCGCGCATCGGCACACCTCCTTTGGGTCAGGCGGCCTCAGCCGCGGTTTTCGATGTCGCTGATGAGCGCGACGCGGCGCGCATGGCGGCCGCCCTCAAAGTCCGTGGTCAGGAAGGTGTCCACGATCTTGAGCGCGAGGCCCGTGCCGAGCACGCGTGCACCCATGGCAAGAATGTTTGCATCGTTGTGGCGGCGGGTCATCTCGGCCGAGTAGCAGTCCCCGCACAGGGCGGCGCGGATGCCCTTGACCTTGTTGGCGGAGATGGAGATGCCGATGCCGGTGCCGCAGATGAGGATGCCGCGCTCGCATTCACCGCCCGCGACCGCGCGCGCGACGGCCTCGCCGTAGATGGGGTAGTCGCAGCTTTCCTCGCTGTACGTGCCGAAGTCCTTGTAGGCAAGGCCCAGCCCGTCGAGATGGCGCATGACCTCCTGCTTGAGGGCATAGCCGCCGTGGTCACATCCGATCGCAATCATATACAATACCTCGATTTCTGAAATTTCCCGGCGTTAAAATGGCCAGTCCGGGAGCCATTTGAGCACATTCCATGCGTAGCTGCGCGAAACCGTCACGCCCGTGAGCACGGGGTAAAACAGCGCGAACAGCGCACCGCTTGCCGCGGTGAAGGCGTACACGATGCCGAAAGATCCCCGTTGCCGCAGCCGGTCGAACACATATCCGAGCGCGAGCACGAGAAAGAGCGTCGCTGCGAAGTAGTGGTATTCGAACGTCAGGCGCGAGATGAACACCCACGGCAGCACCTGCGCCAGATAGCCGACGAGGAGAAACAGCGCCGTGCGGTCGCGCTTCCATGCGCGATACGCGAGCACCGGCAGCGCCAGCAGCCCGCCCCAGCACAGCAGGGGATTGACGAACGCGCCGATGGTCGACACCGTCCCGTCGCCGTACGACAGGTAGTAGAGGATCGGCCGCAGGTCGAGCAGCCACTGCCACCAGCGCGAGGAATACGGATGCGTGGCGACAAGGCCCGCGTGATACGTGAACATGAAGCGCTGGTTTTCCAGCACGATGGCGGCGTATTCGCGCGTGAAGTACATGCCCGCGCCGTGCAGGCCGCGCGCCGCGCCGTAGGGGTAATAGCTTGCATAGTAGATCATGCCCGGCACGAGCACGAAAAACACAAGGCAGAAGCCAATGTTGCCCAGCAGCCTGCGCGCATACCGGCGGCCGTCACCGGCTCGGTGCGCCCGCACGCCGGCAAAGATCCAGTGCAGCGCCCAGAGCACGCCGAGACCCGCCCCGGCGTAGAGACACGTCCACTTCGTGGCCGCGCCGATGCCGAAGGTGACGCCGCAGGCGGCGAGATGGCGCAGCTTGCCCTCTGTGAAGTACCGGTACAAAAACAGGTACATGAGCAGGATGAACAGCGTCGCGAAGCTGTCGATGGTCGCGATGCGCGTCTGCGTCAGGTGCATGAAGTCGCACGCCAGCAGCGCCGCGCCGCACAGGGCCACGCGGTCGTCGCGGAACATCCGGCGCAGCAGGTCCCACATCAATGGCAGCATGGCCACGCCGAAGAGCGCGCCCATGCAGCGCCAGCCGAATGGCGTCATGCCGAAGAGCACGATGCCGAGCGAGAGGATCTCTTTGCCGAGCGGAGGGTGCGAGACTTCATACGGATACACGCCGCGCAGGTGCTCGTAGGCCGTGCGCGCGTGGTAGATCTCGTCAAAATACGTGCTGTTGTAGTACGTGGACGCGGCGGGCACGGTGTCCGCTTCGTCACAGAGGGCGTCCGCGTCCGCGGGGCCGGTGATGGCGCGCACGCCGATGCGGTCACCCTGCAGGTCATAGAGCGCGAGCTCGCCGAGCTCCATGTGCGCGCTCGCCGTGATGCGGACATAGGCCGCCGTCGCGGGCGCGGCGTCGGTCATTTCCGGCTGGAGCCATTTGAAGAGGTCGGCATAGCCCTGCGGCATCGTGCCGGCGGGCGTGAAGGTCACGCCGTCGGTCGAATAGGCGAGGGTGTATTCGCCCGTGTACAGGCCGGTATAGTACCAGACGGTGTCGATGCTGTGCACGCCGTCGAGCGCGAGCGTTGCGCTCTCACCGGCCTCGAGCGTGCAAAAGTGCTGCGGGTCGCGCGCAGAGCCGAGCCCCGTGAACGCGGCGACGGCATACACCGCCGTCAGCACCGCGATGCCGATCCCGCCGCGGCGCGACGTGCGCCGGGGGATGGGGGTGCGCGCAGGCCACGCCAGCTGCAAAAACAGCGCCAGCGTCAGCGCGATGGCCGCCGCGGGCAAGATGATCCGAAGTGCCGCCATGCGCCGTTCCTCCCTTCGCCGGAGCGTTGGATGCTCGCGTTTGTCGGATGGTCTATATTATAGTACAGCGCGGCGGCGCTGTCCAGAAAAGAATCCGGCGGGCAGCTTCCGGCACTTGACAACGGTACGGAATAAAGTTAAAATAATGTGATTATATTTTTGGCGGCGGATGGAGCACCGCCACAAATATCGTTATGTTCCCGGCGGGTACGCTTGATGGCCCGCCTTTTCCAACTTGAAAAAATATCGTGAAGAAATCTGAAGAAACGGAGGATTACAATTTCATATGTCGTTACCAATAGCACTCGGTTGTATCATCGCAGCGCTTGTGGTTGGTTGTATCCTTGGCGGGCTCTACCGCAAAAAGGTCTCGGAACGCGAGATCGGCAGTGCGGAGGAGAAGGCCAAGCAGATCATAAATGATGCCTATAAGAGTGCCGAGAGCAAGCGGCGTGAGACCCTGCTCGAGGCCAAGGAAGAGATCCACAAGAGCCGTTCGGAGTATGAGCGCGAGGTCAAGGAGCGCCGCGCGGAGCTGCAAAAGCAGGAGCGCCGCCTTCAGCAGAAGGAGGAGACGCTGGACCGCAAGACGGACACGCTCGACAAAAAGACCGATGCCCTCAACCAGAAGATCGCCGCGATCGACACCAAGCAGAACGAGATCAACCAGCTCAAAAAGACCCAGATGGAGCTGCTCGAAAAGATCTCCGGCTACACGGTCGAGGAGGCCAAGGCCTTCCTCATCAACAGCCTGAAGGACGACGTGGTGCATGAGCAGGCGCTCATGGTCAAGGAGCTGGAGAACCAGTACAAGGACGAGGCCGACAGCCGCGCCCGCGAGATCATTGCCACTGCCATCCAGCGCTGCGCCGCCGATCATGCCAGTGAGGTGACCGTGTCGGTCGTGCCGCTGCCGAACGACGAGATGAAGGGCCGCATCATCGGCCGCGAGGGCCGCAACATCCGCGCCATCGAGACGCTCACCGGCTGCGACCTCATCATCGACGATACGCCCGAGACCATCACGCTCTCGAGCTTCGATCCCGTGCGGCGCGAGGTCGCGCGCATCGCGCTCGAAAAGCTCATTCAGGACGGACGCATCCACCCAGCCCGCATCGAGGAAATGGTCGCCAAGGCCCAGAAGGAGGTCAACGCCACCATCAAGGCCGAGGGCGAGCGCGCCGTTTTCGAGACGAACATCCACGGTCTGCATCCCGAGCTGATCAAGCTGCTCGGCCGCATGAAGTACCGCACCAGCTACGGCCAGAATGTGCTCAACCACTCCATCGAGGTTTCGCACATTGCAGGCCTGCTCGCTTCCGAGCTCGGCGTCGACGTGGCCGCTGCCAAGCGCGCCGGTCTCCTGCATGACATCGGCAAGGCCATCGACCACGAGGTCGAGGGCAGCCATGTGACCATCGGCGTGAACATCGCCCGCAAGTACAAGGAGTCCGAAGAGGTCATCCACGCCATCGAGGCCCACCACAACGACGTGGAGCCGCACACCGTCGTCGCCTGCCTGGTTCAGGCGGCCGACGCCATCTCCGCCGCCCGCCCCGGCGCCCGGCGCGAGAACATCGAGAACTATGTCAAGCGTCTGGAAAAGCTCGAGGAAGTCACCAAGAGCTTCCCCGGCATCGCCAACTGCTTTGCCATTCAGGCCGGCCGCGAGATCCGCATCATGGTCAAGCCCGAGGAGGTCTCGGAGGATCAGATGGTGCTGCTCGCGCGCGACATCGCCAAGAAGATCGAGGACGAGCTGACCTACCCCGGTCAGATCAAGGTCAATCTCATGCGCGAGACCAAGGCTGTCGATTACGCGAAGTAAACTATTTTTTACAAAGGCATAATGCCAAGTGAAAGAATTTAGATTTTCCAGTGGATTACAACTTCCTCACTGGTAGCGTCAATTTGTGATATGAGAATATCAACCACCTTGCGCTTATCGTCAAAACTTACGGACTCCCAATCATCCAGATAGCCCGTAATGCTGTCAATCTGTGAAGCGGAAACGGAATTAGCGGTGAGGTCTGCAACCAGCCGGAGCTGCTTTTGACGTTCCGCGTCCAGTTCCTCAATACGGTTATTTGCGTATTGCAGGAGCAGCGGGTTTGCCCCGGACAAAGTGTCCAGAAGTTTCTCAATCTCGCTTTCTGTCTTTGCAAGGGCAACGCGGGCGGCAGTCAGTTTCGGGTTATAGCTTTGTTCCTTTCCGCCTTTCAGCGTGTGGAATTTCTGCATCTTCTTAACCATCTCGCCGTACACAAATGCCTCCATGCTTTGCGCCGTTAGTGTACCGGCTCCCTCACAACTCCCATTTTCGGCCCGCTGCTTGCACCGCAGATAGGTAACGCCATTTTGGGCTCTCAGAGCTGCCAGCGCATAGCCACAGCGCCCGCACTTGATTTTCCCGGCCAGCCAGGTATTATGGCATTTACGGCCATTCTGGAAAGAGGTGTTCTGTGACAGCTTGCGCTGGACAGTCAGCCAGAGCTGGGAAGAAATGCGGCCCTGGTGTGGGGCAATCACAAGGATTTGTTCCTCGCCCTCGCGCCCCTGATAGAGATAACAGCTATTGTCCCCTGTGAACATTTCCGGGGGACTTTCGATTTTTACGCCCTGGGCCTTGTAATATTCATAGATGTCCATATCGGCCTGGACATAAACAGGATTTCTCAGAAGTTTTGAGATAAAGCCCCGTTGCAGCGCCTTGTCATAGACCTTGATGGAGTGTTTGACAAAGTACCGGGTTATATCGCCGTAGGAATTGCCCGGCTCCGCATACATTTGAAACATGAGCTCGGCAAAATCCATTTCTGCATTTTCCACCAGCTTCTTTGTCTTGATCCCGTCCATAACGATGGGCTCGGTATCAAAGCCGTATGGCGTCCGGCCCCGCATATAGTAGCCTTTGGTACACCGGGAATAGAAAGCGTCCTGCACACGCATCTGGATGCTTTCGCGTTCCAGTTGGGCAAAGACAATGCAGATGTTGAGCATCGCCCGGCCCATTGGGGTGGAAGTATCAAATTTTTCCGTACAGGAAACAAACTCCACATCGTATTGCTTGAACAGCTCCATGAGCTTTGCAAAGTCCACAATCGAGCGGCTGATCCGATCCAGCTTATAGACGATCACCCGCTTAATCAGACCCAGCCGGATGTCCTGCAAGAGCCGCTGGAAGTCGGGGCGTTCAATGTTCTTGCCGGAATACCCTTTGTCTTTGTATTCCTTTGCCTCACCGCCTTTAAGTTCGTAACGGCAAAATTCAAATTGACTTTCAATGCTGATACTGTCCTTTTTGTCAATCGACTGCCGCCCGTAAATTGCATCAATTCTATTATCCATAATTAGCTCCCTTTCTGTCCGTTGGGAGCCAACCTACAAGTATATTATACCTCTGTCGCCCCCTTACAACAAGGATGACTCCGGCCTACCCCCGCTGCCCGGCATACTTGCGGAACACATCAAACAGCCGCCGCTCAACCTCACGGCTCTGCTTGTCCTGTTCCTGCGGGGAAAAAACGGGGGTGAGATTTTTGACGGTAATCGTACGATCTCCGAGAACAGCCGTTTTCACTTCACTTTTATATTTGACCTGCGCCTGCATAAAATCCCTCCCATACGATAATAGAAACAGAATGTTGGAAACACCAAGGGCCAGCACCGCAAAAGTGCTGGCCCTTGTTCGTCGGCACCTCTGGACAAAGTGTCCAGAGGTTTTGCGTGCTTTAGGAGCGCCGCGCTCATTTTCTTGCTCCGTCATAAGACAGCCATACTCGGCAGCGGCGCTCCCCCACAAAGGGGGCGGCGGCCTGCGGCCCCCGCGCCTCCTTTGCTGAGAGGAAACTTCCTCTCACATACCACCAGAAAAAGAGGGGTGAATGGAGATGGTAACTTAGAAAT
>ENA-OURZ01002006-OURZ01002006.1-human-gut-metagenome-genome-assembly--contig:-NODE-2006-length-20256-cov-6.123311_pt1 | contig 20256 bp, 17 predicted proteins | sample MGYA00242073_ERZ509195 | MGnify/ENA primary metagenome ERZ509195 (study PRJEB26280, sample SAMEA2338837) | human gut metagenome | biome: human gut; feature: human-associated habitat; material: faeces...
GAACCGTACACGAAATCGGAGAAACCGTATTGACCACGGTGAGCGTCACCGGCACACGGGCCTCAGTAGTTTCGGCCGCCGATGCCGGGATTGGAAATGCAAAAATGAGCGCCAGCGCCAGAAGCAGCGCCGCTGCTTTCTGATAGGTTTTCATCACGTTACTGCACCTCCTTGGGCCAGAGATACGCCGTGTGCAAGGTCAGCTCTGTGTGCAGCGTGCCGATCTGCTTGCCGTCGCGGTAGGCAGTGATCGTAACCGTGCAGTCTACATTACCAAACTCTGGTGCTTCCAACAGCGTGAGCGTCGAAATGCTCTTGCCTGCGGCAAGCTCGAAGGCATCTGCAATGAGGGAACCATCCTTGTCACGGCGAATCTCGATTTTATAGGTGTCCGATTTGCTGTTGTTGGTGAACTCGGCTTTTACGCTGGATTCTCCGACAAGCGCGTAAAGATGAGCAGGAGCAGTAATATCAATCTGATTGTCCGCGACGATGGCGTTAAGCTGCTTTTGGGCTTCGCGCAGTCCTGAAACGTCGTAAAAGATGATTTCAGTTTCTTTGTTCTGCTTTGCACGTTCGGTGATTCTGGCTTTGATGCTGTCGATCACGGCGAGAGTAGAATCTCTGTCATAAATGACTTTGACGGCATCATCCACTCTGGCAACGACCACTTCGGGCATATTCGTCCCATTGTTGCAGTACACAGCTTTTGTGCCGCCGCCCCAAACAAGAAGCCTGCCCTTGACGGTTACGTTATCCAACACAATTTTCCCATCCGCCGCACCACAACCAACAATCAAATCACCGTCTACGGTCATATCCTTGAACGTCACATCGTCGGTACGAACGAGAACGCTGCCTTTAATGTCCTTGTCGTAGATTCCCTTGGACACAATGTAAGTGCCGATGATGTTCGCAAAAATCTGCGCAAATTCTGATCTGGTGATGTTGTCCAGCGGGGCAAGGACTTTGCCGCGGCCATGAATATAGTCAGCGCCGACCATTGCCCTTACATAAGGCAGCGCCCATGCAGAGATTTTGTCACGGTCAGAGAACGCAGACAGATCTGTTTTGGAATATGAATCGTAATCCAGTTCCAACGCACGGGCAACTACAGTCATGGCTTCCTGCCTGCTGATCGGTGCGTCCGGGGCCATTTCAGAAGAACTGCGCCCGTTATAAGTACCCATCTGAACGGCGAGGGCTACATCCTTGTAGTACCACGCGCTCTTGGAAACGTCCTTATACTGTGAAATATCCGCTGTTTTGTAACAACCGAAAGACCTGTTGATGATAGCTGCCATCTCCGCGCGGGTCATGTCACCGTTGGGGTCGATAATGGTGCTGGATTTGCCGTAAAGCAGTCCGTTATCCACGGCCGCAGACACAGCTTCGGCGTACCACGCGGTACGGTCGTAGTCGCGGAAATCCGTGGCTTTGCGGTTGACTGTGGTTGCCGCCGACGCGGATACTGCCAGCGATAAGCAGGATACCGCCGCAAGGAATAATGCGAGGATTCGTTTGCGTTTCATTTGAAGTCCTCCGTTTCATAAAGTGAGGGGAACGCTTGCGCGTTCCCCTGTGCGATAGGCGATTGAATCAGACCGCGTCCCATGCGATAATGAAAAGCACGGATGCGATGGCGGCGTTCGTCACGGCCTCGGAAACCGGAGTTACAATAGCATCATAGGAAATGCTGATGCTGTTTGCAGCGGTATCGCCCACACCGGACATGAAGCAGCCCTCGACGGCATCGGTCAGAAGCGTCTGCTTGCTGGCGTTCTTGCCATCGGTGATCTGTGCAGCACCATTGCCGAGAGAGAGGGAGAAGCCGAACTTGTTGCTGTTGACCTTCTCATGTGCCAGCGATGCCTTGTCACCGAACGCGGCAAGCGACCAGCCCTGCGCGGCTTCGATGGAAACATTCGCAACCTTGACTGCGCCGAAGCTGTTGTTGATGATCTTCGCGTCGGTCGCGGTGGAAACAGTGCCGTCAGTGCCAACAGCAACCGGGAGGACGGTAGGCACGACTACGGACATTTTGGTAGCTGCCGGGTCGCCGCCGATGCTGCCGTCAGCGGTGGACGAGAGCGTGACGCTGGAAGTGCCGGTGCCGCCCGAAGCATCAACCGTGTTGGCAGCGGAAGCGGAAATTGCGAGGGAAGCGATCATGCAGACCGCAAGGATGAGGGAAACGATTTTCTTAGTGTTCTTCATTGTAATGACTCCTTTGATTAAAATTAGTGTTGAATCGTAATTGTAATGATTGCCCCGGCTGTGCCGATGATTGCACCAGATTCCGGGTCAAGGTTATGAAAATAAGCGGTACATTCGTATGTACCCGCGGGAAGAACCACGTCCAGCCGCGCACGTTCAATCTTACTGCCAACGGCAATGGCGCCGGATTCATAAATCTGTTCGCCCGTATCATTACGGACGATCTGAACCATCTGCGGATAGTTATTGATGGACTCATTTACGAGCATCAGATTTCCCTCAGATGCTCCATCCTCAAAGATGGGTGCGGTGTTGGCTGAAATGTTAATCATGCCCTCGGCCACTTTTTCATTCAGCCGCGCTTCGATTTCCTCCGGCGAAAGGTTATCCCAGCCGCCCTCAGTTGCAGACGAATCATAAACGATTCCGGCTTTGGCGCGGGCTTCTTCCTTTGTCGTGGGAGAGTGGAGCGTAACGATGATGAAAATGAGTGCGCCGATGGCGACGGCGGCGAGAACGCCAGCGCCGATCCAGACGGCGGTGCGCGAATTGGATTTGTGTTTGGGATGATAGTTCATGTGAACCTCCATAAATTTAGATTGTCAGGGCGGCACCACCAGACGGTGCAGTAATGCTCTGTGGTGCATATCAGTGTTCGGGCGATTTGATCGCGTCCTTTGCGGCCTGCCGTTTTGCCTGACGCTTATAGGCTTCCTCCCGGATTTTCAGTGCATCGAAAACTACGCGCTTGACTTCCGCGACGCTCGGCATTTCGCCGGGAAAGAAGTCTTTCAGCTCCGCGCCGGTAAATGTGACCTTCAATTCCGGGGCTTTCTTCGGCTTGATAATGGACGTGATCTTGTTTTCATCGACCTTATGTGCGGGGGCCAGAGAGGGCAGGTTTTTCTGCATCGTGTCCGCATGGCGGCTGGCCTCCTTTAGTGCGGTGGCCTGCGCCATGGAGGGAACAATCTGCTCTTTCTTCATAACGTCAACGACCTTCGTTTGCTCGTCCGGCTTCAGATAAGCAAGCTCGACCGCCGTGTTGAATGGCAGCTTTTTATCGTCCACCTGCTGTTTCAGTTCTGGAACAAGGTCATTGATTTTGACAAGCCGGTTGACCTGATTGCGGCTGATACCCATATCCTCCGCAACGATCTGGTCGGTGCGCTTCTTCGGTTCCGGACTTGTAAGCTGCTCCATTTTACTGCGCCGTCCGGCTTTTCGTGCAAGGGCTTCCATTTTCATTTTTGCGGCGCGGGCAAGCTCGGACGTTGGAATGTCCATGCGGTGCAGATTGCCGTCAACGACTTCGACACGCGCAGTATCGTCGTCCACCTGCGCGATAATGACCGGCACAGGGTAATTCAGGCGGCTTGCAATGTCGTGTCGGCGGTGGCCGGAAATCAGTTCCAAGCCGCCTTTCTCGCGCGGCCTTGCTTTGACCGGCTCATTGATGCCGTTGTCGCGGATGGATTCGTACAGTTCGATGTAGTCCTTGACCTCGCGGTTAACCGAAAACGGATGATCGAGGAACTGATAGAAATAGGCCGGATGCAGGCGCATCGAAAAGCCTTCGCCCTCCTTCGGAATAGGCAGGCTGTTCAGCGCTTTTTCATCCGGGTAATCCAGACGGTCCTCGAAAATCTGCGTCACGCGCACGCCTTTCTGCTCACTGGGTTCTTTCGGCGGGTCTGCGGCTTTCGGCGGTGTGATGGGGTCGTGCAGCTTTCCACCAAGCATAATTTTTGCGGACGGTTCTGCTTTCTGCGCGGGCGGCAGCACTGGCTTATTCAGCAGCGGCTTTTTCTCGTCGGCAGCCTTTGCGGGCGGCTTGATTGCCGCGCCGGGCTTTTCTGCACTGCTCACAGGGGCAGTATCCTTGCCGGGAATATTTGCTGGTGCCTCCGGCTTTTTCGCTTCGGCTGATGCTGGTGGGATAGCCGCGCTGTTTTTTTCTTCTGGCTTTTTGGGGCCATTTTCAGGAATAACCTTTGCGGCGGGTTTCTCCGGCGGCTTGGCTGTCATACCGGGCTTTTCTGCGCTGCTCACAGGGGCGGTGTCCTTGCCGCTGACCTTGCCGGGGGTGTTCGCTGGTGCGTCCGTTTTTTTCGCTTCGGCGGGTGCTGGCGGGATAGTCGCACCGGCTTTTCCTTCTGGCTTTTTGGAGCCATTTTCAGGAATGACCTTTGCGGCGGGTTTCTCCGGCGGCTTGGCTACCGCACCGGTCTTTTCTGCGCCGCTCACAGGAGCGGTATCCTTGCTGCTGACCTTGCCGGGGGCGTTTGCTGGTGCGTCCGGCTTTTTCGCTTCGGCCGATGCTGGCGGGATGACCGCGTCGGTTTTTCCGTCTGGCTTTTTGGGGCTATCTTCAGGAATGACCTTTGCAGCGGGTTTCTCTGGTGGCTTGGCTGCCGCGCCGGGCTTTTCTGCACTGCTCACAGGAGCGGTATCCTTGCCGCTGACCTTGCCGGGGGTGTTCGCTGGTGCGTCTGGCTTTTTTGCTTCGGCGGGTGCGGGCGGTGACTTGACCGACGCTTCGGGCTTTTTCACATCGCCTGTCGGAACAGTGTCCTTACGGCTGTCCTTGCCGGACGCATCTGCTTTTTTGACTTCTGCGGGCGGCGGTTTGACTGCACCGGTTTTATCCTCCGGTTTTCTGGATTCAGCCGCAGAAGCGGGCTTCATGCTGTCGGTCTTATCCGGCGGTTTCTCTGTTTTGGGCGGTGCGTTTGGCAGCTTTGCAGCGTCAGGTTTCTTTTCCGGCGCTGGCTGTTTGCTGAGGTTTGCTTTTTCTTCGGGCATTGTATTCCTCCTTCATCGAAAAATGGGTACAAAAAATGCGCCCCAAGTTGGGACGCAAAAACAACGCGCAGATTTACCGGCCGCAATCCGCTCGGACAGCAGCGCGATAGTAAGAATCTATCGTGGTCGGCGCCTGATACAGAGCGGCAAGCAGATATGCGCGGATGTTACGAATGGGTGTGCTGGTTTTCTGCATACAGTCCAGCACATAGGTGATATGGAAACGGTCAAGCTGACCAAGCCGTTCACGGACGGCGGCAATGGGAATTTCCTCGCCGCCGATACGGACGCTGGGCTTTGCCGTGCAGAGCGTATCGGTCAGCAGCTCGATGATGGATTTGACGGATTCTTCGTTGTACTCTGCGACCAGAATATCATAGTCCAATTTATCGCGGAGACGCTTTCTGCAATCGAATCGGTCGTATCCATCCGGCGGCGCTTGCGCCGGATAGATAGATGGATCAGGATAGCTTAAATCAGGATAGATATTATCTAAATAACTTGCTTCCTGTTTTGGGAAGTCTTGACTTCCCAAAAGCGGAAGTCTGGAAGTTTGATTTTGGGAAGTCTGGATTTCCGAATCCGGGAAGTCTGAAATGGGCGCAGAGAGGGGATCATCTGGCACGTCAGTCGTGGTGAATTTCTTGACGTAAATTTTTGCTGGACGGCCTTGCCCCTGCTTCACGCGCTCGATCAGAACAAAACCATCTTTGCCAGTATCCAGCTCGGCCAGCAGCCGAACTGCTTTGTTGTGTCCGCACATGAGGTCAGTCTGAATCTCGTCGAGTGTGTAGTAGATGTAGACGCGCCCCAACTCGTCATACCAGCCGTGCTTGGCAGATAGCCCCATGCGATCAAGCATCAGGCCGTAAAGCAGCTTCGCGTCGGTGGAGAGCGTCTTGAATTTCTTGCTGCGTACCAACAATCTTGGAATCCGGAAGTAACTGAACTGCTCGGATTCTTCACCATAAAAGTAGGAGAAATTGACTTGCGTTTTCAGAGAAATCACCTCGGTATGCGGAATTTTATATAAAATAAGCCCATATAACAGGATTACGGGAATCCGGGAATTGATTGCGTAGTGTTTTGGAGTATGGCTCTTATGCCCGGCGTTTGCGTTGCATCCTCAAAATTATGACCGTAATACAAAAGACACTTTTCCTTGCTGCGGGGCAGCCGAAAAAGTGTCTTGTATGAAAAGGACATAACACTAAGTTTTCTCAATATTCTTGTTTTCTCTACATTTTTTCAAGAATTTTGGGTGCATATATCTGAACCATTCGGGAGAGCGTTCGGTTCGCATCCGAGAGGTCGAGAGTTCGAGTCTCTTCAGGTCCACCAAATACGGGATAATCCGATAAAATTCGGATTATCCCGAACTTTTTTATGCGGTATGCGAACGCAGCGGTTGCAAAATGACTGGCTCCCCATTTTTGACGGAAAAGTTCTGAAATTCCTCAAAAGACACGTTGAAGTCAATCTCAATATTGTAGTCGCGGCTGACGCGAACGGCTTTGACGAATTGCGCAACGATCATTTTCTTTGCCTCAAAGGAGCAGGTGTCGAACAGATCTGCCCATGTGAGCAGTCGGTCGTATTCCTGCCGCAGATTCTCCGCCGAAGCCAGCAGCGACTCATATTCTGTCTGTGCCGCGTCTATGCGGGTCTGCGCCAGGGCAATCATCGTTTCTGTTTCTTTCACCAGTGCGTTCAGAAGCTCCACGCTGAGATTGCTCTGACCGCGAATGACTTTCAGCGTTTCCGCCTTATAATCGGAGAGGTCTTTCTGCTTCTCTGCCAGATGCGAATTGGCCTGATCGAGCTTGATTCTTGCAAGCTCGATTTCTTTTTTATGCTGGTGATTCAGAATCTCGGATTCCGGCGCGGCAGCAATCTCTGCAAACTTCATGCGGATCACTTTCTCCACAATACCGTCGAGCTTTGTGACGCCATAGCCGGATTGTCCGTCGCATTCGCCGGGATGTCGGACGTTGTAATGGCACTGGTATCGCATCCGCGGTTCGTATTTCACTGTGCCATCTGCGCGATACACGCGCCTGCCGCTGGTCGTCAGCGTCAGCCGGTTTCCGCAGTGGGCACAGAAAATATTTCCGACCAAGAGGGATTTTCCCTTGCAGTTCAGCGGCACGTTGCCATGCGGGAGCGTCCGCTGGCGCATGATCTCCTGTGCCTTGGAAAAGGTGGAAACGTCGATGATGCGTAGCTCGTCAATATAGCCAGACTGTGACTCGCCGTTTTTGATGATACCGGTATAGGCAATGTTCTTGATGATTCGGTTGACGGTTGTGTTCGGAAAGCCTTTTCCGTCGCGGCTTTTGATGCCCTGTTCATGCAGATAGTGAGAAAGGCGCTGCGCGCCGTAACCCTCATCGACATATTTGTGAAAGATCAGGCGAATCACTTCCGCCTCATCCTCGTCGATCTGCAAGTCCAGCACTGTGCGGTTGCGCTTATTGACGCGACCTTTATCTACCGCGCGATAGCCATACGGAACTGTTCCGCCGGTGTAATGCCCCTCCTCTGTGAGCTGCCCCAAGCGGGTTTTCGTGCGGATCGAGGTTTTCAGACTCTCGCCGGAGGCCTGCCAGTAGCGGATGTAGTTCATCAGCTTGTCAACGTGATTGTCGAACCGCTGCTGCCCCTCCATCGCACTCCAGACCTCCACGCCGTTCTTGACGAACCATTCTACAATGAATGGTGTTTCATCATCCCGTCGTCCGAGCCGGTCAAACATGAACACGAGCAGAATATCGAATTTGCCAAGCGCAGCATCATGCTGAATTTCCTGAATGGCGTCGCGGTCTTTGGCGGATACCTTGTAGCCCGAAATGCCTTTTTCCGAAAACTCCTTGACAACCACCCAGCCTTGCTTTTTTGCGAAGTCACGGCAAACCTGTTTTTGCATCGGAATATCATCTTTTTCAACCTGATCGATGGTAGAAACTCTGTAAAGCGTGTAAACACGCGGAACGTTGGATTCATAGACTGTCTTTTCCATTATACATACCTCGTTTCTGTCTTAGATCGTCTGAAAGATGATGTATCCGGTCCGTTTTCTTTATTTTCGATTTTCAAGGTACAAGTACATCATCATTATTGCATCGAGGTAACAAAGATGCAAATGTGCGCTAGCATTTTTTAAGCCTTGAGGCAAGCAGAATCTCATGGATTCTGTCCAGCACTTTGCCCGCGGATGGCGCGGACGGTTTTGGGAGATAGTTTACCTTTACTTTGCAGCCGTCGATCATCATGTATTGATACGGCGGCTCGACCGGGTTTGTCGGCTGCATGATCTGCAAAACAGTGTCACTCATTTTAGATTCCTCCGCTTTGAAAGCAGCCGCACCGGCAATATCGGTGCGGCTGCTTGAAGTATGTCGAATGTAATCGCCGTATTTCTCTCATCCCCCGGCGAGAGGCGCGCTGCGCCTCTGGGATCGTCATAAGCTGTTCTTGGCAAACAACCCATTCCCGCAGCGCCGTGGCTTGTAAGGCGCACGCACGCCGCAGGAATCCCCCTCAAGTCAGTGGGAGGCCGTAGCAGGAGGTTCGGTTTCCAGATGAGCTGCTCAAACGCTGCCACGCGCAGAGCCGGTCTGCACGGATCGCTCGAATGGGATGCCCGCAAGCTGCGGGCATCCCACCGTCATGGCGGTACAGACCGAAAAGGTCAATCGGAAACTTCACTTATCACGATGTCTATGCGGTTTTCAAGGTACATGGACGCGGTGCAAACCGCTTCTCATATACCAGTACAAAAAAGCGGCAATTTCGAGGGTGTACTTAGAAATTTTTCAAGGATTTTTTCAAGCGCATCAAACCGCCTTGAATACTGTCACGGACGCTATTCTCGCTGACGCCCTCCTCTCTGGCAATCTGCGATTTGCTCTGGCCATCCAGATAGAACGCCAGAAGCCGGCGGCGCTGGCAATCGCTCAAGGCTCGCAAAGCAGCGTCGAGGTGTGCTACCTGCTCTGCTTTCAAAATCAGCTCCAACGGCTGCGGCGGTTTCTGCAAGGCGTCCTTTTCAATGCCATCGCCGCGATCCAGCGAGAAATACGCCTTTGCACGCAGGACACGAACGCGGTGCGCTTCCTCATCCAGCTTGAAGCGGTCGAGCTGACCGGCGATCTCGTCAGACACTTCCAAATAAACGTCCATGTTATAAAACGGGTAATACTCCCGCAAATTGATTTCTTTCATCTTGTGTACCTCATTCAGATTATTTGAAGCGGGCGAATCTGAATGGGGTACGGCGGGGAGCGGCAGCGATTCTGCGGTGTAGGTTTACGTTTCCAAGCGAAAACACGCAACTGCGCATAAAGGCGTTGTGTACTTTCGCTCGGAAAGTAGATGAAATTCGGAACTAATACGTCATGTTCGGTGTATGGCCTGCTGCCCGCAGTCAGAAGTCGTTTTACAAGGCCGCGGCTTCTAACATGCTGGGTAGCTTTTCTACGACATTACGCTCAATGAGCGGAGCATTTCTTGATACAAGAAACGCATAAGTCCTCCTTTCCGGCAGAAAGGAGGACTTAATTGGGCATGACATTGATCCCACCATTCCTGCCGTTTTTTTATATGGCAGGAACGCCGGGATATTCGGAACTGTCAGTTCTAAAATTCCGCTACTTATACGACATTTTTCGCCAGGTGCTCTCTTTGTAGAATAATGGCGGAGGTGAACTGAGAGTGTTCGATAAAGATGAAGTGAAAATAACAGACAAAATGGGGTTGATTCTGAAAGAGATCCGAATGGAGAAAGGCTTTTCACGAGAGCTGATTGCGGAACGTGCCGGAATCGGAACACGGCATTTGGCGGCAATCGAAAATGAAAAGCGCGCGCCGAGCATTGAGGTTTTCTGCCGCATTATAAGAGCGTTGGGTATTTCAGCGGACTGCGTGGTATATCCCGAATATGAGAAAAGTGAATCTGAGGAAATGCAACTTATCCGCCTAATCCGAGCCTGTGACGAACGAGATCGCATGGCAATTAAAGCCGTGATTGAAGCATTGCTTTATAGCCGCGAGAAAGGCATTTACGCGGATGGCACGGAGGGTAAAGCTGTGCCGGTCTAACGGGATGGCTGAATCAAAAACAGAGCGCGTCTGTCTGCACAAACAAACGCGCTCTGTCTTTCAAAAGAAAGAGCCGATAAACCGTGTGCCTGGTGGCTACGGGTTATCGGCTCTGCGTCTGTGCGTCTGGCTCTTTGATAACTGTTGTATGAAATTGCTTTACTTGAATGATCGTTTCGTGCTTGCACCTCGGACAAAACAACGGAAAGTTTTCAAGGATCGTGTTTTCCATGACTTTTGTTTTCGTTTTTGCGCCGCAGCACGGACAGAGAATCCATTCAGCCTTGAACATCTTCATGCCACCTGATGCCTACAAAATTTTCTGTGTGCCACGGGAAGTGTGACGATAATCAGCGCACACGCGGCAATCAGGATCATGCACGGGAGGATAACGACCAGTTTGCCGAAGCTGAACAGAACATACGTTGAAAACACCACATGAGTATCCATTGCCTTTGCCGGGAGCAGGCAAAGGAGTTTGTTGAAAACTCCGCTGACGCGGCTTGTCGGCAGGAACATGGGCACGATCGTGCAGAGTGTGCTGATGAGGACAGCCGCAAACGGCGTTTTGCAGGCAGCGGACAGCAGCATCGTAAACGCCATGACAGACAGCACCACAACATAATTGATGACGATGCCCACAAATACGACCTGCCATATTTTCAGACCATAATAAGCGGTCGTGGAAAGAATCTGAAAATCACAGTTCCATCCTTGTACGCCGAATACCGCAAGCACAGAAATCAGGCTCACCAAAACCGCGATGAAATAGATTCTGCTTGTGACCGTGAACCCGGCGATCAGCTTTGCCCAAACGGTTTCCCGTCTGCCATACTTGGAAGAAAGAACGACTGCGTCTGCGCCTGTCTGATATTCATAAGCGAAAACCGGGGAGATGATGATGCACACGACCAGCGCAATCAGCAGGAATATCGTTGGGAAGTCACGGGTCAACAGCGTTTTCCATCCGTCCGAATAATCGTATGTGATAGGGTCAGATACTTTTGCATCCAGCTTTAGGATCGTATCCTTTTCCGCCTGCGTGTAGTTGCCTGTCGTGTAATCCATATCTATGATACTCTGAACCTGCGCATGGCGATCCTGATAGAAATTCTCGACTCTTTCATTTGTGATACTTGAAAGAATGTTCATGTCATATGCCCCAGCCGGAGAGTATATCCGCCGCATTAAATTCAAGATGCCGTTGTATGGCAGAATATCTTTGCAGTACACTTCGTCTTTCAAAGCGCCCGAAGTGCCAAAATTATCAGAATTTCCATAGACTGTGTGATACTGTTGCAGCGCGTCTTTCAGCCGCTCCGCAGTCAGCGGTCCGGCGAGCGCGTGATCCATTTCCTGCTTTACATGAATTGCCTCCATACCGGATACTTCCGTGCCATCGGCTCGGTAATAGTCTTGGTCCGAAACGAACACAAAGCTGAGCGCGATGATGCTGAGCAACATGAGCAGGCAGGCAATGATGGTTGACTTCCGTCTGAGAATTTTTCTCTTTTCGTAATATATAAGCGTTTTCATTTCTGTTTTCCTCCTGCGGGGCGGGAAAGATCGCTGCCTAATTCGTCTGCAAAGTGGAACAGGTACAAATCTTCCAGCGTGGTCTGCACCGGAACAGCGGCGGGGGCGGGCTGGTTTCTGGACACGATACGCAGTTCCACGCCGTCCGTCAAGTGGCGCAGATTGCAGATGCAGCATTGCGCTTCATACCGTCCGACCTCCCGTTCAGGTACAATCAGCGACCACGCAATTCCGGCAGACTGTTCCGTAAGTTCAGAGGGACTCCCAGCCAAGATCAGCTTGCCTTTTTTCATCATCAGGATTTGGTCTGCAATGTATTCCACGTCGCTGACAATATGCGTGGACAAAATGACGATCTTATTCTGCGACAGGTCTGAAATCAGATTGCGGAAGCGAATCCGCTCTTTGGGGTCAAGTCCGGCGGTCGGCTCGTCCAACACAAGGACTTTCGGATCATTGAGGACAGCCTGTGCAACGCCGAGGCGCTGCTTCATGCCGCCGGAGAAAGAACGGATTTTCTGTCTGGACACGTCCGACAGGCCGACCATTTGCAGCAATTCTTCCACTCTATGTTTGGCAGCGCGGCCCTGTATGCCTTTCAGCGATGCCATATACAAAAGAAATTCATGTGCGGAGAAATCCGGGTAGTAACCGAAGTTCTGCGGCAGATAGCCAAGAATGTCACAATATTTTGCACCCATATCGCTGATGCTCGTGCCGTTAAATAGAATTTCTCCGCTCGTCGGATTCAGCACCGTGCAGATCATGCGCATCAGCGTTGTTTTGCCAGCGCCATTTGCACCGAGCAGACCATAGACACCGTTGGACATAGCATAGCTGAAACCGTCTACGGCGATATGGTTCTGAAACTGTTTTGAAATACGATCAAGAGTCAGTTCCAATTTGATACCTCCATCGTTATTTTAAGGGAACACATTCGAGGCGTTTCGCGGAATCCTTGAACAGTTTCCATAATTCAAGCGCAAAAACGCCGATGCTGATTGCAAGAATCAGCAGCCACACCGTAATAGCTGCGCTATCGTACCAGTCCGGGAGGGCGCTTACAGAAACAAGACCGAACGCAGATAGACCGACACAATAAGCAGTCACATAGTAGTGTGTATTCGCATTCCGGCTTCTGTTGAGCAGGAACAACGAGCCGGATGCCGCCAGAAAGCTCGGCACAAGTCCATATAGGATCAATGCGCCAAAGGTGAAATACGTTTTCATCGCGGTCATAATCAGCATACAGGTGAGCGACAGCGTATCCACCACCGCCGCGATCACAAACCTTGCCATGAAAATCTGCGGCAGCGAAAAGCGCGACGGCAATTCCAGCTCTGTCATGTGATAGCGGAAAGACCGTGAAAGCTCACCACTGCCAAGCAGCACGACCAGAGGAGCCGCCGCGACAAGCAGCAGAAATCCGTCGCTGTCTTTCAAAATCATCGTCGTGAACAGTCCATACAGGCAGAGCAATAAAAGCTGACAAGCAAACAGGCTTTTATTTACAAAGCGAATCTGCCCCTTGATGAATTGCAGCATCGAGGTTTCAGTTGACAATGACAGACGTTTGCTTCGCGCCTGCTCCATAAGCTGTGCCTTTTTTGCCGCATCCGGCAGCGGCGGCGCTGCCTGCATAAGCTGACGTAATTCGTTTTTCAGCACACGCTTCATGGCGATTCCTCCTTTAAGAGCTTTTTGAGCTGACGCAACGCGCCGCGCACACGATACATCACTTGAAACCTTGAAAGCCCAAGTATCTCTGCAATCTCACCCACTTTCAAGTCCTGCCCGTATCGTAAAAGCAAAACTTCCTGCTGTTCATTGGGGAGCGCGGCAATGGCGGTGGATAAGTAGATTTTCTGGACGGCATGATCCGCAAAGTCTTCCGCGGCAGGCTCTTGATCCCAGCGCAATTCATCCAGAGAATCCGGCGGCACTTTTTTCAGCCAGTTCAGACAGAGATGATGCGCAATCGTATAGAGCAGCGCCTTTGGACTTTCAATGTCGGAATATGTCTGCGCCGCATCCATGAATCGTATAAACGTATCCTGCGTGATGTCCTGCGCATCAACGGCGCTATGCGTTTTCCAATAGCAGAATTTATAAATCTGGTCATAGTACAGCGCAATGACCTGTTCCATGCTCTCCGGCTGTCCTGCGCGTTCATCACTGTTCGCCATTTCCTCACCCCCTCACTTAGTAAGACAATGCAGCAATCAAAAATGTGCAAAAAATATTTTACATATCGGCTCTGCAATATGCAAGAATAGCTCGTATTAAAAAGTACGTCTGGAACAAGAGGACGCTTGGAAAACAAACCGGCAAGCAATGCAAGTGTCAAGACACTTGCGAAAAATGCTTGTTGAGGGCAGTGCCCCCAAACCCCGAAATCCGCTCCGTTCGGAGCTGGCAGCGCATCCGTTGGATGCTTATAGAGCGGGAACAGCTTATCGCTGTTTCTGCTCTTTTTCATGTTCCGCCTCACGCGGTTCGGCTCCGAGAATTTTTGCGACGTTGGCCTGCACGGTCAAAAGCTCCTGCATCTCCTGTTTGGCTTTTCGGTAATCGGGATATGCCGCCTTTTTCTCGGATAGCAGCTTTGCGTATTCCTCCTGCAAGCTCTTGACGGTGGGGAGCTTTTTGACGTTCAGCTCTTGAAATGCTCGTTTTGCGCTGCGATGCAGCAGGATCTCCGCCTCATGCTCTGCCAGAAACTTTTTTGTATATACTCCTTGGCATCGGCCTCGTTGATAACATCATAGCCGTCTGTTTCATTTGGCTGCGCAAACACGAAGCTGTGTCCATGCTCCAGCAGCCGCTTTGCGGCGCTTGCCCATTGTCCAAAATCATAGCCGGTCACAGCGGTTTCGCCCATACCGGGAATATCGCGTTGCAGCAGGCGGCGATTCAAAGCGCTGGCGGCTCGTTTTGCATCCGCGCCATAAAAAAGCAGCCGTTCTCCGACACGGACACCGATGAGCTTTTCGGGATGCTCTGCACGAAGCGTCTGATATGCCGAAATATTCGGCGCAAGCTCACGACCCTGATCTGCAATTCGTGTGAGGACAGCAGAAACCGGTTCGGTTCTGTGTTCCGGATCGTGATTGCTCTCGCTGGAGGATGAAACGACGCTGAGATGCGCGACAGTTTCATCTGCGGAATCAACATTATAGAGCTTACCATCAATTTCCACGCGCTGCCCCATAAGGTTTTGAACCGCTTGCGGCGTTTCCGGGGTTGGCTGTTCTGTGTGCTGCGCCGCAATGACGCGCTGTGGCTCCGGTTCAGAAACCTCGAAATATCTGGTGTCGAGGTAGCGTTCAAAGGAATTGCGGTCGATGCTGACAGGTTCCTGTCCGGGTACGTTCGGCAACGTGTGCCAGACGTGATCTTCATCTACACGCGCGATAACGCCGACTGCTGCTATGTGGTCTAACTCTATGGATGAAATGCGATCTCCAATATGATAAGTATAGCCAAGCGGTGTTGTAAACGCCGGAGGGGATAGCTCAATTCCCATATCCCGTTTGATGCCATCCAAGTAAGCAATGGCGTTATTCTGTTCTGCAAAGCGGAGCGTTTGTTCCCCATCTCCGCAGAACCGTTCCAACACCTCATCCCAAATGCCGGTAATTCCGCCCTCGCCGGGATGCAGACGAATGGAGTATCGGTCAGGTGAAAATAACCGCAGTCGCTCATTCTCATCGTAAAATTTATTCTCGCGGATGAGCTGTGCCAACCGCCGCTGTACCTGCGCCCATGTGAGAGTCACCGGCTCGGCGTTTCCTACATGGATATACATGGGAGTTTTGCTATCTTCCCAGCCATATTTTGCAGCCAGCCATGCGGCGGTGCTGCGTTCTCGCCCATGCGCCTGCATATATAGTGCGACTTCCTGCTTGCCCTTTAGGTTGTTGTGCCAATCCAGAAGCGCGTTGTCAATGTCCTCCTGTGTGATCTGATAGGGAGAGGGTGCGACCGTCGCTGCCAGCGTGGGATACAGTTCCTCCAAAAGCTCCTGATGCAGCCGGTTATGGAACGCGGGCATATCAAAGTACAGGCGGACAAGCTGGAGATCATCCGATGCCGTGACGATACGGCGGATAGCGTCCGCACCCTCCAGATAAGCGTTCTGGCGGTCTGAATTGCGGCAGGCATTGACAAAAGCCGTATCTTTGGAAAGCGCGTTGCCAACGGTCAGCTTGTACCCGTCAAACAGCTCCCGTACCGTGGGCTGCGTCACATCGGCGGCAGGATCATGGAACACGTTTGAGCCGTCAGCGCCAAACTCCGTTTCCTGTACGTCGATGGAGGCTTCTGCTTCATGGTCAATAGAGCGCAGCGTGTAAATGTGGCGCTCACCCCTAAAGTCTGACGCTTCGGCAATCGTCACGTCGTACTTATCGCGCAATTTCTCCACATACATCTCTAAATTGTGCGACGGAAGGCCGCACATTTCCACGCGCCCAGCACCGGGAATATTGCGGGTAGTGAGGTTCATATCCAGAAGCGATGCCGCCTGTTTTGCGTCCTCGCCATAGATCTCAAAGAAATCCCCGACCTGATACAGTACAATATCATCCGGGTGCATTTCTTTGATAGAATTGTAGTCCAAAACAGGAGAAGCGGAGGACGTTTGCACGTTCTCCGCTTCAGGCATAAACGATATTTGCTCGCCTTGGACTGGCTCGGTTATGCGTAAATCAGCTCCGCGAGGATCACTTCCTCGGCTTGCGCCTTGCAGGTGTTCATCAGACCTGCCCACTTCAATGGGTCGGCTGCTTTCAGCGCTTCCGTCACTCCTGCCGACGTCATCAGCTCCGGCATCATCTGCTCCAACCTCCGGTTCGCCGCTTCGTCGATCTCCCGCAGGTGCGGAAACAGCGTTTCCGACAGAATCATCTGATTCCAGAGAATCGGGCGATGCTCCCGGAGATACATCTGCCGCATCCGTCCGTACTTGCCAAGCGGCTGGCTCTGCGGATTCTCGCGCAGGCTCAGGTCGGGGATCTGAAATTCTCCGCTGGTCTTGTAAGTCAGGTTGTTCTCCATGTTCTTCCGTCCTTTCTGCGCGGCGTTCGCGCTCGTGTCTTTTTACGGTGATCTCGATTTGCCTTAAAACGCGCTGGCTGATCTCGCTGACGGCTGTTCCGAGGACGCTGACCGCGGCCGGGGTGTTGAAGTCAAAGACCGGCATAAAATCCTCCGGTTCAAAATAGCCGTCCGGGGAGAAGCCGCAGCGTGCCATAAGCGCGTAGGTGATGCTGGTGGATGCCGCTGTTTTGAACGCCATCCGTATGTTATCTTCATCATACCCGCTTAGAAACGAATCTGCAATGATGTCGCAGATGTCGCGTTTCTGTTCCGTCCAGTATTCCAGCGCCAGTTTGTCCGCAACGCGCTCAAACTGCGCGATGATTCCACCGTCTTGGGGAACGTCGTACTGTTCCGTTAGCATGGAGCAGACTTTCGCTTCATGTTCGGTACGCATTTCCCATAGCGTAAAGTTGCGTGCGGCATCGCGCGGCGCGGTGTCTGCCACGTCAAAAACGTACCGTAATCGCGGTTGATAGCCGCTGGTGTCAATGAGTGCGATGCCGGTGCTGCCGCGCTGCACATAGCGCCCCATGCGGTCTTTCCAGAAATCATATTCTGCACACGCTGTCGCGTTCGGGCGCTGGGCATAGATCATAAGCTGCTCATTGTAAGGGTACTTGTAGAGCCGCGCCGCCGTAGCGAGAAAGGCCGTCCAGCTTCGATAGCTGCCGGTGATCTGCCTCACGGTGCGCTCGGCAAATTCTGAATAGAATTGTAGCTTGCTCGGCATATTCCAACCTCCTTGTCGTAAAAAATTAGCCAGTCAGTAAAAACTGACTGGCTATGCGTTTTCGCTATTCGGTTTTTGAAGTTACTTACGATGCAAACGCCGGTCGCACGCTGTCTACTGGCAAACCCAAACGAGTGGCCCTGTCGCGCTCGTAGGTGACTCTGGACACTTCTTCAATGAACAGCCGTTCTTTCTCGCTGGCGCTGCACCAACTGACATGATACTTTCGGCACATCTTGAAGAAAATTTCATAAAACCGGTCTGCTTCCGGGTCCTTGCGGCAATACCACTCCGCGTCGGAAGCTGGTCTTTTCGGTTCGTTCATGCTGGTGTACCTCCTTATTCGCTGAGATATGTGAGGAAAATCTGCTTTGCGGCATCGTCGGCAATTAAATACCTCGGTGCGGATGATTGAAACGTCGGCAGCAAAATTGCGCCGAAATCTTTTTCATAATGCTTTGCCAAGGCCGTCGTTTTTGCTTCCAGAATCACATCGCCCGCAAAGCCGTTGTCAATGGAGAGCTTGATTCCGAGCGCGATCATCAGCCGACCAATGCCCGTATATTTGGGGTTTCCTCCATCCAGCGTCGGATTCGATTCCGGCTGTGCCTCCATGTACGCGATATGGACGACTAGCGCATTTTCAAGAATCTCATACGCACCCAGCGCAATCAGTTCCTCATCGAGCTTTGCCGCATATTTTTCAAGACGCGGATCAGAGAGATAGTCACTGACCCACGAGGTTTGCCATGCCGAGTTTGTCTTTTGCGCATCTGCATCCGTCATGGGCGCAATTGAAACAGGAATCTGTTCCTGTTTGGCATTATAAATAAAAGGCTTGAACTCCATATACAAAACCTCCGTATTTGAAGTTTAACACGATTCAGCCGCTTTTACAAGTGGATACCCCTAAAATCTCATGCGTACTTCCAACTTCAAAAACCGAAACGGTTAATACTCAAAAATCCGGGTACAATTCCAGCTCTGCAAATTCCGCATCGCTGATCTTCTCCAGCTTTTGCAGCGTGGAATCCGTCATGGCCAGCAGCTCCGGCTGATCTGCGTCGATGCAGACGCGCATCTCGCGCAGCTCCCGCATCAATCCCTCGCGCGAACCGGTGTTGTAAATGCACATCAGGTTCATTTCGTCGTTTGTGAAGTTTTTCATTCCAAATCCCTTTCCGCGTGTTTACGCACATTCTTTTCCTGACAGGGCAGCGGCGCACGAAGTCGGGCGAGAACGGACGGGCGCTTCTGCAAATTGTCGGCCCCGCGTTCCGGTTCCTGCGTCTTGGGCTGCTCTTTGGGTCCGTTATTGATGATGCCGTCGATCATGCCGTAGTCGTCCTCCAACTGCATCTCCGCATTTTTCAGATAATTCTCCGGTGTCCAGAACGCGGGCAGCTCCTGATAGCCAACGCTGTCGAGGTAGTGACAGGATACCACGCCGCCGCGCTTGACGGCAACGATGTCGCTGACGGACAGGCTGTGTCCGCAAAAATCCTCCGGCCGGTCCTGATTAAAGGTAACGTACAGCCCCTCCAGCGTGGACGGCAGATCGTTCGCCTGCGGCAGCGTGCCGGTGTAAATGAGGTCATAGTTTGCTTTTTCTGCGCTCAAACCATTTTTTTGCAGCGACGCCATATTCAAAAAACGAAGCGCCACGTGTTCGTCTCCGCGCTTGAGCTGAAAAATCGCAAAGCTGTCCGTGGGACTTTCCAGAAACGCCTGCTCCAGCTTTTTCTGGACGATGCCGCTGTCCATGACCGGAACGGATGCCTTGATCGCATTCCAATCCTCACGGGTGATACCGAACATACCGGTGTGCATGGCAATATCCTCCGGTTCAAATGCCATCGCTTCGCTGTTCTCTGCAAAGAGCATATACACCGTCGCATCATGCTCCATCAGCTCCAGCGCGCGTTCTTTCGAGAGCGGCAGCATATCCGCGTCCATGTACCCAAAGGCGCGCATCGCGGCAATGGACATACTGGGGTCGGGCGGCGCGGTAAGTACCGGGGCAGTTTCCTGCACATCATGCACGATCTCCGGCGTTTCGGGCAGCGGTGTATCGGACGGTGCTTCTGCGGCGGCACGCGGCGCGATCTCGTTCGCGTCCTGCAAGTTTTCGAGGATTTCCAACGGTGCCAGCCGAATCGGCGCGGTAGCCCCAATGTCATGGAGCTTGCAGACCGTAAGCGCCGCAGCGGACAGCGGTTGTCCGCTGTCTTCCAACACGCCGCCGTCCAGCGCTTTGGCGGAGCCTGCGTCATAGATCGTGTAGTCAATGCCGTTGTCACTCCGCTGCACATGGATATATTTTTCGTTGTCCACCATGTAGAGCTTTTCCGTGTCCTGCTCCTGCGCGGGCTTCTCCGGTTCCAGCGAAATCCCGCGCTCCTTGCAAATTTCCTTGAAATGCTGATCGACACCGGAGATGAGTTCGCTGGACGTTTTTCGGATGGTATCCAGACTTGCCCGGAACGCTTTCACGTCCTTATCCTTCGACCACGTTGCCACATAGCCGAAGCTGTTTGCGCTTGTCTCAATGCCGAAGTAGGCGCAGACGGTGTAAGCGATGCTCTCCGCTTCCATTTCCTCCGTGCTGGAATCCTTCGGCTGGCTGTCTGGCTGCCTGGCGTAATTGTGGAGCTTCGAGTGCGCGATCTCATGGACGGCGGCGCACACGGTCTGCACCTCGCTCATCCCTTCGCGCAGCGTAATGCTCTGCTTGGAGGGCGAGAAAAAGCCGTCGAGGTCGTTGC
>ENA-OURZ01002025-OURZ01002025.1-human-gut-metagenome-genome-assembly--contig:-NODE-2025-length-20093-cov-4.768640_pt1 | contig 20093 bp, 19 predicted proteins | sample MGYA00242073_ERZ509195 | MGnify/ENA primary metagenome ERZ509195 (study PRJEB26280, sample SAMEA2338837) | human gut metagenome | biome: human gut; feature: human-associated habitat; material: faeces...
TCAGCAGGTCGAACACCAGACGGCAGGAGATGGGCTCGCGGCCGCGGTGCTTCTTGTCCTGACGGGAGTAGCCGAGCAACGGGCAGACCGCAGTAATGGAACGGGCCGAGGCGCGCTTCAATGCGTCGATCATGATGAGCTGCTCCATGATCGCCTTGTTGATGGGCTTGTAGTGGCTTTGCAGCACGAACACATCGGCGCCACGCACCGATTCAGTGTAGCGCACGTACATCTCGCCGTTGGCGAAATCGTATGCGGTGGTTTCAAGGACGTCGATGCCGAGCTGCTCGGCGACATCCTCAGCCAACTTCGGATGAATCCTTCCCGTAACGAGAATAAGATTCTTATCGGGCTTTCCTTCAAGGATTGCGCTCACCATGTCTCCCAACGTGTGGTCTCGTTGATGCAGTCTTCAGCATAGCCGTTCTTCACGACCGGTTGGACAACTCAGCGTTGCCTGCCGTTCACCTGCCGCTTGCGATCCATTGTTCGATGGTCTGTCTGACCGCCTTTGCATAGATATCGCTATCCATGCTCGGGTGGATGCCGTCGGAGCCGAGCACCTGCGCGTTCGCGTTGGCTGTGGCATCCCAATCCACCAGCACCACATTGTCCGGATGTGCGGCCGCATAGTCGGCAAGCACCTGGTTGGTAGGTGGAATCCACGTACGGTCTCCGTGGGCATTGACCAGTACCAGCACGCGGTCGGGGCCGATCATATTACGAATCTGGTCCAACTGATCGGGGGTGATTGCCGAATTGGTGCCAAGGCCGATCAACACCCACTGCCGCAGACTGCCGGCGGACAGAGCGTTGCCGATGAGTTCGGGGGCGACCATGATGGAGCGGGAAACGCTCGCGTCGGTCTGAATGCCGGGGAAGACTTCCGAAAGGCCCTGTGATGAGGCCAGCATCACCGAATCGCCTATGGCGGTAATCTGATCGCCGGTGGGCATCTCATGCTTGGGCTTGGGCGGTGCCGGCACGGCATGGCGCAGCAGCACGTGTTCGGTTTTCTGCATACGTTCCAGTTGTGCGGCCTGTTGCTCCAGCTGGATCTGCATGGCGGTTTTCGCAGGTGCATGAGCAATGCCCTGCACGCAGCCGGCCAACGACAGCATCAGGATAACGTCAACGGCAATAACCCGGGCCACATGATTCTTCTTGTTCGTGCGAAGGGGCACCACGACGGATACCGCCGAGTGCGTTGCCGCCGGTTTCTCCACCATCAGCCAGGAAATCATCACCGCAATGGCGGTGAGCAACGCGGTCATGATGAGAGGCCAAGGCCCTACTGCCTTGAAGATCTTCGGGGCAAGGGCGCTGGAAAGAATCCACAACGGCCAGTGCCACAGGTAGATGCCGTACGAATACTTGCCGAGGGAGGCCAATGGCTTGAACACCATGAGGCTTTGCATCCAGGAATCGTCGGAGATGGTACCGGCAATCAGCAGCACGGACAACAAGCTGGACAATATGATGCCACCGCGGAAGGCGAATGCATCCTGTTTGCCGATAACCGCCATGGTGACCAAGGCAATCAGGCTGAGGAACGCCAATACCGGTGCCGCCGCATTCCAGATGCGATGCTCCACGGGAATCTGAGGTAACGGAGCCCGATGTGCGGCTGCCGAAGCGCTCGAGCTAATGGTGCGGGGCATCGGCACAGCCCTCTGGCGAGCGTGGCCCAACTGAGGAGCGGTGACCCACCAGGCGAGAGCCACACCCAGCATCAGGCCCATGCTGTGGGTATCGGTGCCGAAGTAGACGCGGGTGGGGTCGCCTTTGGGCACATACATCACCCACATGGCGATACTGCTGAACGCCGCGAGTCCCAGTGGGATGAGTGAAGACAGTTTCGTCTGGCGGAGCTTCCACATCAGCCAGACGATGAACGGCACGATGACGTAGAACTGCATGAGCACGCCAATGAACCACAGATGGCGAAACACCTGCGGGTTCATTTGGTCGAAATAGCTTTGGCCTCCGGCAATGGCGTACCAGTTGTAGCAGCCCAGCAGCACGGTGATGACTTGGTCGCGGATGGAAACTAGAATGTCGTGATCGAACAGCCAGCCGACGGAGACGATGACCGGAATCAGCAGAAACAGCGCCGGATAGAGACGTACTGCACGCTTGGGAATATATCGCACGAGATTCAGCGATCCGGTTTTCGCCAGAGAACGAATCAAACTGACGGCAATCAGGAATCCAGAGACGGTGAAGAACACGTCGACTCCGTAGAATCCGCCTGGCAGCCGTTGCTGCATGCAGTGGTACAGCACAATGGCTATCAGCGCTAGTCCTTTAATACCGTCTAAACCCACGAACCGCTTCACGGATAATCCTTCTCTTTCCGTAGTGCTGATGGCATTCCCCGTTCTCTCCAACAAACGGAAAACAAGCCCAGCATGGCCGAGGGGAGAGACAATGCGACAGCAGCGAATCGTCAGGCCGCATGCTGCATGATTACCGGCTTGACGATTCGCGGCATACCGCGCTTATCGGTGGCGCTTACCGGTGATACAGACTCACCCGTTCGTACTTCGGTTCGCAGCACACGTTGATGCCGAGTTTGCGATACAGCGCCTCGTCCGTGGATGAGATGATAACGGAGAAGAAGGCGTCGCAGCCCCGCAACTGTTTGAGCCCGTCGATGACGCGAGCGGCCACAGGACTGGTGGCGCTGGTGATTGACAATGCAATCAGCGTCTCATCCGAGTGCAAGCGTCGGTTCACGCTGTTGAGATGCTCGGTTTTCAGCCGACAGATGGGTTCGATGGCGGCATCGTCGATTACCGGAATGGTTTCGTCAACACCGGTGACGGCCTTGAGCGCGTGCATCAGCAGCGCGCTGGCCGCGCCCAACAGGTCGCCGGTTTTGCCGGTGACCACATGGCCATCGGGCAGCACCATGGCACCAGCCGGGGCACCGGTGGCGGCTTCCTTCTCAAGGGCCACGGCGCGGGCGGGAGAAAGATCGGGGGTCACGCCGGCCCGGTTCATGATGGAGCGCAGCCGCTCCACCTGTTCCTCGCCAGTGCCGGTGCGCTTCAAGTGCACGGCGGCGGCGAAGTAGCGGCGCACGATTTCCAGACGCGCGGCATCGCGGCAGGCATCGTCGTCCACAATGGCGTATCCGGCCATGTTGACGCCCATATCGGTGGGGCTCTGATAGGGGCTTTCGCCCATGATGCGCTCCATCATGGCTTTGAGCACGGGGAATGCTTCGACGTCGCGGTTGTAGTTGACGGTGGTCTCGCCGTACGCCTCCAGATGGAACGGGTCGATGATATTGGCATCGTCGAGGTCGACGGTGGCAGCCTCGTACGCGATGTTGACCGGATGGTTGAGCGGAAGATTCCAGATGGGGAACGTCTCGTATTTGGCATAGCCGGCGTCGATGCCGCGCTGGTGCTCGTGGTAGAGCTGGCTCAGGCACGTGGCGAGTTTGCCGGAGCCAGGGCCGGGGGCGGTGACCACGACGAGCGGCCGGGTGGTCTCGATGTACTCGTTCTTGCCGTATCCGTCGTCTGAAACGATGCGTTCGATGTCGTGCGGGTATCCGGCGATCGGGTAGTGCAGGCGGCAGGTGACGCCGAGTTGCTCGAGGCGGTGGCGGTAGGCGTCGGCGGCGGGCTGATTGGCGTATTGGGTGAGCACTACGGAGCCGACGAGGAAGCCGCGGGAACGGAACACGTCGATGAGTCGCAGCACGTCCTCGTCGTAGGGGATACCGAGGTCGCCGCGGGTCTTGCCTTTTTCGATATGGTTGGCGTTGATGGCGATGACGATTTCCACATCGTCCACCAGACTTTCCAACATGCGGAACTTGGTGTCCGGCTCAAAGCCGGGCAGCACGCGCGAGGCGTGGTAGTCGTCGAAGAGCTTGCCTCCGAATTCCAGATAGAGTTTGCCGCCGAATTGCGCGATGCGCTTTCTGATGTTGGCGGCTTGCAGCTCGATGTATTTTTCGTTGTCGAATCCCTGGCGCATAGAGGTCGGCATCCCTTTCCGAACGACGTCGTAAACGGAAAAATTATACCGGACGTCGTCGGCAACAAAAAATGGGATTCCCCGATGGGGAATCCCATTCGTCATAGAGAGCAATTACTCCCGAGGAATGTTGAACAGGGGTTTGCATGGCTCCCAAAAACGCGCTGGTTGAAACGTTGCCGACGACGCGTGCGCTCGAAGAGTATGCACGGGTGGCTTTGCGGTGATTTCCCAGACCGTTCGTTGCTAGGCGAGATATTTCTTTTTCCAGGCCTTCTTTCGGGCGTAAGCGTTTTCTGTCATGTCGGAGTAGTCGTAATCAACTTTGAACTTGCCGTTGGAATGGAGAATAAGCGTCATCGATCCCCATCTCTTTTCGGGCTTAAGCGCGGCCCTTTCAGGTTCAATGAACTTGTTGATAGCCATAAAGTTTTTCATCAAGGATGCCCTCGAAACGCCTTTTTGGTCAAAGCATTTAACGAAGTCGTCTTTTCCGCTGCCAGCAACGTAATACTCAATAGAGAACGCACCCTCGGCGTACTCGGCGTAAAACACGACCTTGCTCCAGTCTTCGGGGAGGGTTTCCTCAAGAATTGAAGCTATCCCTTGTAGCATCTTCTTTTCACTCATTACATTTCCTTTGCAGTGTTAAGAAGAAACGTAACCGTCTCTTCGCCGTCAATAATGTCCGTGATAGCAAACGAGCTAGGCCTGAATGACCCGCCCTCATAAAGTGGCTCAACCTTGAAAAACACTTCAGCGCCATCAGCCAAAGCATCGGCGCATTTTTGCTCGATTGCTGCATAGGCTTTTTGGTTAACCTCGCCGCCCATGGCGACAATATTCTCAAGGCCATTTGATCCATTGAATCGGTCGGCAATCAGATGGCCTCTTTGATCAAAAAGCTCTTCAAACCCTTTTCCGATTGACTGGATAGTGTCCTTGATGGTCAAACGACCTTCGTGGGTCTTTAGTTGTAAGAAGCCTTCGGCCGATTCGACCCTACCCATTGCATCGGTAACGTATTTATACCCATTGATCTCATAGCTCATGTTCGGAACGAGGTCGTCGCCAACGCGGTAAAGTTGCCCGAGATCGTCGGTTGCACACTTCACGCCGTCGATCGCAAACTCGTTATTGGGAAGCAGTCGGTCGCCTTCGTAAATTGCCTTTCCGGCATCATCCAGAATTCGTGAGCTTGCGCCCGATTCTGCTGCCTTTGAGGCAAGAAAGTTATTTAGACCTCGTCCGGCAAGAAGCGTTGCTGCCGTAACAGTTCCCGCAACGACTTCTCCGACGATATCCTCCTGAGATATCTCACCGTCTTCAGCGCCGGCTTCCAAGCTCTTTCCCATTTCGTCAAGAACGAGTACAGACCCAGCAGCGAGTGCTGCAGGGGCAGAAGCGGTGACGGCTACGGCACCAAGCGCAACTTCAGTGGCGATTTCGCCTCCAGTTTCGACATAGTCTCCGATTTCCCGTATCTGCTCATCGGCTTCCATGAAGTCGCCCCAGGCGTTGGCTGCATCGTCAACAGCGTGTGTTTGCGCGGTTTTCACCGCTGCTTCTTCGTCTTCGGCCAGTAGTTCAATATTCGATTCAACACCGACATATGCGTTTTCTCCAACGTCGGCAACTCCAAGTACGAACCTGCCGCCAAGATAAGCTCCGTTCCTTGCGCCATCGCGGACAGTTTCGCCTGCAGCGTTGAGTGTTGGCTCGCATGCTTTCCAGGCGTCATCTGCGGCTTCTTGAACTGTTGAAATGCTCGCGGTTAGGACATCGCCGGAAGAAATATCCCGCCATGCGGCATCTGCACAATCAGCAACGGTGCGTTGCGCCTCCTCAAAGGCCAATCTCGTTTCGGTCGTATCCGGCATTAATTGCTCTATATTTTCAAACGCCATTTAGATCACCGGCCTTGTTTGAGATAAGACCGCTGATACTTCGGCGAGTGCTGAGGCCTTTTCCGTTGTCTCGATGCCGGTACCCCTCTTTCTCAGCTCGTTGAGATGAGCGTTAAACATCGACTGAATGAACAGGTATTGGATTGGTCCCCAGCTTTCGGGTGAGGAGTCATCTTCGAATTTCCAGCTTGAAAGCAGATGGGAGCAAAGCCTCTCTTTGAGGCTGTCGGCAGATAAATCCCTGGCGTCGTCGAGGATGCGTCCAATATTGAAATACCTATAAGCACACCATTCAAACAGTGGCTTCCTCGAGGACAGAGGAGTCCCTGCCATCTCAATCAAGCGTGCCTTCATGGAGTCAGGTATGTCCATCTTGTGCACACAGTCGCAGAAGTTGTATTCCCTTGGCTCATCGAGCTTGAACGGATTAAGCACACAAGAGTTGAGATAGCGAAGCTCTTCAGAAGAAACCTTGTCCTTCGCGCTGTGCTTGCTCTGTGTTGGCGAGTACTCTAGGCCGCGTTCATGCGGTTCGATGTGACAGAGGACAGGTTCGGTCCATTCGTTCTGATATATTGCTGCAACGCCTCGCTGAAGATTTGCAAGCTCTTGGATTTGGCTCTCGTTAAGATTTGCCGCCTTGCTGACAAGCATCCTGTCGCCTTCGTCAGGCAGTTTCCAGGATAAGTCGATGCGATGATTCTGCCTCAAGCCCAGCGGGTTGTTAAGACGCGGTCATTTTGGCGCTTACATCTCACTTTTTGCAGACGTAGAATACGGGTATTGGAATCATAGGAGGGTTCTCATGCCAAATATCGGTAAGGACGACCATCCGAAGCTGTGGTCGCTTATTTTCGTGCTTATCATCGCGCTGACCTTCTGTTGCTTCGTCATGGGCCAAGGACTCAACAGTGGAACCAGCGTCTTCCTGGCAGGCCAAGGTTACGGTGCGAGCCTTGCCGGCGTACTTGCACTCGTCTTCTCCATTGCCGCCGCGTTAGCACGACTGTTCGTCGGCCCTGTTATCGACAACGGCAAGTGCTCACTCGTTATCATCGCCGGCATCGCTATCCTCATAGCAGGAACAGCACTGTCCGCTGTCGTTCAGGGCATCCCCTCTTCACAATCAGCCGTTTGCTGCAAGGCGTGGGCTTTGGCGCAGCAACAACGGCAGCCTCGACCGCCGCAGCAAGCGTCTTACCGCAAGAACGGCTCGGCGAAGGCATTGGATACCACGGCCTCGGACAGGCTATCGCCATGAGCATCGGCCCAGCCTTCGCACTTTACCTAGTAGGAACCGATCCCTCAACGAACCTCTATGTCGGCCTTGCCCTGGTTGGGTTTGCAGGGCTTGTAATCGCCCTCAACGCACGCTATGAAAGTAAATGGCAAACTCTGCCAAGCTCCAGCGCATACCGAATCAAAATGGAAACCCGGCTCGAACTCGACTCAAAAGACGGGCAGGCACCCAGCTCCACCACAGTAACTACATCCGAAACAATTAACAGTGAAAAGTATCCTGAAGGCGACCAGGTGTCCAAGAGAACCCTGCGTGACTCATTCAACATCTTCGAGCCGCGCGCATTGCCTGGCGCCATCCCACAGATGATCATGTGCCCCACTTTTGGCTTTGGCGTCTTCTTTGCCGGTCTGTACGGTACTACTCTCGGCTATACCCACGCCGGTCTCTTCTACACCATCAGCGCGGTAAGCATGATTATCATTCGCATGATTTCAAAGCATTTCATGGACACCGTACCTGCAATCAAAACAATGACCGGAGCCGTCGCGTGCGGCATCCTCTGCTGCCTTATGCTACTTGCCGCACCGTACGGGGAACCTGTCTTCCTGGCGTCCGGAATCTTCTATGGTCTCGCCACTGGCATAAGCCTGCCACTTAATCAAAGCGTAGCGGTAAAGAACACCCCGCCAGAGCGCTGGGGCGCCGCAAACGCCCTGTTCCTGCTCGCCAATGACATCGGCATTGGCTTCGCAAGCGTAATCTGGGGCGTTATCAATGACTCATTCGGGTTCCAGACAAGCATCGTCTGCGTCATTGTCTGCCTTATCGCAAGCTACGCATCCGCCTGGATCGTCTACCCCGCCCGCGACAAGCGGTGGAGGCATTAGAGCGTAAGCGTCAAAATGACCGCGTAGCAGGAAACGTCCAGGGCCATTCCGGCATACGGATGGAAAAGTCCTGGACGTTTCCATCTTTGCGTTGCGGTATGCCTTAGGCCGCTATGTCGCTACAGGCCCTCCTCGGCGTTGTTCGCCATCTCGTCGTCGAACGCATCGGGGTCGATGTTAATTATGAAGTCGTCAGGCATCTCTTTGGCCTTCTCGGCAGCGGCTGGGTCGAGCTTGCAGGACTCAGGCACCCTATCCGACCACGGCAGGAACGAGTCCACAACCTCATCGGTGAGCTCGCCGGCGTTGGGCATCTCGGTCAGCAGCCACTCGACGTAAAGCCTGGGATTGAGCCCGTTGGCCTTGGCCGTGGTGGTGACGCTGTATATCGCCGCAGACGCCCGCGCGCTGCGCGGCGCATCGCTGAAGAGCCAGTTCTTGCGCCCTACGACGAAGATTCGCTGGGCCTGCTCGGCGACGTTGTTCGAGAGCTCCAGGTGCCCCGTTGTATTTCGTCAAGTCGGTGTTTCGTGTTTAGTCATGTATTTTTTTCGGGTTTAGGCAGTTGCATGCATTTTCCTTATTTTTCCGGTTGCGCGGAGGTGTTCCTGCCGAACATGAGGGCCTCACTGACGCGGCGGCTCTGGCCGGTGAACTCGAGGAGCCGCCCGTGGTGCACGATGCGGTCGATGATCGCTGCGGCGAGTTTGTCGTCCGCGAAGACCGTGCCCCATTTACTGAACTCGATGTTCGTGGTGAATATGATGCTCCGTCTTTCGTAGCTGCCCGCGATGATCTGGTAGAGCAGGCGCGCCCCGTCGATGTCGAAGGGTACGTAGCCGAACTCGTCCAGTATGATCAGGTCGGCACGGCCGATGTCCCGGAGCATCGTCTCGAGCGTGCCGTCGCGTTTGGCCTTGCCCAGCTGGAGGACGAGCTCGGCGGTCTGATGGAACCGCACGCCCAGCCCCATGTCGATCGCCTTCATGCCCAGCCCGATCGCGAGATGTGTCTTTCCGCGCCCGGTCTTGCCGTAGAACACCAGGTCCTGCGCGCGCGGGATGAAACCGAGCCCTAGGAGCTCATCGAGCATGTAGCCGTCGGGGAGCCTGACGTTCGTGAAGTCGTAGCCGTCGAGACCCTTGACGACGGGGAACCGGGCGCGGCGCAGGAGCCTGTCGTGCTTCGCGCGTTCCCTGTTCGCCAGTTCCGTGTCGAGCAGGCGGTGGACGGCGTCGACCTGGCGGGGCGTGGCCCAGCCGGCGAATTCGTCGATGCTCGCCTTGGAGATGAACAGCTTGCGGGCCTTCTCGTAGAGCCCTTCGTCCGTCTTCGTGTTCATCGCCCGCCTTCCTGCACGCCGACGTCCGCGGTGAACGCGATGTCGTATTCACCCGGATCCGGCCTGTCATCGTCGTATTCGATACCCGCCACGCCCTCGGCGAGCCTGGCCGCGAGCAGTGTGACACCGGCGCGGTCCGCCCCGCCGGTCGATTCGAGGATGGAAAGCATCGCCTCGACCGCGTTCGCCCACCCGGATTCCCTGTCAACGCGTTTGAGGGTCTGCAGCGCCTCGTTGCGTGTCTGTCTGTCCTGCCGATCCAGCCATTCCCGCAACGGGTCCGGCAACGCGTCACGTACCCGGCTGTTGGGCCAGGACGCGGGCTTGTTGCACAACAGCGCCAACTGCATGGACGGGTCCTCGCTGTTCGTGCTGGCCTGGCCGTACGCCCGAGGATGGGTCGCCAGATGCTTGCCCGACGAGTCGAGGACCTCGACCTCGAGCGCGCGGAGGCCCACGATCACCCCTCTGCCCGCGTTCGCCCGGTCCGCGGAATAACGATGCCGTCCCTCGAGCGTGACCACGCCGTACCGGTCGGCCTTCATATGCCGCCACGTGACCACGTCGAAACGCTTCCCGGGCAACGGCAGCAGCGCCGCACGGTCCTCGGAGAACAGGCCACGTTCCTCCGTGTCCTTGCGGTAATGCGGTTTCGTGGCCAGCTCCAGGCACCGGTCCGGCAGCCCGGCGCTGAAGTTCTCCAGGCTCCATACGCTCGGCCGGGGCACGAACAGCTTGCGCCGCACCATGCCGACCTTGGACTCCACCGCGCCCTTCTCATGACCGGAATACGGGTTGCAGAACGAACAATCGAACCCGTAATGCGCCTGGAAGGCCTGGAACAGGTGCGTCAGGCGCGGCTCGCGCTCCCCGTACCCCTTATGGCCCACGCCGGCGGCGTTATCGAACACGATCCGCTCCGGCACACCGCCCAGCCACTCGAACAGGTTGCGCAACGCCAGGCACGTGCACTCAGCGTTCTCGCCCGGCATCAACTGCACCAGACCGACGTTCGAATACGGGAAATCAAGCACGAAATGATGCATCCGCTGCACCACGCCGCGCAACAGCACGTCGACCTCGCCGAAATCGGCCTGCGCCTCGCCTGGATGCCATACCAGATCCATGAACGCCTCATCACGCTCCGCCGCGAACTCACGCCTGAGCCGCGCCACCGCCCGCGTCACCGTGGACAGGGAGACCTCCGCGCCATGCTCGTCCCTCAACCGCTCCCAGATCCTGGTCGCGGTATGCCGCTGCTTGCGCCAGTTCGCGCGATCCTCCGCGAGCCACTGCTCGATCACGGGCAGATACGGGTCGATCACCGACGCGCGCGGCTTTCTCACCGACGGCACGGCCGACAGATCCTCCTTCGCGAGGTACTTACGCACCGTCGGCTCGCTGACATGTGTTTTCCGCGCGATCGACGCGACGGATTCCCCGTTCCGCCGCAAACGACGGATAGACTGTACTTGGGGCATGCTGATCATAATCCTTTCCGGTCCTTTCTGGCGGAGATACAAGCACCATCCAGTTAAGACCATTCCGTGGTCGGCATGCTCTGCCTAAACCCGAAAAATCATCGTGACTAAACCCGCAACAACTAATTGAACACAAACACCGGCAGGTCGAAATCGTCGATCCTGTACTCCTCGTACCGTTCGCCGTCGATGCCGACCCTGTCGCGCAGGAACGCGTCGAGATCGTCCCGCCCCATCGGCAGCGTCGCCCAGCCGCCGACCAGGGAGCCCTCGTTGTATCTGCCGATGTTGCCCACGTACACGCGCAGGTCGTACCAATTGCCCTCTCCGGCCATGATCCATTTCCTTTCGCCTGCGGGCGCGGCCGGCGCGGAACCCGCTCCCGTCCCGCCGCGGCCCCGGATGGGACAATCGTCCTCCCGCCGGAAGGCTCGGACGGGACACGATGTCTACAGGAAAACGGATAGGCACATACGCATATGCTTATCCGCCTATCGTCCGCCGCGGGTCGTCGGACGCGCGCCGCCGTAGTACGAGGCGAACGGATCCTCGTCCCCGTCCGGGCCGTCTCCGGACGCCGCGAGCGATTCGACGTCGCGCTCGAAGTCCGCGGCCTCGGCCAGCACGCCGGAGGATGCCCCCTCCGACCATTCGTCCGCGTAGGAACAGCGGACGGCCCCGGGCGCGAGGGTCTCGATGAACGAGGACAGGTACGAGTCGCGTTCGGCGAGCAGCGTGTCCACGAGCCATCCCGGCTGTCCGGGAAACTCGTCCAGGCCGCGCACGTACATGTTCCGGTTTTCGTCGCGCACCAGAGGGGGCACGGTGTCCAGGCGCAGGCACTCCTTGAACATGACGAGCCTGCCCACGCGGCCGTTGCCGTCGCTGAACGGGTGGACCCGCTCGAACATCCAATGGCACATCGCGATGCGCACCGGATCGTCGGACAGGCCGGCGTACGCCGCGTACACGCGCTCCATCATCCCCGGCACGTCGCCGGCCGGCACCGTCCTGACCATGGCGACGCCCATGCGCTGCACGATCGCGTTGTCCCTGGTCTTGTATCCGCCGACGTTGAACCCCGGGTCGCCGTCCTGCGACGTGCCGCGCTTCAGCAGGGCGTGCAGGCGGCACACGTAGCCGGCGTCGACCGGATCGTCGGCGTGGTCGATGACGTAGTTGAACGCGGTGAAATGGTTCCTGGTCTCGATGGCGTCGTCGAGTCTGATCTGCTCGTCCGCGTCGGCGAGAAGACGCCCGGTGTCGTAGATCTGACGCGTCTGCTCGGGCGTCAGCGTCGAACCCTCCATATGGTTCGAGTTGTACGCCATGAACACCTGCGTCCAATAGAACAACGCGTGGTCGATCCGCGCGTCCCGCTCGTACCTGAGCCTGTCCACAAGCCTCGTCCTGTCGGCCATGGCGTCCTCCCCTCTCTTCGGAAACATCGCCGTGGGATCCGGGTCCGCGCAAACCGTCGGACCTGATCGGCCGCGCAGGCGACCATCACCAGCATACGCCGCCGATGACAGAAAGCCCGGCCAAAACGGCGAAATCCGCGGCCAACGTGGAATCCACGCCGTCCGGCGCGGAAACGGCCAGCATGTCCGACCGTCACCTGGCGGGCCCTTGGACGCCCATGGCATCCGCGTCCATGCCCGCTCCGCATTCCGGCCCGGACAGGCCGAACCCGTCCAACCTTCCGCGGGCCTCGTCGAGCAGGTCCGTGAGGAACCCCGCATGGTCGGAAAGGTCCTCGTACTCCGCCCAAGAGCGCAGGGTGGTCGTGGCGGGACAGTCCGGGGACGAGGCGATGTAGGAGATGAAGGCCTTGATGTCGGACAGGTCGCGGGTCTGGTATCCGGTCATGCTCATTCCGCCTTCGTAGGCGGAGTATCCGCTTTCCCGGTATTCGGCGAGGGCGGCATCCAGATAGTCGGCGATTCCGGCGCGGATGTCCGGATTCGCCTCGTGCCGTCCGCCGCCCACATATCGTTCCGAGTGGCGGACGTAGGGGCTTCCGCCGAAGAAACGGCCCAGCCTCTCCTGCCCCTTTCTCGGGTCCTCGCGGTCTGCGAGGAAGGGAAGCTCCCGTCCGAGCTGGTTCAGCTCCATGTCCGTGAGCTCGAACCGGCCGAACCGCACCATGCCGGTGTGTCTGTCAGTCGCGTAGCATTCGCCGTGGGCGTGCCCGTTGTCGTGGATGATGACCGCCGCCTCGAGGTATTCCTTGTCCGGTATGTCCCCATGCGGGTCGGCCAGACCGGAGCGTTCCGCGAGGCGTTCCCGTTCCTCGTCCTCGGCGACGAGGTCCACGAAAAGGGTGTGCCCGTCCTTGCTGAGCGCGACGCCGGTGTCCTTGTTGATCCAAACCATCATTCCTCCATCCGTCGGATCGTGGCCGTCCGCATGCGCGGCCGGCTGGTTCCAGCGTCCGTCGGCCGGGACGGCGCGGTGGGGCACGATGTCTACAGGAACGGGATAAGCGGATAAGCACGTACGTGCATGCTTATCCGTCTGGTTCCTAGATGGTTTTGCCGCCGGGACGGGCGGACTCCTCCATGCCGGGCGTCTCCAACCGGTCCGGATAGTCGTCCTCGTCCCACATGCAGCCGGTCCAGTAGCAGCCGTCCTCGTCGCCGTCCGTGATCGCGGTCTCCGCGGCCTCGTCGCTCCAGTAGTCCATGTCGTTCCAGTGCAGGCTCGCCCGGTCCGCGTCGTATCCGAACGACATGATCACGAACCGGTTCGCAAGCAGGGGGGATGGCAGGACGTCGGCGAACTGTTCGGCGGTCACGTACATGCCCGTGCCGACGTGGTACGCCTCCTCGTCGGGTTCGATGGCGCGGGTCCGGCGGTTCTCCTCGCTCATGGCCGCGAACCGCTCCTCGACGCCGCGGTACCAGTCGCCCATGCGGTCGGCGGTCGGCCCGTAGGCGCCGGCCTTCGGGAACTGCGGATGGTTGAGCCGGTCGGCGATCCTGGACGCGAGGCCGTCGGCCCCGCTGACAGTGGACGGAATATCTCCGGGTTCGGTGAGGTTGAGCCGCGCGATGCATCGCGGCCCGTCCGCGGTGCAGAGGTACGCTTCCGCGTCGAGGTGGGAGTAGTGGCCGTTCGGCTGGTCGCGCCTAAGCTCCACGTAAGCCTCCGTCCCTCCGTCGCGGAACGTGGGGGCCGTGTCCGACGCGGTCCACGATATTCCGGTCCGGGACGCCATGTCGGCCAATGCCAGCGCGAGGTCGTGCAGGGCCGCCTTCTCGCCGCCGGCCGCGTACGCGCGGACGTCGTCCTGCGTGCCGTACGGGGTGCGCAGCCGGGCGTGGTCGAGCAGAGCGTATTCCATGACCGTCGCGTCGAGGTATCTGGTGGTGCCTTTCATCTCTTCGCTCATGCTCACAGTCCTTTCATGGATGGCGTGACCACGTCGGACGACGTGGCGATGCCGGTCGGGTCGGACATGTCCGTCGGGTCGGCGGCGAACGATGGCAGGCCGAGACGAAGACGAAGGTTCTCCAGCAATCCGCTTCCGGCGGGCGATGTCTCGGTGAAGTATTCGGTGACCGTCTCGGCCTGTTCCTCGGTCAGGGAGACGCTGGCGCCGCTGTCCGGGTCGAAGCCGAGCGCGACGATCTGGCCGTGCAGTATCGTGTACAGCTCGCCTTCGGCCGGGACGTGCCGGTAGTCGATCTGGCTGAGGTAGCCCCTCTCCTCCATCGCCCGGGTGGCGTAGATGGCTCGGTTCGGCCCGAATTCGGACGTGCCGTCGTCGTTGACCCACAGGTCGACTCCCGGTATCACGATCGGCAACGTGTCGAAGCAGCCGCCGACCAGTCTGGACAGCGCGTCTCCCATCAGCCCGCGCCCGTCGGTCTCAAGAGCCACCCGCCGCGGCTCCCCGTCCTCCGGAATCAGGATTCCGTTTATAAAGTTCTGCGCCATCGCCGCATTCCCCTTCCTTGGCTTCCATGCCGGGACCTCCGCCCGGAGACGTCGTGGATGGCCGTGTCGTCACAATCCTCCGTCCCGCGCGGCGGGCGGACGGGACACGATGTCTACAGGAACGGGATAAGCGGATAAGCAAGTGCTTACATGCTTATCCGCTTATCCGCCCGCGGGGCGTCAGTAGGCGTTGTTGCGAAGCCAGAACTCCTTGGCCTGGTGCGGGCTGCCGTAACGCTGCTTGATGTATTGCAGCCCCCATTTGATCTGGGTCGCCGCGTTGTCCTTCCAGTCGCTTCCGGCGGCCGCGAGCTTCGACGCGGGATAGGACTGCGGGATGCCGTACGCGCCCGACGTGGGGTTCGTGGCGTTCCACTGCCAGCCGGACTCGTGCTGCCAGATCCACACGAGCGCCTGCCAGTCGTTGTCGTTGTCCCATTCCTTGTAGCCGCTGGCGATCATCTGCTTGGCGATGCCCTTCGCGTCCTCGGGGTTGGCGTGGTAGCCGTTCCCGCTGTACTTCACGTTCACCGTTCCCGTGTCCGAATCGTCCGACGAGGAGGCCGAGCACGTCCATTTCGTCGACATCGCGGACGAGCCCTGCGAGGACGATGAGGTGCCGTCGGACGGCTTGCTCGCGGCGGTGGTGTTGCCGTCGGGATACCAGAAGGTCGCGCCGGGGCTTTTGGCGCTGATGACGCCGGAATGGATGGACACCACGCCGTTGGCGTTTTTGAAGCCGCTGCCTCCCTCGCTGATATGCACGCTGTCGCCGTCGACCTGTTCGACGACCGCGACGTGCCCGTACCTGCCGTCGGCGGTCCATGAGCCGCCCGAACCGATGTAACTGACGGCCGCGCCTGGCGTCCAGGAGACGATGCCGCCGGCCTTGGCCCCCTGCTTCCAGCCGTGGGCCTTGGCGGACGCTCCCCACATGCCGCCGTCGCCCCAGGAGCCCTGGCCGAGGTCGTGGCCGAGCGCGCGTTGGCGCATGCACGCCCACCAGGTGCATTGCAGTCCGCTGCCTCCGTAGACGATGTTGTAGCCGGAGCATGGCGTCACGTAGTCGGGCCACATGCGTTTGATCTCGCCCTCGGTCTTGCCGATGAGCTTCGTCCATTCCCCCTTGGCGGTGGACGCCACCGTGCTCGACGAGGCCGATGACGAGGACGATGAGCCGTCCTTGCAGCCGGCGAGGTAATGCAGCACGTCGAGGGGATTGCACGCCCCGGTGGTCATGACGACGCACAGCACGGCGACGATGGGAAGCAGGCGGCGGTGGAACGGCCCGGGTCGGCCGCGGCGTGGATGGCCGGACATGTCAGTCGCTCCCGTCGTCCGCGCCGATGTACCAGAACGGCCGCTGTCCGCCGACGGTGATCTCGACCGGACGACACGGGCGCTGGTTCGTGCCGACTCCGACGGAGCCTCCCGCGAGCCAGACACGGGTGCCGGCGGGCACGTCGTCAATCGACGCGTATCCGGTCTCGTCGCCGTTCTCGTCCATGAACGGGTGGTCGGCCGCCGCGGGGCAGGCCACCGTCACGTACCACATGCCGTCGTCCATGGGGATGGCGACCGCGTCGTAGTATTGCGAGATCACCGACTGCGGGTCGGTCGACGATGCGATGGACGAGCCGATCGACCCGGGAATGTCGAAGAAGACCCGGTCGGAGCCCTGCATCCATGATTGGGTGTCCTTGACGATTCCGTCCGCGTCTCCCTGGTACGTGCGGTCGGTGGAGCAGTCGTAGGACTGGATGATGAGGTTGTCGGACTGGCGACCGGTGCACAGGAGGTCCGGGTTCAGCCTGCGCTGGCTCCACCAGTAGCGCGCCATGTTGGACGGGCCGTGGGACTGGCCCGCGATGTCCAGCTGGAAGAGCTGCTGCATCGTGTCGTTCCATTCCTCGTCGGACGGCGTCGGGTCGAGGATCCTGTCGACGGTGTCCAACGCGACGTCCACGGGGCCTCCCTTGCCTCCGACGGGCTTCATGGACACCTTTCGCTCGTCTCCCTGCTGTTCCTTGACGATGGAGAGGACCCGCTGGCGGGACCAGTCTCCCGGCGTGGGGATGCCGGCGGCCTTCAGTCCGCCGTAGCCGCCGGTTTTGGCGGTCTTCTTCCCTTTCGGGGATTTGGCCGGAGTCGACGATGACGCGTCGGACGCGCCGCCGGTCGCCTTCGAGGACTCGTGGTTGACGACCATGCCGAGGGACACCACGAACACCAGGGCCAGGAACATCGCGAGCCAGCGGACCGGCCGCGGCAACGGGCGAGGGGCCTTCCTGCCGGCCATCACTCTCCCTCCGTCCAGGCTTGGCTTCCCTCGCCGTCGCCGCTTCCCGTGTCCGGCCCGTCCGACGCGGACGGTTCGGAAGAGCCCTCTTCCTTGTCCGCGAGCTCGTTGACGATGCGTTCCACGTTCCTGATGTCCGCGACGCTGTTGCCCGCGGCCTTCGCGTTGGCCCGAAGCTCGCCGTCCACACGGGCCTCGAGCCTCTTGACCTCCGTCCGCATGGCCTTGAGATCCGTCAGACCTTGGGCGAACGCCTCGAGCGCGTCCATCCTGGATCGCTGCGATTCGCGGATCGCCTTCGATATGTCGCGTCTCTTGTCTCGCGCCTTGTTGCTGTTGGACAAATCCGGCTCCTTGTCTCGGTCGTTGATGCTTCCCCTGCAAGGATGGACCGAGGAAGGGCGGGAGGCGGGGCACGATGTCTACAAGTTTTCCGGTCCCGTGGCTCCGGGCGAAACTTGTAGACGCGGTGCACCGCCGGCCGTGCGGGCCGGCGTCATGATGGGAGGGCCATTCGACAACCAGACAAGGAAGGAACAGGAATGGAGAATCTTCTGGAGAAGGTCGCCGGCATGCTCGGCGGACTGTGGGATTGGACCGTGCATCTGAACGGCGGTTTGCAGATCGTGCTCGTCCTCCTCGCGGTCGTCGCGAAACGCATGCAGAGTCCGATGATGGACATGGGAGGCAGCGTCGCGGGAAGGACCGCCGTGAGCATCGCCGCGTACATGTTCGGCGTGGTCTTCCTGATCGTCGCCCTGTTCGGCGTGGCCGCGGTGTTCGCGCCGCTGCTCGGCTTCGTCAAACTGTGACGTCGAAAACGAACAATCCGGCCGCGCCCATCATGGACGCGGCTTTTCCATATCCCGGAAGGACCGGGACCCATCGAGACAACGATCGGAAAGGAACAAGAAGGACATCATGGGAAGACTCATCATCGCGGAGAAACATTCCGTAGCCCAGGCCATAGCCGCGGCATTGGGAGGAGGGAAGGCCGAGGACGGCTGGATAGGATGTGGCGCGGACGCGGTCACGTGGGCCCAGGGGCATCTCGTCGACCTGCTCACGCCGGACGAGTACCAGGACCGCGGCTGGGACAAGTGGAGCATGGACGCCCTGCCTCTCGACCCGACGGGCGGATGGAAGTGGAAGGTCAACAGACAGCGCGGCGCGGACCGCCAGTACCGCGTCGTCGCGGGTCTGCTCAAGTCGGACGCGTATGACGTCCTGGTCAACGCGTGCGACCCGGACCGCGAGGGAGAGAGCATCTTCCACCGCATCGTCTCGTACGCGGGCACGCGCAAGCCGATGCTGCGGCTGTGGGTCGCGTCCCTGGAAGAGGACGCCATACGCGACGCGTTGGATTCGATGAGGAGCGAGGACGAGTACCGGGGACTGGCCGAGGCCGCCGACATCCGCGTGAAGGCCGACTGGCTGATCGGCATGAACGCCTCACGAGCGTACACGCTCGTCTACCACAGGCGCATGTCCGTGGGACGCGTGCAGACCCCGACCCTCGCGATGGTCGCCGACCGCGACCGGCAGATCGCCCATCACGTCGAGAAGCCGTTCTGGAAGGTCGTCGTCCCGATGGGCGGATGGACGCTCACCGGCGAACGTCTCGACGACAGGACGGACGCGGAGGCGCTGAAGTCGATCGTGGACGCGCCGGACTTCACGTTCCAGGTGTTCTCCGTGCAGCGCAGGACCGTGCATGAGCGTCCGCCGCGCTTGTACGACCTGACCGGATTGCAGAAGGACATGAGCCGTCTGCACGGGCTGACCGCCGCGCGCACGCTGGCCGCGCTGCAATCCCTGTACGAGAAGAAGCTGGCGACCTATCCGCGCACCGACTCGCAGTACATCACGCACGACGACCTCGACACGTTGCGAGATCTTGCGAAGGGTCCGGGGCGCGTCGATGGATTCGTCCGCATGGAAGACCTTCCTTCCGCTCCACGGTTCGACCTGACCGTCGACGACACGAAGGTCTCGGGACACACCGCCATCCTTCCCACCCGCAACGTCGACAGGACCGTGCTGGACGGATTGAGCGGGGACGAGCGTCTGACGCTCGTGCGCGTGGTGCGCCGCATGTGGGAGGCGACGGCAGACGACTACGTGCATGACACGGTCCAGGTCATCGCGAACCTGAATCCGCATTGGTGCGAGAGCCATCCGGACGAGGGATGCCGCCTGTCCGAGGGCGAATGCCGTTTCACCAGCCGTTCCGACCAGCCCGTGAGCCTGGGATGGAAGGCGATCGAACCGGCGAAGGCCGACCGCGGGGATGACGCGGATGAGGAAGAGGCGTCTTCCGCCCGCAATGTCATTCCCGTGAACCTCTCAACGGGAGTCTCGTTGAGGCCGGTAAGCGAATCCTCCGTCTCGGAGGGCAGGACGAAACCGCCGAAGCCGTTCACCGAGGCGACGCTGCTCGCCGCGATGGAGCACGCAAGCCGATACGTCGAGGACAAGGACCTGAAGGCCGCTCTGGACGATGACGAATCGCATTCCGACGGCATCGGCACGCCCGCGACCCGCGCCGACGTGATCGAAAAGCTCGTCCACGCCGGGTACATGGAGCGCAAGGGCAAACAGCTGCACTCGACCGAGGCGGGACGCACGCTCGTGGACGTCGTCTCCCCCAGGCTCCGGGACGTCTCGCTCACCGCGGACATGGAACGCAGTCTGGGCGACGTCGAACGCGGCGGCGCACATACGGACGCCGTGTACGAGGAGTTCCGCGGATACGCGCGCGCCATCCCTGCCGACGCCGCCGCCAACGTGAAAGCCGAGCGCGTCGGCCAGAGCGGCGGGAAGACTGAATCGTATGGCCGCTGCCCCCGCTGCGGCGGGAACGTCGTGAAACGGGGCAAGACGTGGACGTGCTCGACCAACCGCAACGAGAAGCAGGCCGACGGCACATGGAAACGAACCGATGGATGCGGGTACCGGGTCTTCCCGACGATCGCGGGCAAGACGCTCACCGACGC
>ENA-OURZ01002029-OURZ01002029.1-human-gut-metagenome-genome-assembly--contig:-NODE-2029-length-20059-cov-7.036743_pt1 | contig 20059 bp, 20 predicted proteins | sample MGYA00242073_ERZ509195 | MGnify/ENA primary metagenome ERZ509195 (study PRJEB26280, sample SAMEA2338837) | human gut metagenome | biome: human gut; feature: human-associated habitat; material: faeces...
CTCGCCCACACCTCGGCAGCATTTTTGAAAAACTGCTGCACCGAAAAACTTTTTGTTTGCCTGCGGCTCGTATTTGACAGCCTTACTTCTCCAGATACAACAAGACCCGACAGAGTTGCTCCTGCTCTATCGGGTCTTTTCTATGATCTCATTTTCATTCAGCTTGCTGTCTGCACAAACTGGCTTCGATACAATTTCGCATAAAATCCGTTCTTCTCCAGCAGCGTTTCATGATTACCCTGCTCGATGATATGCCCATCTTTCATGACTAGAATCACATCTGCTTCCCGAATGGTTGAAAGCCGATGGGCAACGATAAAGCTCGTTCTGCCCTTCATCATCGTTGCAAACGCCTCTTGAATCCGCACTTCTGTTCGGGTATCAATCGAAGAGGTTGCTTCATCCAAAATCAGCATTGGTGGCAAGCACAACATCACTCTTGCAATACAGAGCAACTGTTTCTGCCCCTGTGAGAGGTTTCCGCCGTCCCGAATTTCGGTATCATATCCCTGCGGCAACTGCTGAATAAAGGTGTGTGCATGGGCTGCCTTGGCTGCCAGAATCATTTCTTCTTCTGTTGCATCCGGCTTTCCCATACAGATATTCTCTCGAATCGTGCCGCTCTTCAGCCATGTTTCCTGTAAAACCATCCCGAAATTCTGCCGGAGGCTATGTCGGGTCATGTGCTTGGTTTCCACGCCATCAATCAAAATCGCTCCGCTGTTCACCTCATAGAACCGCATCAGCAAATTGATGAGCGTCGTCTTTCCGCAGCCAGTCGGCCCAACAATGGCAATCCGCTGTCCCGATTTCGCCTGTAAGTTCAAGTGTTCAATCAGTGGCTTTTCCGGTACATAGGAGAAATCCACATCCTGAATCGTCACATTTCCGTCAACCGTTTTCCTATCCACTGCATCCGGAGCATCCGGCGTTTCTTCTGGTTCATCCAGCAGGTTAAACAGCCGATTTGCACAGGCAACCGCATTTTGTAATTCTGTCAACACGCCAGTAATTTCATTAAACGGCTTGGTATATTGGTTAGTGTAGTTCAAGAAGCAAGACAGTCCGCCAATCGTAATTCTTCCGCTCAGAACAGAAAGTGCCCCAATCAATCCAACCGCTGCATAGACAACCGCATAAATAAACCGTGTTCCCGGATTAATCAGAGAGGAAAAGAACGATGCACGGAGCGAAGTTTCCTGCAACTTTTTGTTATTTTCCTGAAACTGCTCCATCGTTGCTTCTTCATGGTGGAATGCCTGAATGACTTTCTGGTTGCCGATGGCTTCATTCACCATTGCGGTTTGTTCGGCACGAGCTTCCGACTGTGCCCGGAACATCTTATAAATATGTCCCGAAAGGCTCTTTGCAAACAAGATCGAAAGCGGTGTCATCAAGATAACCACCAGACTGATTTTCCAGTCCAGCACCAGCATGAACAGCAGCGTTCCAATCAATGTGAACACCCCTGTAAACAGCTGTGTAAAGCCCATCAGCAACCCATCTGCAAACTGGTCAACGTCTGTAATGACACGGCTGACCGTTTCGCCGGTTGGGTGTCGGTCAAGATAAGAGAGCGGCAGCTTCTGAATCTTCTCAAAGGCAGCCGTCCGGAAATCCCGTACTACCTGATAGGTAATTTTATTGTGCATGGTCTGCATAATCCATTGAAACAGGGCAGTTAAAACGGCTAAAATTGCAATCTTCCATAAAATTGGCGTGATAATCGCAAAGGAAACTTTTCCAGCCTCCACCATTGCATCAATCGCATCGCCGACCAAAATTGGAATATACAGCGTAAAGGCAACTGTAAAGGCAGCCAACACCATCGAGGCAATCATCCAGCCCCGATATGGGCGAATCATCTGCCAAATCCGTTTCCAGTTCTGGGGTTCTTTAGCGGTTTTCTTCGGCATTTGTCTGCACCTCCTCTTTCGGGAACTGAGAATAATAGATTTCCTGATAAACCGGACAGGTTTCCAGCAAATCTGCATGTGTTCCGTTTCCGACCAGTTTTCCGCCATCCAGAACCAGAATCCGGTCAGCCTGTAACAGCGAGGCTGTCCGTTGCGATACTAAGAATATCGTCGGGCGGTTCGGCATCTGCTGTAAAGACTGCCGCAAAGCAGCATCTGTTGCATAGTCCAAAGCGGATGCACTGTCATCCAAAATCAGAATTCGAGGCTGCCGCACCAATGCACGGGCAATGGTCAACCGCTGCCGCTGTCCGCCGGACAAATTGCTTGCATTTTCGGTAATACGTTCGTCCAGTTTTCCGGCTTTTTTCTCAACAATTTCTCTTGCCTGTGCGATTTCCAAAGCCTGATACAGTTCCGCATCGGTGGCATCTTCCTTGCCCCACTGCAAATTCTCCCGAATCGTACCTTGGAACAACACTGCTTTCTGCGGCACAATTCCGATTTGTGCCCGCAGCGAAGCATCTGTACACTGCTTGACATCCATGCCATCCATGGAAACCGTTCCGGCAGTTGCCGGATAGAAGTTCGGAATCAGGTTCACAAGCGTTGTTTTTCCAGAGCCTGTTCCGCCGATGATTCCGATGGTTTCCCCAGCCTTTGCCGTAAAGCTGATATCTTCCAGAGCATCTGCACTTGCCTGCGGATAGCGGCAGGAAACATGGTCAAACCGAATCTCTGCACCAGCTGTCGCAGCAATTTTGCAATCCTGCTTGCCAGTGTTGTCCGGTTCTTCTCCAAATTCCAGCATATCTTGAATCCGGTTGCCGCTGGCAATGGATTTTGTCAGCGTAATAATCAGGTTCGCCAACTTAATCAGCTCTACCAGAATCTGTGACATATAGTTATATAGGGCGATGATTGCACCCTGCGTCAAAACGCCAACATTGACTTGTAATGCACCCGTCCAAATCAGAAAAACAATTGCCAAGTTCAGCAGAATATAGGTTGCTGGATTCATCAGGGCAGAAATCCGTCCCACTCGCTTTTGCAGAGCAGAAAGTTCGACACTCTCCTGTGTGAAAGCATCCATTTCTTCCTGTTCTTTCCGGAATGCACGCAACACCCGAACACCCAACAAATTTTCACGGGTACGTCCTAAAATGCCATCCAATTTCTTCTGGACATTCTGATACAGCGGAATGCTGCCGAACATAATCGCAAATACCACAATCGCCAGCAACGGAATGACAGCTGCAAAAATCAAGGCACACTTGACATCTACAGTAAATGCCATTACCATTGCACCAATGACGACAAACGGCGACCGCATGACCAGACGCAATGCCATATTGACACCACTCTGCACCTGATTGACATCACTGGTAATACGGGTAATCATGGTGTTTGTCCCCATCTGGTCGAGTTCTGCATACGACCGCTTTTGAATATGCTGCATCATGGCATAGCGAATATTTGCCCCGAAGCCAGCAGAAGCTTTCGCTGCAAAATACTGGGCTGTAGTGGCACTTGCCAGCCCGACCGCTCCCAAGGTAATCATCAGCAAAACCGAACGAACAATGATCCCTTTATCCGCTCCCCCGATGCCGCTGTCAATCATGTGAGCAACCACCAGCGGTACCAGCAACTCAAAGACGACCTCCAGCAGCTTAAACAGCGGTGCACAAATCGACTCTTTGCGGTACGGCTTCAAAAATCGCAGTAATTTCCACACAAAAATACAATCCTCCTCTTGATTTTTTCTGTATTTTATTATATCATAGAAAGCGGGATTCCAAAAATATATATTTCATATGGAATCCATATTTTTTCGCTATAGGAGGAAATCATGGACTTCCACCAGTTACAATATTTCGTGGCGATTGCCGAGAGCGGCAGCATTACGGCTGCGGCAAAGAAACTTTTTCTCTCTCAGCCGCCGTTAAGCATGCAGATGAAACGACTGGAAAAAGAATTGGGCTGTGTATTATTCTTGCGAGGTGCACGGGAAGTACAGCTGACCGAAGCCGGAAAGTTGCTCTATACCCGTGCAAAATCCATGCTGGAACTGCGGCGAATCACAGAAGAAGAATTGGCTGTCTGCTCTGAACAGACCAGCGGAACGATTCGGCTGGGGGTTATTTCATCGGTTGGCTGTTCCCTGCTGCCGCAGTGGCTGAAATGGTTTCATGCACAGTATCCGCAAATTCGGTTTTCACTCTATGAATCTGACACTTATCAGATTTTAGAAAAGCTGCACCAAGACCGGGTAGAACTGGCGTTGGTGCGTTCGCCATTCTCCGCAGAGGGCATTCAGAAAGTTCCCCTACAGACAGAATCGCTCATTGCAGTGGGGCATCATTCGTTCTTTTCCGAGGCAGACACCATTTCCCTGCAAGAACTGGCAGAACGTCCACTGATTATCTACCGCCGCTGGGAACACATCTTAAACCAGACATTCCGCACATTGGAACTACCTGTTTCTTATTTCTGCGTGAATGAAGATGCCCGAACAACTGTCTACTGGGCAGATGCTGGGCTAGGAATTGGAATTGTTCCGGAGTCTGCCTGCTCCCTGCTGCAAAATCCGAAAACCCGAATCGTTCCCATCTCCGATTCCCTACCGGATACGACGATTTATTTAGTACGGCGAGAACAGGCATACCTTGCCCCCCACACAAAATTCTTCTGGGAAGGCTTACAGAAACACTGCAAGCGTTGACCAACAGAAAAACCCCCATGCATGGCATTTGCTCCACGCATGGGGGTTCGTTGTATCAATCAGAGTGTTTGCAATTTATTCAGAAACAATCAGGCTCTTGCCAGTCATTTCTTCCGGCTGCGGCAAGCCAAGTACTTGCAGCATTGTCGGAGCGATATCCGCCAGAACGCCGCCGTCACGCAGCTTGCAGTCTTCGCCAACAACGATAAACGGTACTGGGTTGGTGGTATGTGCGGTGAACGGTGTGCCGTCCGGTTCGCACATCTTATCTGCATTACCGTGGTCAGCAGTAATCAGGGCAACGCCGCCCTTTGCCAGAATGGCATCTACCATTCTGCCCACGCAGGTATCAACGGCTTCTACAGCCTGCTTTGCAGCATCAAAGATACCCGTATGACCAACCATATCGCAGTTTGCATAGTTCAGGATGATGACATCATACTTTTCTTCTTCGATTACCTTTACAACTGCATCGGTTACTTCGTATGCACTCATTTCCGGCTTGAGGTCGAATGTCGGTACATCTGGGCTTGGAATCAGAATCCGTTCTTCGCCGTCAAATACCTTTTCTTCGCCGCCGTTAAAGAAGAAGGTAACGTGTGCATACTTCTGGGTTTCTGCAATTCGCAGCTGGGTCTTTCCGCACTTGCTCAGATATTCGCCCAGTGTCATATGCAGCTGTTCCGGCGGATAAGCAACGGTTACATTCGGCATGGTTGCGTCATACTGTGCCATACAAACGAAATGCAGCGGGAAGAAGCCCTTCTTGCGTGCAAAGCCCTTGAATTCTGGGTCAACAAAACTTCTGGTAATCTGTCTTGCACGGTCAGGACGGAAGTTGAAGAAAATCACGCTATCCTGTTCCTTGATCAAGCCATTCTTGTCCAGAACAGTCGGCAGCATAAATTCGTCAGTTACTTCCTTTGCATAGGAATCTTCGATTGCCTGAACCGGTTCGGTTCCGGTTTCACCCTCGCCATAAACCATAGCAGCATATGCCTTTTCGACACGATCCCAAGCGTTATCACGGTCCATCGCATAGTAACGGCCGGAAATGGTTGCAATCTTACCAACGCCAATTTCCTGCATCTTTTCGCAAGTGGTCTTCATGAAGCCAGCTGCGGACGTTGGCGGTTCATCTCTGCCGTCCAGGAATGCATGAACATATACATCTTTCAGACCGTGACGCTTTGCCATTTCCAGCAGACCGAACAGGTGTTCCATGTGGCTGTGTACACCGCCCGGAGAGAGCAGACCCATCAGGTGCAGAGCTGTGCCGTTCTTCTTGCAATTTTCCATCGCATCGCACAGAGCCTTGTTTTCAAAGAATACGCCGTCCTGAATGTCCTTTGTAATCTTGACCAGCATCTGATAAACGATTCTACCAGCACCGATGTTGGTGTGACCAACTTCGGAGTTGCCCATCTGTCCATCCGGCAGACCAACGTCCAGACCGCTTGCACCAATCAAGGTGTGCGGGCCTTGCAAATATTTGTCGATATTCGGCTTGTTGGCAGCTGCAATGGCGTTGCCAAAGGTATCCTTGTTATAGCCGAAACCATCCATGATAATCAATGCAACTGGTTTTTTACTCATGTTTTTTCTCCTTTTCAAAAACAGGCGGTCATCAAAAACCGCCTGTCTGATTCATGCAATTTTTACTGAAAAGAATTTGCTTACTTAGAAGCTTCTTCCAGCAGAACGCCAAACTTTTCAGCAACCAGAGAAGCACCGCCGATCAAGCCGCCGTCGATGTCTTCCTTAGCCAGCAGTTCTGCACAGTTCTTTTCGTTCATAGAACCACCGTACTGAATGGTCATGCCGTCAGCAACTGCCTGACCGAACAGACCAGCAACGGTCTTCCGGATGAAACCGCAAACTTCTTCCGCCTGTTCTGCGGTTGCAGTCTTACCAGTACCAATTGCCCATACCGGTTCATAAGCGATGATGACATTCTTGATGCACTTTTCGCAAGCGTCATGCAGAGCAACCTTTACCTGCTTTGCAACAACTTCTTCTGTGATGCCCAGTTCCCGTTCTTCAAGGGTTTCACCAACGCACAGAATAACTGTCATGCCAGCCTTCAGAGCAGCAGTGGTTCTCTTGCGAACGGTTTCATCGGTTTCACCGAAGTACTGTCTTCTTTCGGAGTGACCAACGATAACATACTTTACGCCCATTTCTGTCAGCATATCTGCAGAAATTTCGCCAGTGAATGCACCCTTTTCTTCAAAGTGTACGTTTTCTGCACCAACTTCAATGTTTGTGCCTTCTGTCAGCCGCAGAGCGGTTTCCAGATTGGTAAACGGTACGCAGATAATCACGCCACAGGTCTTGTCTGCTGCGATTGGCTTCAGTGCTTCAATCAGTTCCGCAGCTTCCTTGCGGTTCTTGTTCATTTTCCAGTTGCCGGCAATAATTGCCTTTCTCAGTGCCTTATTCATAATTGAATTTGCTCCTTATTCTTCATAATTTTCGCCGTCTTGTTCCGGCAATTCCCGTACAGATTCATCCGATACCCGATGATTGCAATTGTTATAGCTGCCGATGACAATGCCCTTGGAGAATGGAACTGCAAGCAGTCCAATCAAAATCCCGCAGGCAACCCCACAGGCAAATGGCAATGCAACCTCTTTTTTCGGAGTATCTGCAATCTGTTCCCATGTTTTTTTCAACATTGGCAATTCCTTTCTGTTGGAACAGCCGCTCTTCTACCGGAGCAGAAAAGCGGTCTGCTTCCCAGAAAACAAAATCTCTTACTTGTTTGCGATTACTGCAACGCCCGGCAGTTCCTTGCCTTCCAGGTATTCCAGAGATGCACCGCCGCCAGTAGAGATGTGGCTCATCTTATCAGCGAAGCCCAGCTGCATAACAGCTGCTGCGGAGTCACCGCCGCCGATGATGGTCGTTGCATCGGTATCAGCCAGAGCCTGTGCAACCGCAATCGTGCCCTTTGCCAGAACCGGATTTTCAAATACACCCATCGGGCCATTCCAAACAACGGTCTTTGCAGACTTAACAGCGTCAGCGAACAGCTTCTGTGTCTTTTCGCCGATATCCAGACCCATTCTGTCAGCCGGCAGGTGCTGTGCATCGTAAGTTTCTACTTCGATTGCTGCATCAATCGGGTCTGGGAAAGCCTTAGCGGTTACGGTATCAACCGGCAGGAGCAGCTGCTTGCCGTTTGCCTTTGCCTTTTCAATCATTTCCTTGCAGTAATCCAGCTTGGTGTCATCTACCAGAGAAGTACCAACTTCATAGCCTTCTGCCTTCAGGAAGGTGTAAGCCATACCGCCGCCGATAATCAGGGTGTCGCACTTTTCGAGCAAGTTCGAAATGACATTCAGCTTGTCAGCAACCTTTGCACCGCCCAGAATTGCAACGAACGGACGAACCGGATCTTCAACTGCATTGCCGAGGAACTGGATTTCCTTCTGCATAAGATAACCAACTGCGGTGGTCTTTACAAACTTGGTAACGCCAGCAGTGGAAGCGTGTGCTCTGTGGGCACTACCGAATGCATCCATTACAAATACATCTGCGAGGGAAGCGAGTTCCTTGCTGAATTCTTCGCCGTTCTTGGTTTCTTCTGCACCACGGAATCTGGTGTTTTCCAGAACGATGATTTCGCCGTCCTGCATTGCATCTACAGCAGCCTTTACGCTGTCATCTACAACTTTATCAGACGGTACGAATGTAACCTTTGTCGGAGCAACCAGTTCTGCAAGGCGTTCTGCAGCAGCCTTCAGGGAGAACTTTGCTTCCGGACCATTCTTCGGCTTACCGAGGTGAGAGCAGAGGATTACCTTGCCGCCTTCGGAAACGAGCTTTTTAATAGTCGGGAGAGCAGCCTGAATCCGGTTGTCGTTTGTGATCACGCCATCCTTCATCGGTACGTTAAAGTCTACTCTTACCAGTACCTTTTTGCCCTTTACATCAATATCGTCTACTGTTACTTTGTTCAAACCTGCCATTTTCTGACATCCTTTCATGAATAAATGTAAACCTTTTTGCAGTGCAATCGCACCGTACCCTTTTATTTTACACTATTTTACTGCATTTTGCAAGTACTTCTCCAAACATTTTAAAAAACTTTTCGGAATCTTTCCGCAGGGCTATGCATTCCTGTGCAAAATGCCGGATTTCAAACGAAAAACCGCTGCACCGGTTTCCCAGCACAGCGGTCTGATTTTTTTATTTGCTTTTTTACAAACAGCAAGCGGTTAAGCCTTTGTCTTTGGAACATAAACCGTATCCGGTTCAAGATCTCCTGTATAATTCGGATCATCTGGATCCTGAATCACAATTTTAACTGGAGCATAATAATACTGCTTTTCATTGTCCCGATTATAAGCTTTCTGTCCAGCTGCTGCCCGTGCATAACCAGCCAAATTATAGCATGCATCGGTAATATCAACGATTCCATTCAAGTCAACATCTGCCAGATTCTTTTGTACTGCTGTCAGTTCTACATTCTGACCTGCACTCACCTTTGCATAGTAGACCAGAATATCCGAAGTATCGCCTACCTCAGCCATTCCACTCATATCAATATCCCCGAGTGGATAAACCTGCATTTCCGTATAGAGCTTGTCAGCATCTGCCTGATCAACTACTCCATCTTCATTGACATCTGCCAACTTCAACTGTTCCTCTGTCAGCGTATAGGTGTCATCCAGCACATAACGGGAAACCATCGCCGTATCGTGACCAGTTACAACGCCGTCCATGTCCACATCGCCGAGGGCATATGTCGTTTCTTCTGCACTTGCACCCAATACCGGCAAAGAAGCCAGTGCCAATACAGCTGCCATGCATGCATACAATGTCTTTTTCATAATGATCCATCCTTTCTTAAGTAAACAATAATATTGTTTTGTTTACAATATTATTGTATCACTTATTTGATTTTTTGTCAAGTTAAAAATAACAAAAACTCTACCAAAATTCAGGATATAATTTTGTTTAATTTTAACAAATTACATGGTAATGTCTGCATATACCACCTTAGACAGTTCATTGTTAATCAAGGACTCCGGATTCTGTCCTGAAGCAGCCTGTGCATAATAAGTAATCAACAAATCAGCATCGTTCTTTTCAATGCGTCCATTCTGGTCACAGTCTGCAATTTCTGCAAATGGAACGCTATTCGCATACAGAGAATCCTTGAAATGTTCCCGATAGGTTCCAGTTGTTCCATCCTGCAAGGTGTAAGAATAATCTGCGGTCATTGCATCATTTAAAAATGCTGTATACGCTGCTCCAATCGCCGTACAGGAATCCAAGAAAGAAACAATTCCCAACAAATTCACAGCGTCATCCAAATCGACCAAATTATCTGGTAAAATATCCCCAATTCGTCTTGTATAGACGCTTTTTTCTACAACCTTTTCAATCGTTTCATCTGGATATTCTCCATTTACATCTATGGACTTAGAAAAATTAATATTTTCAGCCTGCGATTTATAGGTAATCACGCAAGAAGAAAAATCATAAGTCCTCTTTTCACTTGCATCCTTAATCTTAAAATAATATGAAAAATAAATTGGAGCAGAATAATCAGAAGCTGTCATTCCATTACTACCTGGTCGTACCCCTGTTGCAGTAACTACCATTCCCTTTTCAGGAGTATCTGCTACCGCTTTTAGAGTAACATCAGCGTAATCTAAATCCATATTGCTCTTCACGAATTCCAACTTACTTTGGTCATATTTCAACGCAACCGACAAATTAACTAACCCTGGATTATAAGTGGTGTAAAAAGTAACCTTTACCATGTCATCAGAAGTTCCCTCTACAGCCAAATCGTAAGTAAACTTGGAATTTTCAGCGAAACTCAATGCATCCGCAGAAAGCGGAACCATGCTGGTTGCCAAGGTTGCAACTGCCATAACAGCTGCTGTCATCTTTTTCAATCTTCTCATAATAAGTTCTCCTTCAACTTACCCAACCTACATGCTTATTATATATCAAATGCCTAGAAAAGTCAACCTATTTTTCCATTCTTTTTGAAAATAAAAGTAAATCGCTGAAAAAATATCATATCTTTTTCCATTCGACAAAATTCGACAATTCTAGAAAAATAAAGTATTATAAAAAAACCGCCGTACAAGTTTCTCCATGTACAGCGGTTCTTCTATATTTTTACAACTTATGCAGCTTTCTCAGAAATAAACTTTATGTGGTAATATCTGCATATACCACCTTAGAAATTTTACTGTTAATCAAAGAATCTGGATCCTGCCCAGAAGCTGCCTGTGCATAATAAGTAATCAGCAAATCAGCATCCGCTTTTTCAATTTTGCCGTTCTGGTCACAGTCTGCAACCTCTGCAAATGGAACATCGTCCACATACAATGAATCTTTCAGGCGTTCCCGATAGGTTCCGGTTTTGCCACTCTTCAAAGTGTAAGCACGATCTGTAATCAGCATTTCATTCAAGTCATAGGTGTCCGTAACATCCGATTCCTGACAATCGTTCAGGAAAGAAACGATTCCAAGCACGGTTGTTACATCGTTCATATCTATCGAGTTATCCGGAATCACATCGCCGATTCTTCTGTTATAAGTGCCCTTTTGCACCTTTTTTGTCACCTCATCCGGAACAGGGGAAAGTTTGCCGATGTTATTTCCAAACAAGATGTTCTCCGTCCTAGAATTGTACTGATAAACGCAGGCAGAGAAATTATATGTTTCTTTGCGGCTCGTAGTCTTTGGCTTAAAGTAGTACGAATAGCTGATTGGCTGATTATAGTCTTGCAAATTTTCTGTAGCAGATACAATAATCACCATTCCTTTTGTTTTGTCATTACTAGTTCCAAATGTTCCCGCACTTTCATAATCGGAATCTCTGTAACTCTCTACATATTCCAACTTGCTGGTATCATATTTCAATGCCACAGAAAAGCTTGTTACCCCCGGATTATAGGTGGTGTAAAATGTTACTCTCACCATATCATCCCAATTTGCATCGTCTACCGACAGATCATAGGCAAACTTAGACTGCCCATTGAAGTACAACGCATCCGCAGAAAGCGGAACCATGCTGGTTGCCAAGGTTGCAACTGCCATCACAGCTGCCACCATTTTGTGAAATCGTTTCATCATTACACGCTCCTTTTCAATTGGTTAAATCGGAAAATAAAAATATGAATTCAAAATGATTCTGTTTCCCTTCATCATCTTGAGCTTATTATACAAAAAAATTGATAAAAAGTCAATCTGTTTTATCACTATTTTTGAAAACGAAAGCAAATCCAGAAATAAATATCATATCTTTTCCGGCTCGACAAGATTCGACAATTTTTCTACGAAAAACAATCAGAAAAAAAGCACCTCCATTTCGGAAGTGCTTTTTGTGCTGATAAAATCTCAGTTTATTGTGCATTCTCTGCGGTCGTTTCGGGAACAACCGTTGTTTCAGCAGCATCACCAGTTGCATCAACGGCAGTGGTAACGGCTGCTGTTCCTGCCTCCTGATAGGCAACGATAAATCCGCCGACATTATCGCCGGAAACTGTATAGGTTGCATCCTGCGGAACGGCAATTTGTGTGCTGCCGCTGGTGTTGGCTTGCATATAGAAAACGTTCCATTCTCCACCGTCTGTATCAATTGTCAATGGCTTATCTGCGGAATAGCCCTGAATCTCTTCTAAGTATTCTTCTAAACAAAGCCCATTTTCATACATATAAAGGGCATGCGGAACGCCAACATACCGGAATGTATACGCTCTTGGACTGATGCCGGTTTTATCGGCTTTTCCGTCCGGATACCGCAAAACAAATCCATACTCTGCGGCATGCTCTGCAATCCACGCATAGTCGCCAGTTGCTGCATAATAATTGGAGGTTGTCCCATTCGGATAAACCACCAAATCAAACGACCGTGCCGTATGATAATCAGAATATCCGCCCGGCAGCATCGTCTTTTTGCTTTCATAATAGGCAGCCTGTTCTTCCCGTGTCCGGTATCCGCTCACAATCATAATATCATTGTTGTCATAGATATTATAATATGCCTGCATCAGCTGATTGAAATGGTCAATGACATCTGTATCCAGAGAAACTTCCATATCACTGACACCATAACAACTGTTTCTGCCCTCATAGACTGTTTCTAAGCTGACATCATCTGCGGCAAATGTATAAACATGGTCGGCATTGACCAGAATCAAGCTACCCTTATGGACGTCTTCCGCCGTCAGTGCCAATGTTCGTTCCAGCGGCTCTGTGGAAATCTGTGTGGTGGTTGCTGCCGCACCGGAGGAACTGTTCCCAGTCGTATCCTTTTTTCCACACTGTTTCACGCCCAGTACCAGCAGACAAATCAAGCCAATCAAAACCAGTGCAACCAGTACAATCCGGTCATAGCGAATTCTCGGTTTTTTGCGTCTGGGTGGACGGTTACCGGATGGCTGCGGATTCGGATGGTCTGCATGTTGTGTTGTATCCCAAGCTGACATATGGTTCTTCCCCTCTTTCTAAAAATCATTCTGCAAACGGAAACGCTGTAAATTCGTCCCATTTTTCTTCTTTCATTTTACCACAAATCAGACGATTTGTAAATATGCCTTTTCGGAAAATGGCACATAGCACAATTTCCAGCTTTTATTTTTGGACAATGCTGACAACAATTGCAACACATTTTTGTCACAATTCTACGGCTTTTGTCGGGAAACTGCCCCGTATTTCCGACGATTTTTCCACCAATTCGACCCGTCATAAAAAATTTACATTTTTGCAGAAACTATTCTTGACTTTCCGCAGAAACTATGATATAATAGAAAAACCGCATGGGTTCAGGTCAATTGAAACACCTTTTTTCGTGTACCTGAAACAGCGAGTTTGAAAAGAAGGCAGGTGCATACACATGTACGCAGTCATTGAAACCGGCGGAAAGCAGTATCAGGTAAAGCAGGGAGACGTTGTTTTTATCGAAAAGCTGAACGCTGAAGAAGAATCTACCGTTACATTTGATAAGGTTGTTGCTGTTAGCAAGGAAGACGGTCTGACCGTTGGTGCTCCTTATGTTGCAGGTGCAACTGTAAGTGCAAAGGTTCTGAAGAACGGTAAGGCAAAGAAGATCACTGTTATGACTTACAAGCCGAAGAAGTCCGAAAAGAAGAAGCAGGGTCACAGACAGCCGTATACCAAGGTACAGATCGAAGCCATCGAAGCGTAAGTCCCCTGTATCATGATTACCGCCACATTTTATCATCGCAATCAGCGGCTGACGGGTGTTTCCGTTTCGGGACATGCCGGATATGCCGATGCCGGACAGGATGTCATCTGTGCAAGCGTTTCCGCTTCCGTACAGCTGACCGCAAATCTGCTGACAGAAATCTATCAGCTGCCGGCTGAAATTGCTGTGGAGGAAAACTGCATTTCTATTTCTGTGGATGCGATCCAAGACGTAAATGCAGAACGGCTTTTGCAGGGCTTGCTCCTGCAAATGCAGCTCTTAACCGAAGAAGCCCCGGGTTGTATTCAAATCCGGAATGCTTCCGCTTCCTGATTCGTTCAGGGGCAATTACCATAAAACACACGGAGGTGTAAATAACCATGTTGAAGATTAGTATGCAATTCTTTGCACATAAAAAAGGTTCTGGTTCTACCAAGAACGGCCGTGATTCTGAATCCAAGCGGCTGGGTGTAAAGCGGGCAGATGGTCAGTTCGTTAAGGCTGGCAACATTCTGGTTCGCCAGAGAGGCACACACATTCATCCGGGTAACGGCGTTCAGATCGGTTCTGATGATACTTTGTTTGCAACAGTAAACGGTATTGTAAAGTTCGAGCGTTGGGGACGTGACCGGAAGAAGGTCAGCGTTTACACAGCTGAATAAGCGTTTCTATCGAATAACAGCAAGGATTCTCCCACTGCTACAGGTGGTGAGCGGAATTGCAAGTCAAAACGTCAGCGGCGGGCGGAGAGAAATCGGTATCCTCCACTGACACGAGACAAACCACAGTCAACCCTCTGATGATACGTCAGGCTCTGTGAAATTACCGACTGTGGATTGAAACAAAGCATCTGACAGAAATCCCGAGCTTTTCCGCTTGGGATTTTCTTTTCATCCCCCATCCATCCGTATTTGACAGAGAGTATGAGGTTGCTATGTTTGTTGATAAGGTTAAAATTTATATTAAAGCTGGAGACGGCGGTGACGGTGCAGTTTCGTTTCATCGAGAAAAATATGTTGCTGCCGGCGGTCCAGACGGCGGAAACGGCGGCAAAGGCGGCAATATCGTCTTTCAGGTAGACACCAACTTGTCTACGCTGCTCGATTTCCGTTACCACAAAAAATATGTCGCAAAGCGGGGCGAAAATGGCGGTGCAAAACGCTGCACCGGAAAAAGTGCTCCCGATCTTGTGATTAAAGTTCCACGGGGAACGATTGTCCGGAATGCCAAAAACGGCAGAATCATGGCGGATCTCTCGACCGATGAACCGCAGATTCTCGCAAAGGGCGGAAACGGTGGCAGAGGCAACTGCAACTTCGCAACCTCTACCCGTCAGATTCCCCGTTTCGCAAAGCCTGGCTTCCCGGGTGAAGAATTCGAGGTCATCCTCGAACTGAAACTGCTCGCTGATGTCGGTCTGGTTGGTTATCCGAATGTCGGAAAATCCACCCTCATTTCCGTTGTCAGTGCAGCAAAACCAAAAATTGCAAATTACCACTTCACTACCCTGACTCCTGTTCTGGGTGTGGTGCAGTGCAACGCAGAATCTTCTTTCGTCATGGCAGATATTCCGGGACTGATTGAAGGGGCAAGCGATGGCGTTGGCTTAGGTCACGCATTTCTCCGCCACGTAGAACGCTGCCGCCTGATTCTGCACGTTGTAGATGTTTCCGGTTCGGAAGGCAGAGATCCGATTGCGGACTACGAAACCATTCAACAGGAACTGGAACGCTTTAACGCTGACCTTGCTGCCCGTCCGCAGATGGTTGCAGCAAATAAATGCGATATGGCAACCGAAGAACAGATTGCCGCATTCCGCAACTATATCGAACAGGAAAAAGGACTTCCCTTCTTCTGCATTTCGGCAGCCACCACGCAGGGAACGAAAGAACTCGTTCAGGCAATTGGTGCAAAGCTGACCGAACTGCCACCGATTCTGCAATATGAGCCAGAACCGCTCACCGCTGAAGAACTGGCAGAAACTACTGAAAAGGGAACATTTGAAATTGAAGTCGAAGACGGCGTTTATTATATTGATGCAAAATTCCTCGAACCAATCCTGCGAACCGTCAATCTGGACGACTATTCCTCGCTGCAATACTTCCAGAAGGTGCTCCGCAGCAGCGGTATCATCGACAAGCTGGAAGAAATGGGCATTCAGGAAGGCGACACCGTCAACCTCTATGGATTTGAATTCGACTTTGTATCATAACACCGAAAGGATCTCCCTATGACACAAACTCCGCTCAGCCCGCACGATGCCAAACAATACAGCCCCCTATCCCTCGCCTTTTTAGGCGACAGCGTTTTTGATACGCTGATTCGGGAACAGCTGCTTCGCACTGCCAATCAGCCGCCAGCTGCCCTGCATCAAAAAAAAGTGGCACTGGTCTGTGCAGGCTTTCAGGCAACTGTCATGCGGGAACTGCTCCCCACCCTCACCGAGGAGGAACAGGCAGTCTTTCTTCGGGGCAGAAATGCCGCTCCCAAGCATGCCCATCAGGCAGAATATCGCTATGCGACCGGGCTGGAAGCGTTGTTTGGATATCTCTATCTGACCGGTGCAGCCGACCGCATGCAGGAACTGATGCAGCAGATTCGGCAAACTGCCGCATTTCAAGCCGTTTTGAAGGCAGATGCAGCAGAAAATCAATCGAAAGGATGAACACCCATGTCCGGACATTCTAAATGGAATAATATCAAACGGAAAAAAGAAGCGACTGATGCCGCAAAAGCAAAGATTTTCACAAAAATCGGAAGAGAAATCACCGTCTGCGTCAAAGAGGGCGGTGCTGACCCGAGCAGCAACGCAAAGCTGCGGGACTTGATTGCAAAAGCAAAGTCCAACAATGTACCAAACGATAACATCGACCGTGTCATTAAGAAGGCTGCCGGCGGCGGCGATAAGAACAACTATGAATCCATCGTCTATGAAGGCTATGGCCCGAACGGCGTTGCTGTCATCGTAGAATGCCTGACCGACAATAAAAACCGGACGGCTGGCGACATTCGCCACTACTTCGACAAATTCGGCGGTAACCTCGGTACAAGCGGCTGCGTTTCGTTTCTGTTCACCGAAAAGGGCATGGTCGTTCTCGAAAACACCGGTCTGGATGAAGATACTGTTATGGAAGACTGCTTCGCATTCGATGCAGACGACCTCTCTGTGGAAGACGATGTGGTAGAAATCAGCTGTGACCCGTCTGTTCTGCCAGCCCTGCGGGACGGCATGACCGAAAAGGGTTATCATGTGCTCTCTGCAGAAGTGGAACAGATTCCAGCAACCTACACCACCCTGACCGATGAAGACCAGATTAAAAAGATGAACCTGCTGCTCGAACACCTCGAAGAAAACGACGATGTTCAGAATGTTTACCACAACTGGAGCATGCCGGAAGACATCGACGAATAATCCGTATTCACCATCCCAAACCCCTTGTTCAGAATGGAAGCGTATTCGCACGTTCTACGAATACGCTTCCATTTTATGCAAAAGAAAGGAAGCAACATGCAATTTCAAAATACAACGCTCTCCGCAGAAATGTTACAGGCGATTGCCACCCAGAATTTTACCGAAATGACCGAAATTCAGGCGAAAACCATTCCCCTGCTGCTCGAAGGCAAAGACGTCATCGGAAAATCCAACACGGGTACGGGCAAAACTGCCGCATTCAGCATTCCCATTATTGAACAAATTCCAAAGGATGCAGAACCCTTTGTTTACGCTCTGATTCTCTGCCCGACCAGAGAACTTGCCATGCAAGCTTGCGAGGAAATCGGCAAGTTTGCAAAATTCAAACGGTGGGTAAAACCCGTTGCCGTGTATGGCGGTGCCAGCATGGAACGGCAGATTCACGCTCTGAAAAACGGTGCAAACATTGTTGTTGGCACACCGGGCAGAGTTCTAGACCATCTCCGCCGCCGTACCCTCAAACTCGAACATCTGCGAACGATTGTATTAGATGAAGCAGACGAAATGCTGAACATGGGATTTCGGGAAGATATCGAATCCGTTCTGGCTCAGACACCGGAAGACCGCCAGACGGTTTTGTTCTCTGCAACCATGCCGCCGGCGATTCTTGCCATCACCAAGCAGTATCAGAAAGACCCCCAGATGGTACAGATTCAAAGCCCACATCGTACCGTTGATGCTATTGCACAATATGCCATCAATGTTCCGATGGGCAGAAAGACCGATGCCCTGCACCTGCTGCTCGCATCGAAAAAGCCAGTTTCTTCTATGGTGTTCTGTAACACGAAAAAAATGGTCGACGAACTGACCGAAGCCCTGCAAAATCGTGGCTTTGCAGCCGTTGGTTTGCATGGTGATATGAAGCAGATGCAGCGGACACAGGTCATGAACAGCTTCAAAAACGGCAGATGCAACATCCTGATTGCAACGGACGTTGCTGCAAGAGGCATTGATGTCAAGGGTGTTGATGCCGTATTCAACTATGATTTGCCGCAAGACCATGAATATTATATTCACCGTATCGGCAGAACCGGACGTGCCGGAAAAGAAGGCACTGCCTACAACATCATCAGCGGCAGAAAACAGGAACAGGAACTGCGTGCTATTTCCCAATACACCAGAGCCAACATTGAAGAACTGAACCTGCCGACTTCCGCAGAGATGAAGCAGGAAGCGTTAGAACAGTTACAGCAGCGGTTACAGGAACAGTGCAGCAATGCTGCTCCATCGGAAGAAGCCGTTCAGCTGGCAGAACAGCTGATTGCTGCCGGAACACCAGCGGAAACCCTGCTGGCACTGCTGTTGCAGGAAGAAATTACAGCTGCAACCAAAAACCTGCCGGCATTCGATATTCCGAAGCCGATTCGCAAGGGCAAGCGGAGCGGTGCAGCAACCGTTAAGCTGCACATCAATGTTGGTCGTAAAGAACGCATGGCTCCAAACTTTATCTTGGGGGCACTGGTGGAAGCAACCGAACTTTCCGGTTCAGAATTCGGAAAGATTGACATCTACGACAAATTTACCACCGTTGAAGTACCGGCTGCGGAAGCATCTAACATTGTTGCCTCGATGCAGTCCACGAAAATCAACGGGCATGCTGTAAAGGTGAAACTCTTTGAAGAACGCAGCAACTACCGTTCCAGCGGCGGACGCTCCGGAAATGGTCGCTCTGACCGCTTCCGCCGTGACCACGCTTATAGCAACAAAAACAATTCCGGCAGCTATAACCGCAAAAAACGGCGTGGTTAATCCCACGCCCCGTACAAACGGAGGAATTTTATGAAATCAGAAAAGAACCGTTCCAATCTGATGCGGGTGCTCCTGTTGATTCTGGCGGCTGTCATTACAGTCGGAGCCATCTGCCTGCCCTTTGTCGGAAGTTTTCTATAAATAAAAAGACAAGCACCGTTTCGCAAACCTAACATTTGGCGAAACGGTGCTTTCTACTTCCAATCAAATATCTGCATCAACGAAAAAAGCGAGGAAATCGAAATGATTCCCCCGCTTTCCTGTTGTGGTGAGATATGAGGGATTTGAACCCTCGACCCTACGCTTAAAAGGCGTATGCTCTGCCAACTGAGCTAATATCTCATCAGTCAACTATTACATTATAGCACACCTTTTTGCATTTGTCAAGTGTTTTTTTCAATTTTTTTCAGATTTTTTTGCATAGCTTATCAGTTTTTCTTATGGTACTATATTTATTTCTTATCGAAACGAAAAAGCAACCAATTTACCGTTGACACTCGTACCCATTTTTTGTATAATGAATAATATCCGGTGAAAAAGGAGGTTATATCATGAAAGATTCCGGTATTATGCGTCGGGTTGACAGCCTCGGTCGCTTCGTTCTGCCAAAGGAACTAAGACGGCAGCTTCAAATCGACTGCAACGATTATTTGCAGATTTACACAGAGGGTACGAAAATCATCATCCAGAAGGCTCAGAGTTCTTGTGCCCTGTGCAATAAAACGGAAGATTTGATCGATTTTAACGATAAAAAGGTCTGCCGTTCTTGTGTAAAACTGATCAAGGATTATCTCTAAGAACCAAATAGAAAAAGTTGCCTGCTGCACAAGGCAACTTTTTTCGATTTTTTCAAATTTTTTTTGAAAAACCCCTTGACAAATGCAAAAAGGTGTGCTATAATAAATAATGTTGTAAGACAGATGTGCCTATAGCTCAGCTGGATAGAGTGACTGGCTACGAACCAGTAGGTCGGGGGTTCGAATCCCTCTAGGCACGCCACAATCCGCAGAACCGCTTGA
>ENA-OURZ01002032-OURZ01002032.1-human-gut-metagenome-genome-assembly--contig:-NODE-2032-length-20041-cov-9.397778_pt1 | contig 20041 bp, 8 predicted proteins | sample MGYA00242073_ERZ509195 | MGnify/ENA primary metagenome ERZ509195 (study PRJEB26280, sample SAMEA2338837) | human gut metagenome | biome: human gut; feature: human-associated habitat; material: faeces...
TATCGACAAATGGTATAACTCCCATAGCGCCTGCCGCAAGCAGGGTAATATCCCCTTGTGCGCCGGCAACACCGTTTCCGTCATAGCCGATAACTCGCCATGCGGCAGGCTTATTTTCTTGGTTTTTCCCGAAATACACGGTCGGTGCGCTCGCCCTGTTTACAGTTTTATTCAGTGCGTCTGTGCCAAGCTGTATCGTCTTTTGCAAACGCAAACTCAGCGTGCTTCCCTTATGAATATTGTAATCTGCCATCGTGCGCCTGTTCTCAAGCTCTTTTTCGCCCAAAAACAGTCTTTGCGCATCGGGAGAAAAGCCTGTTTTTTCCTGAATTTTCTCCTTGATGTTGTCAATGTTGTCGCCCGACACAACCTCGAGCGTTAAGTTTGCCTGACCGACAATGGTCAAGTCAATGTAAATCTCAATTGCGCTTGCCATCATCGGTACAAAGCTCATCATCATACAAAAGACGAGCAGGATGCTGAGTATTCGTTTTTTCATTTCTTGCTACCTCCGTTTTGCAGCCTCAAACAAGACTCTTTTTCTTTTTCAGTACAATGTACAAAATCAAGCCGAGGTTACCGAGCAGCGCAACTCCTGCAACAGAACCTATTGCAATCAAAGCAGGAGAAACTGCGGATTCGGATATGTTTCCGGAGCCTGCGGGGACTGCTGCATCCGCCGCCGCTTTCACACCGGTGTCTTTCTCACCGATCCACCAGTTGCCGTTTTCGCCGATAAAGGGGGTCAGACCGTCCTTACCGTTCGCACCGACAACCTTGCCGAGATTGACCACCTTGCCATCCGTATAGGTGAGAACAAGCTCGCCGTCTGCATTGATCTCCGCTTTGGCGATTCCGATGCCGTCCTTACCGTCTTTCCCGTTTTTACCGTCAGCGCCGCTTGCGCCGCCGGCACCGTTTGTTCCGTTCTTGCCGTTCTGTCCCGGTGTGCCGGTATCTCCGGGGTCACCCTTATCGCCCTTTTCGCCTTGTTGTCCGTCTTTACCGGTATCGCCCTTCTCTCCGGTGGCTTTCACGCCGAGGGATACCCACGTCTGTCCGTCGTCATAGGAGACATACCATAGATTGTCATCACCGATTTTAAGCTGCGGCGTTACACCGTCTTTTCCGTCCTGTCCGGGGTCGCCTTTATCTCCCTTGTCGCCCTTGTCGCCTTTTTCGCCCTTCAGCTCCGACAAGGCAATCAAATTATTCCAGACGGAATCATCGCTGTACTTCCACTGTACGAATCCATTATATACCCGCAGTTCAATTTGTTTTCCGTCTGCACCGTCATTTCCCGTCAGCTCGGCAAGTGAGACAAGATCGCGGTAAGCGTCGTCACTTTCACCCGCATATCGCCACTGGATACTGCTGCCGTTACTGCGGAATTCGATTTCTCTGCCGCCGGTACCCGCAAAGGTTGAGAAAGTTTTTGTGTTGGATAGTGTCGATACCAATCCGTTGCTGCCCACGGTTGAGACTGCAAAGGTATAGGTAGTATCCGCTTGAAGAGAGTTATATGTATACGAAAGATTTTCTGAAGATAGCGGTGTTTCGGTCACGCGCTCAAACTCTCCGTCATCCATACGCATCCAGATATGATACCCGGCATAGGGACGTCTGAGGTCTGCCGTCGGCGCCTTCCATGTGATTTTTGCGCTCCGGTTATCCGTTACGGATACGCCCGTAAGTGTCGGTATGGGCGGCGCGGCGCGAAGATTGGTCAATACATAACCGAACACGGGAATCTTCTGATCGCCTGCCGTCCATGTACGCATACCGAAATCCCATGTAAAGCCGTACTGGCTGGAAACATCATAGCCGATTCCGTAGGAGGCAAGGAGCGAACGGCGGTCGATATTGTTGACCGTGCCGCTGGCGCCGCTGCTTTTCGTCGTGGTGTAGACCGTGCCCGTTGCTTTACTGTAGCTCAAATCAATCACAAAACCCATATTGAATGCGTCTACACCCCACGTGTTTTTCATCGAAGCGGAGAAGCCGTGAGCTATCTCAACTCCTTCGGCATGTTCGGACGTGGTCGTCCAGTCGTTTGTGATACTGCTTGCACCGAAGCCAAGCTCATATTTTTGCTTACTCAGCGACTCAAATTTCGAAACATAGTCGGCGGTAGTAGCGGTATTCGACCAATAGGCGAACGGGTCGCCCTCGGCGTTTTCCGGCAGTACATGGCTGTTCAGTATCGGCAAAGCCTTTGCCTTTCCCGCTGCAATGTCTTTCTTGTAGGTTTCGTTGTACAGTACCGCAAACTCATCGTAATATTCACGGTCAATCATGGTATAAACCGGCTGACCGGGGATCATCAGTGCGATGGTGTTTTTCTCGCTGAGGTCAAAATCTCCCTTTTCGGGGTCATAAAGCGAGTAATAATAGGTCGTTGCCGGCACACGGTACAGCACCACGGAATCATTGCCGCCGGCATTAAAGGATACGCTGTATTCCTTTGAAAGGGTATCCTCGGTGCTCTTGGTAAAGTCCATGGTATATCCGAGCGTCGCCTCGTATCTCCACACCTTCAGATCTCCCTGCGCGACGATGGACGCACCGAAGGAGGTGTTGTGCGATGAGGATTTCGTGTCCGAATAGCCGGAGGAGAAGGTATAAGTGGTTGAGCCGTCGGAGAAATCGAGGTCATAGTCGCCGAGCTCCGCAAAATAGGGAGCCGCCTGAAGCACCGCCTGCACCTGTGCGTCGGAATATCCGTAGCCCTTGCCCTCATACCGGGCAAACAGACCGTCTTTGTTCACATCCGCCGCAAGCAGTATGCAGTTATACGGCATATCCCATGCGAGGTCGACGGCGTGACACAGCTTTGAGTATTCGTCTTTTTCGGCTGTCGCCGTATATTTGCCGGCAACTGACAGTGTGCCGCTGCCGAAGTCCTCACCATAGAACACATCGGTGAACAGATCGAATTTGCGCGCATTTTTGGTGCCGTTCTGTCTTTCGGCGGCAAGTGCGATCACCTGCTCGCGGCCTTCGGTGTTGTGGTCAAAGTTGCCCGCGATGGCATCCTGATAATACCACCACCATCTCGCACTCGAGTTCTTCTCGCGCGTGGTATCGCACAGAAGATTGAGACCGCCGTTTTCCTGCACCTCATAGAGAGCACCCGCGATGAAGACCTGCTCGGGCGTGCCTCTTCCGTTGATGGCAACGCCAGTCATGGCGGGCTTCGGCTTCACGCCGTTATTGTTTGTTCCGCCTGCCGTGTAGCTGCTCATCGCGATCTTCTGAACATTTGTGATCGCATCGTTTTCGCTGTAATACACGGCATATCCCATATTCGAAGCATCGGTATCCGAATTGGCAAGAAAACCGTAAGTCTTTTCTTCCTTTACTTCGTTGTAATATCCCGCAACGACGATCTCTTCATATCCGTCACAGTTGACGTCGGCTGTTGTGATGTTCGGGAAGCGAATATGGTCATAGTACCTGTTGCCGTCCTCTTTCTCATCCTCACGATTGAGGGTCATCAGTTTTTTCTGCGATATTTTCTTAAAGGTCCCGCCGCTGTTTTTATACACCGTCAGCTTTGAGACAAAAAGGGCATACGTATCCGCCGAAACGCCGGGGATCCCGGGCAGCATACCGCTGCTGTAAGGGAACGGCTCGGCGGCGCCGGCGACAACCGCAAGTTCATCACAGCCGTCACGGTCGATGTCGACCGAAACGAGCGACTTTGTGATCTGATCTTTTTCGTATTCGGTCGTTTCCCAACCGCCGAAATAGGTATCCGCTCCCGCGAAGGATCTTCTGTAAAACGCCTGTTCACCGGCAATGCCCGTTCCGGCAATGCCCCACAGATCATCACTGCCGGCATAGGTGATAACGGCGGTCATTTTGCCGTCGCCGTCATAGTCGCCCGCCGTGACATTGAAATAGTGGCGGAATTCTTGATATTCCAGCTCGCCGTAATCGGTCTTGCACGCCCACTTCGGCGCGTCGGCAATTTCCTGAAGCTCGGAGCGCTTGTTGTTTACAAGATTTTGCACCCAATAGCAGACCCTTGCCGTGTTCTTGTTGTTATCCATGTTGCAAAGCCCGACAAAGATGGCGTGATCGTTTCTGCCCGTGCCGAGCGGGTCGTAAGCCAAGCCGACAGCGAAAGCGACATTATCGACCGAGGAAACGCTGTATGTACCGCTCGGAGACTCGATGATATTTTTTCCGAGGGTCAGCTTGTCATACACCTTGGTGTGATCCTGTGCCGATTGCCCCTCTGCATTGCGGTAGCTATAAATGATCGGCTCATGCCACGGGGTAATGGCAAAGGGCTGACCCTTTTTTGTGCCGTACGGGTTGCTTTCGTCCTCTGCCCAACCGGCAGGGGGAGTTGTGTCGGGTGTGAGCAGTGCTCCGTATGCACTTGAGCCGGACGCTGATACTCCCGGGTCGGCGTAGCTCATCACAGGTGAAATGGCACACATCACCATACATAAGGTGAGCAGGATACTGAGTATTCGTTTCTTCATTTCTCGTTACCTCCGTTCAAGTATTGTGAGCGGTATTTATCTGCAAACAGGGCAACTCCCTGCTTTAAGACCTCCATCTGGGTTTGAAGATAATATTCGTCCTCGAACATGGCGTAGTGTACGCAGGCACGGACGAAGATAAAGATCAGCGGCGTGATGACCGTATAGGGAATGCCGATTTTAGGCTCCAGCTGCTTGGCATACTCGGTATAGCGTTCGTTCACGCCCTCAAAAAACTTCTTGCCGTGCTCGATATACTTCGGGTGCGTATAGATCTGATACATCAGCCGATATTTCTTGCCGTGCTTTTTGGCCGTCCAGTAGGGGATCTCCTTCACAAATCGGACAACATCCTTGGGGTCGGTGGGCGCCATCTCCATAAAGTCGTCCTCGACCTTTTCCATACAGTATGCCGTTGATTCGATGATCAGTTCATCAAGGTTTTTGAAATACGAATAAAGATTTGCCTTTGTGCAGCCGCAAGCGTCGGCAAGCGCTTTGATCCCCGTGCCCGTCAGCCCGTTTTCAGCATAACACTCAAAGCACTTTTCCATCATTTCGCGTTTGCGTGCGTTGTGCTGTTGCTCGGTTGTTTTCATGTTGCTTCGCTCCTTTATAAGTACCGACCGTTCGGTTACGATTAGTATAGCATAGAATTGTGATATTTTCAAGAGCGGCTTGCGAAAAGATGCGAAAAAGCGGGGCAGCCACTATAAATTGACTGTCCCGCTGTCCGTTATTTCACGGAGCGCTTTTTCTTTTTGCTTACGACCGTAGTTCCGGTCACAATGCCGCCGCTGATGAAGAGCAGGGCGATCCAAAGAGCCAGATTACTTGTGTCTCCGGTCTTGGGAGAGTTGGCCTCTTCCGCCAGCTTCTGAATCTTTTCAGCCAAAGCATCAACCTTACCCAAAGCGTCCTTGTCGAGCATAGCTTTCTCGTTCTCGGTAAGCCCTTCAAGGAGCTTCTTCACGCGGTCAAGATCGCTCTTGTCGCTGAGTTTTGCGTCATCTGTCGAGGGCAGCTTGACGATCTCATCGGCTGCCTTTTCTGCATTGCCGATAGCGGCAAGCGCTGCTTTCACGATTTCGAGCTTCTCTTCAAGGTTCTTGCCCTCTTCTTCGGTATAGTTGCCGCCGAAGTCACGCAGAGCGCCCTCCAAAGCCTTTTCCGCCTTTTCAAGAGGTTCCTTGTCCCGGAGCTTTACATTGTCCTTTGTAATATCCTTGACCGAAGTGATTTCATCGTCCTCGGCAGCGTCCTTTGCCGCTGCAATGCGGTCAAGGAGCGCACGTGCCGTGCCCTTCAGAGCTTCAAGAGCAGTTCTTTCCGCGTCCGTCAGGTTATCGCCGGAAAGCAGCGTGTCGGTATCGGCAATCAGTTTTTCAATGTCCGCCTTGTCGGCACTCGTCACTTTGTCGATATCGTAGCCGTTCATGGTGTCGATCAGACGGGAGATCTCATCCGCAACCTCTGTGATGCGTTTATTCAGGTCCTTGCACTTTGCAGCCGCCTCGGTCAGCTTGTTCCATTCCTCCTCGGTGGATTCGCCGTCGTCAAACGCCTCGGCAATATCCAGTATCTGCCGTTCGACTGCGGATATCGTCTCCGCATCGCTCGACCTGACATTGCCGACCGTGATACCGGAAACAGCATCGGTGACGGACGAAAGCGGCTTCATATATACCGTATACTCCGTCACATTACCTGCCTTATCCACCGCACGGATGAAATATGTCGCCTCCGTGTCGCCGACAAGGAGGAAGATCTCCTCAACGGACTCGCCGTTCAGCGTTGCCGCCTCAAGGTTTTCGTCGTCGATCGCGACCTTCTTAGTCACATAATAGGTCTTGCCGTTCTCGATGCCGACGATTTCGGGTGCGGCGGTATCAAAGGTCGCACCGTCCGAGCCGATAAAGGTGACATTTCCGGCATTGTCTTCAATGCGGACATAGATAATGAATTTATCCATATCCTTTGCCTCAATGTCGAAGTCGCTGTTATCCGTCCAATCGGTGATTGCACGAACCTCATTGTCAGTAAGCACCTTATCGGACTTGAAGTACAGCACAGACTTCACACCGGAGGCGTCGTCCTCTGCCGTCAGCTTGACATTGACATCGTCCTTAAAGAACAGACCGAAGGTAATCTTGTTGATAAACTTCTGAAACGCCGTGCGTTCGTTCAGCTTAACCTCACCGGTCGGCGCGGTCTTGTCGATCTTGTAGTTCTCGGTAACTGCCGCAGAAATAACTCCGGTTCCGGTGTTCTTCACGAAGAAGGTAAGCTTGCCGTTACCGGTTTCATCCGACGCCGTAAGGGAATCTGCCCACTCGCCGTTTGCCGTATCGGTCAGGCCGAGCTTGTAGCCCGCTTTTGCCGTGATAACAAAGTCTTTATTGATCCAGTCGTTGGAATTTACCTCATACTCGCTGCCGTCAGCAGAATATTCCACTATGCTCGCCGTAATGCCGGTCGGCTGCGTGAGCGTGTAGTTGGCGACGGTCACGCTGTCGCCGGAAAGCGTAAATGCGGTGAAGCTGATAGCAATGTTTTTACCGATCTTCACACTGTCAAAGGTCGGAACACCGTTTATGAGCGTCAGCACATCGCCGTCGACCACGCCCACAAGCGTAGGCGTTCCGTCGATTGCGGCGGTGTTTTTGCCGTCGTACTGCTTATCCTTGACCTTGAGGTCGGAAATCGTCAGTTCCTTGGCAGAGATACTTGCCGTAGTGTTTGCAGGCTGAGCCGCCAGCACATAGTTTGCCGCATCGTCTCCCGAAAGGGCAAAGTTATAGAACGCGACCGTCTTCCCGTTGCCGACATTCTTGTCGTCATAGGCAGCCTTACCAGTGACGATATCAACCTTGTCGCCGTCAATCAGTCCGTCGAATGTGCCCTTTTCCGTAATCTTGGCATCGGTGCTGCCGTCATAGATCTTGGAGGTTTCAACAACTGCATCCACAATCTTGATTTCCTTGACCGTGATATCCGCAGTTACAGCCTCGGGCTGTGCAGTCAGCTTATAGTTTGCCGCAGCATCACCTTCAAGCGCAAAGCCGGTGAACATTACCGTCTTGCCCTTGCCGACATTCTTATTGTCGTAGGCAGCTTTACCGGCTGCCACCTTGAGGTTTTCGCCGTCGTAGTTGACGGACGGTGTACCTTCGTTTGTGATCTTTGCGTCGGTCGTGCCGTTATAGATTCTGCTTGCCTCAACCGCTGCTCCGCTAATGGTGATTTCCTTGACAGTGATATCAGCGGTTGTATCTGTAGGCTGTGCAATCAGCTTATAGTTTGCTGCCGCATCGCCCGCAAGCGCAAATCCGGTAAAGGCTACCGTTTTGCCCGTGCCGACATTTTTGTTGTCGTAGGCTGCCGAACCGGTTACGATCGTAAGGTTTTCGCCGTCGTAGTTGTCGGACAGCGTTCCTGCATTTGTGATCTTTGCTTCGATCGTGCCGTCATAAACCTTGGAGCCTTCCACGGTCGCACCGTTAATCGCGATCTCCTTGGCAGTAATGTCGGCGGTTGTGTCTGCCGGCTGTGTGATCAGCTTGTAGTTGCCTGCCGCCGAGCCGGAAAGCTCAAATCCGGTAAAGGATACCGCCTTATCGGTACCGACATTCTTGTTGTCATAGGCTGCCTTTCCGATTACGATTGCGAGGTTATCTCCGTCGTAGTTATCGGACAGAGTTCCTTCGTTTGTGATCTTTGCTTCGGTTGTACCGTCATAGGTCTTATCGGCAACCTTAACATCCGAGATCGTAATCTCCTTCGGCTGAATTTCAAATTCCATTGTCGAGGAAGCTGACTTGAAGGTATCCGTCTCGGCTGTGGTGATACGGATCGTATACTTTCCGACATTCTTCGGTGCTTCGGTCGTATATGCCGTATCTTCCTCATCCGCTCTCTTGTATTCAAATGTCAGAGCTCCGTCGGAATCGGTATTGAGGGTCGGCTTGCCTATCGGCTTTCCGTCATAAATCTTTCCGTCGCTCGGCGTATGGTCGAGCGTCGGAGCCTTCTTTTCGACGGTCAGCTTCATAACAACATCTGCAGGAGCATCATTGCCGGAGTTGTCCGCATAATTTTCACCCATCGGCTTGATTGTCAGGCGGATAGTATATTCGCCTGCTGCCAACGTGCGAAGATAGCTGTTTTTCAGCATAAGCATGCCGTTGGCAAGTAAAGCATAGTCTGAGCCAGCACCGATTTCCTCTGTACCGTTATAAACCTTAGCAACGAAGTTACCGTTCAGATTCAGCTTGTAAACCACATCGGAATCGGTAGTCTTTGTAAAGGTCTGTGCCCCGGTGACCGCCTCGGCATCGGTGTAAACCACCACGCCGTCGGTGTTGACGACGGCAATATTGCCGCTCTGATCCGTCACACGAACATAGACGAACGCCTTTTGGTTCGGCTCAATGCTGAAATATGCCTTACGGTCGTCATTAAGCGTCAGCTCTGTCCAGTTGCCGGTAATCGCATCCTTATCCGCAAATGCGGTTTCGGACAGGAGGTATTCAACCTTTCTAATTCCGCTGCCGAAATCGTGAGCCTTCACTTCCACCGTCTGCGTCTGCTTGAAGAACAGCCCGAAGGTGATTCGGTTCAGGAATTCCTTGAAGCTGTTTCCGCGAATGCTGACCTCTACCTCGGGTGCGGTAATATCCGCAACGCCCTCAACGGTAATAACGAGGTTTTCGCTTACATTTCGAATCGCAAAGGAAGCGCTGTTTGCATCAGAGTCCCACTCGTCAAGTTTATTACCGTTCACAAGTACCTTAAAGTCCTCAGTCTTGGAATAACCGTTGTTGAACTGCACGATAAAGCTAAAGCTGTTGCCGTGTCTGACAGTGAGCCCGTCTGAAGAAAATAGCGTATAGCCTGCGCCGGTGGGCAGCGTGACATGATAGGTCTTAAAGATCCCGAAGCGGAAGCTGACCGTGTTGCCCGCAACGTCGGTCGCCGTGATCAAATGCGTCTCGTTGTCCGGCTCCATGGTATATTTCCCGTTGACGAGCGTAATCTTCTCGCCGTCCAGCCACACGGTGAAGTCGTTTTCATCGGTAACGGTGAACTCCAGCGAGCCGTAGTGATTATTCTCCGGATCAATGCCGGAAATGACCGGCGCTTCGGTGTCGACAGCCTCCACATAGCCGCAGCCGCAGAGCTTTTCGTGAGTGGAGGTTTTCCAAACGCAGGTATGTGTGTGGTCTACGACCTTAACATCCCCTGCAATACCCACACGACCGTCAATGATAAAGCCGTTGTTCATATCCTCAAAAGCCTTACCCTCCGCAAGGCAGTCGATAAGATGCTGACCGTTAACGGTGATATTGGTAAATTCGCCGCCCGAAACTGTCAGCTTGGCACCGCTCTCGGCCGCAATTTCGGTATAAACACCGCCGGAAAGTTTCACCTCACTGCCCGACTGTGCCGTGATCGTACCGCTGACTGTATTGTTTGAGTATACTTCAAGCCCACCGCCGGATTTTACAAGGGTCTCGCCGTATTTACCGCCGTTGCCCATAAATCTGAGCAAACCGCCGTTGTTTACGGTGGCCTTGCCGTATACCGTGCTTGCGGTCAGCGTAACCTCGTTGCCGGAAACATTAAGCGCACCGTTTATTGTACAGTTGTTGAGGTTGGTATTACTTCCTTTGGCATTGAGCGACTGTGCAAATACACAATTGATAAATGAGCTCATATTGCCGATATCATTGACCGCTTCCATGAAATTGGTAACCGATGCGATAAGGTTCGCCGTCTTTGCAACGGTAACGGTTCCGTTTACGGTACCGCTGAAAATGTTCAGCTTAGCGGTTTTCGTAACACCGAGCCCGCCGATACTATGGCCGTTAATACTAAACTTGAAGTCGCCGCCGCTGACGGTGACCCTGCCGTTCACATCGGTCAAAAGCCAAAGCACACAGCCTTTGTTTTCATCGGTCTGCGCCGCTGTAAGTGCGTCCGCAAAGTTTACATATCCGGTCGTTTTGCCGTCCTTAACGATAGCTGCCGCAAGGTCGCAGTAGCACTGGGAGCACTTGTTATACTCGTCATAGCCCGGGTGCTCGCACACTGCCATAGTGATTGTAAAAGTATTTGAATAGAGCACATAGCCGTTGTATTCCAGCTTGATGCGGTATTGCCCGGAATCCTCCGTAGTGAAATCCCAGAGATTAATGCCATCCTGGAAAATTCTTGTGGGTTTGACCGTGTTTGTATGCACGACCGTTCCGTCTATCCTTTCACCGGTAATGGCGATGTCCCCTTTTGACGGATAACCGCCGCTGTATAAAAACGTAAAAATGGCCCACTTTTCGTAGTTCGGCATAGTGAGATAGTAGATGTCGTCACGAGGCTGACCATTGAATTTCAAAGGCGCCGACACCACAGAGACATTTCTGATATAGCACGTGGTCATCGTGCCGACCGTATCACGCACAACATCGCTTTCGTTTGCATACCGGTTGTCTCCGGTTGTCAGTTGATAGGCGCGCTCCTCGGCAAGATAGCTCAGAGGCGAGACCGCCTCGGCGCTCTGCGCACTGCTTACCATTTTGAAGCTGCCGCCCTCAAGCACAAGGCTATCGGCGCCGTAGGCTTCTATTTTGTAGATTTCCGTAAAGTCGCCGCCAGAGACCGTCAGCTTTCCCCTGACCTCGATCGCTTCCGCGCCCGTTTCGCCGACGATTTTGCCGCCGCCGACGGAGTCGGAGATCGTGAGATTACACTCGACACTGACCGTCAGATAGCTGCCCTCCACCGCTCCGACCGTCAGCGTTTTTCCTGCAAGGTCAAGAGTATACGAGCCTTCGGTAAGGGCGAGACGATAGTGTGATACCATGGAACTCGTGCCCGCAACGGTAATATCCTTCAAAAGCTTCACGGTGCTGCCGTCGTTCTGCTCGGCATAGCGGATAGCGCTTTCAAATGTTTCAAACAATTTTGTTGTTCCGCTTGCTTCAACAGAGAGGAAAAACTCCATTCCGCAGTCGGGGCAGATGCCGTCACTACCGATATCTGCATGATCGCAGGCAACGATGGTGGCATCTTTCAGCTCCGTTACCTTTGCCTGCTCAAGAGTCAGACTTTCAAAGCGGTAGCCCCTGGCGAGCAGATCGGCACAGGTAAGTCCTTCGATATCGACGATCTTTACCTCGCCGTAATGTCCGCCGTAAAGCGCAGTTTCTCTTGTGTATGACCAATTCACATCAAGTTTGGAAATGATAAGCGATTCAAAGGAACCGGCGTTGACCGTCAGTGTGCCGCGCTTATGTTCCAGCTTTTGGAAGGAGCATTCGCCGTCGATCGTCAGCTGACCTCCGTCCACCATGACATCCGCATTCATACCACCATTGCCTACGAACGTGATATCGCCCGCGACATAGAATAGGGCAGCCACGGGATTCGGGTCAACACTCGGAGGATTAGAAATTGTGTAGCCGTTCAGATCAAATGTCCATTTTTTGCTTGTACTGCCATACGTCCCGACTCCGGCCTTTTTTTCAACATTTCCGTAAAGCTTCAGGTAGAATCGGTCGAATCTATTCTCATCCGCTTTACGCATTGTCTCATCCAAGCCGCCGCCTGATACAAACTCTTCCTCGTTATTATCATTGCTGCATTTGATCAATACGGCAGCCTGATATCCGCAGTATGCGCATACGCCGGTCTCCTCGTCAAAGGAGTGCGCCTTGTGCACATAGACCTCAACCGTCGAAATATTGCCGGCCTTGTCGTGCACCTCAAATGTGATCCACCGTTCGGTGCGATCGGTATCCGAAGCAGCCACAAGAAAAGGACTGCTCCATATCTTATCCTTTTCTCCGTCTATCGTTCTATATGCTGTGTCAAAATTATCGTCGATAAAATTGATTTGTGTGTCGCCGCAGACTTCCGCCCGCTGACCGTTTGAATATCTTTTACTTTGACCGTCAGCGTCTACTTCGATTACAGGCGGCGTTGTATCTATTACAAAGCCGTCGGTAGAAATATATTCTTCATTTCCTGCAAAATCATTAAGTCTTGCATAAACTACATAACGGCTGTCATCGGAAATGTCAATTTCACCTTTGTATTCCGTAAAGGCTGAGTTCTTAACTGTCTCCAAACTCAGCTCGGTATTGCTGATAAGGTATTCAATCTTTACCGCATGCTTTGTTTCATCATATCCTGCCTGACTGTAGCTGTCGTCACTAGCAGTGATTTCCACTGTAACCTTTTCCTTATAAAACAAACCGAAGGTTATCGCATGGATAAAGCTTTCCCACCATGTGCGCTCTTTAATTTCAATTCTACCTGTAGGCTTATTAGTGTCCTTTGCATAATTGCCGTACTCAGCGTGGCAGACAGAGCAGATCGCCTTTTCGAAATAGCTGGCCTCCCGGTCGTTTTTGCCGCTGTCATGGGGGCAGGCGTAGCCGCACTGGGCGCACTTGCCGTCCACAAAGGTGTCGTGGGTGTGGGGCTTGACCGTGCAGGCTTCGCCATAGCTGAAGCCCACGGTGAGCACCCCGTCGGTTCCCCTTCCCGACCAGAGGTCTTCATCCGTGACGTCAATATACCGGCCGTCTTCTTCAAACAGCATGCTGCCGTCGGCGAAAATAGCCTTCACCGCCGCATAATCATGTACCTGATCATCAGGAGCATTCGGGTCGCCCTCGTAGATGTAGGAGTAGGAAATTCCGTCATTCAGCGCGGCCTCCATGATCTTCAGGACAGGCTGTGCCGCCGAGGTCTTACGCTCCACGGAGAGCTCGCCGTTGAAGGTACCGCTGAGCACCGTAAGGCTGCCGTCCAGCAGGAGGACCGCATGGGTATGGCCCCCCTGGTCACCCCGTCCGCTGGTCAGCTTCACCTTCTCCAGCGTCACCGCACCGCCGTCAATTTTCAGGGCGTTGGCGGTGTCAAGCTCGACTTTCCCAGAGTTATCGCTGAACGTATTGGTCAGTGCGCCGTTTTTGACGGTGATATCCGCTGTGCCCTTCACGGTGAGCAGCTGGTTGGTGATCGTGCCGCTGATGGTCTTGCCGCCGAGATCCAGGGTAAACTTGCCGGACCCGGCAATGATACCGTCTTCCGCCTCGCCCAGGGTCACATCGCACAGCAGTCTCAGGGTGGAGCCGCTGTCGGCCATGGCCGCCGCCCACGCGTCAGCGAAGGACTCGTAATTTTTCGCCGTGCCGTCCGCCCGGGTCAGTACGGCGGTGTAGATCTGCCGATGGCAGACATCCTGGCACTTGCCGTCTTCGCCAATGGTGGTGTGGTGGCAGGGCATGCCGCATTCCTGGCACTGAGTCTCGCCCTCAATGTTCACGATGAACCAGTGGCTGTGTTCGGCGATATAATATGTCTTGGTCAGGCTCGTCTTGCCGCCGGCGTACTCCGGCATCTCCCACTCCCTGTCGAAGTAGGCGTAACCGTCCGCCAGCAGAGCCTCCACGAAGCCGCCGTCCTTCCGCTCGATCTTGTCGAACTGGCCGCCGGACAGCTTGGTGTTTGTTGTTTTATTAATGGTCAGTGTGCCGATCTGGACACGCCGCCAATAGGCCGTGTCCTCGATGGCCAGCGTGCTGTCGATCTCACCGCTGCCAAGGGTAACGGTGCCGATCTTACCCTGGCCCTTTAGAGTCAGGGTCCCGTCCTGCACAGTAAAGTTGATCTGGCCCACGGATCTGCCGCGCAGCTCAATGGTGCAGGAGCTGCCCGGCGTCACGGTCCCCGTGATGTCCTGCAGCAGAGTAACGGTATCGCCGTTTCCGAAATCGCTGTTCTGCAAGGACTCCACATAGCGCACAGCGCCGTCCTTGTCGGTGATCTTGCCGGCGTACAGCTTGCCGCAGTAGTTGCAGTAGCCCTTGACTTCATTCACGGCGCTGTGTCCGCATTTCACCACCTCAAGGTCTGCAAAATATGTTTCCGCGTCGAAGCTCATGCCATAGGGCACCAGTGCGCCGGCCTGACCGGAGGCTGTACCCTTGTTGTCCTGGAAGGCATAGCCTGCCTCCAGCATGTCTGTGATGGCCACCGTGCCGGTGCCATTAAAGCTGATGGAGTCAAATTTGCCGCCGGAGAGCTTCACATTTTTCAGACTCTCGGTATCGGTGGCGGGCAGGACCAGTTTTTCGAAAAAGCCGCTCTGAATGGTCACGGCAGCATCGGTGCTGGTGACTCGGACAGCCTTAATACTGCCGCAGTCCTCCCCCACCGTTACGGCACCGTCCGCCGCCTCCACGGTGATCTCATTCATATCGCCGTTTTCTACGGTGAAGACGGCTTGAGCCCCGCTCACGACGATCTTGCCGGTACCGAACATAACGTTGCTGTTCAGATCCAGCCTGATGTTGTTCGATTGCACATACAGATCCGTCTCACCCAGATCATACCTGGGTTTAAGCAGCGTAACGGTGACCTGATCGCTCCGATTGGGCTGGAGGGCATCCCACGCCTGGGTGAAGGAGGTATAGAACACCGGGCTCGCGCCCTCAGCGCTTATCTCCGCCTCCAGCTGGATGCCGCAGACCTCGCACCTTCCCATGGCGGTGTCCACCCGGTCATGCTTGCACAGGGCGCCGCAGGTGGTGCACTTGCCGTCTTTATAGGTGTGCTCGTGGTCGGCAACGACCTTGACGTTTTCCAGCGTCAGCACATCAGCGCTGACCAGACTGCCGTCCTTGCTGTAAAACGCGCAGCTGTCGCCCAGCAAAGAGCCCATCGTCAGCTTTTGATATTCGCTGAAGGGCGCCTGGGGATCGGTGGAGATATACTCGAACTCACCGCCGGTGAGGTCGATCTTACCGCTGGTGACCAAAAGTCTCAGTGCAGAAAAGCTGCCGCCGCTGATATTCAGCGTACCGCCGTTTACTCCCCAAAATGCGGTTTCCGAGCCGTGGCTGCCGCCGGTGATGTTCACCGTGCCGGTGCCCAGATCCAGCTTCTGCACCGAACCGCCGGAGATGTCGGCAGTGGCGTTATCGTCCCATCGCAGAGAAAGTACAAGACTTTCCACCGTGCCGCCTGTGATATGCACTGTGACGGCAAAGTCCTCCGCTCTCAGCTCCTCCACCGTGCCGCTGTTCAGTGTCAGCGCACCGCAGTACATAGTGAGCAGTCCGATGCTGCCGCTGCCGGTCACGGTCAGTGTGCCGGCCTTGTCCTTGACTATCTCGCCCTCTTCATCAAAGCTGACGGAGCCGATATCGACACAGTTAATGCTCTTCCCGTTCAGATCCAGGGTGACATTGCCCGTGATAAACGGCATGTCTGCCGGATCCTCATAGGTTGGCGCATCGATGTCCGACTGCAGCTTGATGGTGCTGTCGTCGTGCTGATTGGCGTATGCAACCGTATCCTTGTAGACATTAAAGGCGACCTCGCCGCCAGATGTAATGACGGTCGCCGCGCCTCCGTCCGCAGCAAATACCGACAGCGGCACCATGGAAAATACCATGATGACCGTCAGCAGCACGGAAAGTATCCGCTTTTCAAGTGTCATGTTTGTGTTCATCTCGTTACTCCTTTACACGCATCTTGCAATCGCCGCAGAGAGGACCTGCGGGGAAACAGGCTTTTTATGAAAATACGCACAGCCGAGCCTGTAGGACTGCGCGCCGAATCCGTTATCATTCGAAAACCACAGCACCGGGACGTTTTTGCAGACGCTTTTGGCGGCGATCACGCCCTCCATGCCGTCTGCGCCGTCCATCGCTATCACGATGCAGTCCGGCGGGCTTTCTCCGAGTCCTGTGATAAAGCTGTCATAATCCGGATAGCCTGTTACCTGCATTTTACGGTAACGCAGGTCCGGCAATGCAGTGACAGAGCACATAAACTCATCTTTGTCCGCCTCTGTTCCGTATAGAATCAACCTCATATGGCACCTCCTTCACAGGCATACCAGGCATACTTATACATAGATATCATAACTGATATCGGGAATTTCCGCAATCGGTTTGGCGCAAGCGGTCAAAAAAGGACTCAAGCGGTAATCATTTGGGGATTGACTCTTTGTTTTTTCACAATCATGTGGTATAATGAATGCAGTTTAGTAGTACCCGACCGTATAGCATAAAGAGGAGTTTTGGTTTTGAGGATCGCAATCGTTGACGATGACATACGGATGTATGAATGTCTGCAAACTTATTTCGGTGAACTGCTCGGTTCGTCTGCCGAGCTTACATATTTCAAAAGCGGAGAGGATTTTCTGCGAGCTTGGCAGCCTGACGCTTTTGAGCTGATCGTGCTGGATATTTTCATGGACAAGCTCACCGGCATGGATGTGGCAAGGGAAATACGCAAAACGGACAGCGATGTCCGTATCGCATTCGGCACCACAAGCAATGAGTTTGCCAGCGAGAGCTACGAGGTAAATGCCTGCTACTATCTGCACAAGCCGTTTGACCGGGAGCGTGTCAAAGCAATGCTTGACCGTATCGATCTTGCCCAGGTCGAAAAGGAACGAACAATACAACTGCCTGACGGCAAAAGCGTCGTACTGCGCGATATCATTTATGCAGACTACGCCGCACATTATACGACGCTGCACTGCAAATACGGCAAGGATATTATCCTGCGGGCAAACCTTTCGGAGATCGAAGCGCTGCTTTGCGGCTATCCGTATTTCTTTATCCCGTCGAAAGGGCTGATCATCAACTTTCACGAGGTCGACGCACAGAACGCAGACACCTTTACCATGAGCAACGGCAGCCTTATTCCCATCAGCCGCCGCAAGGCAAAAGAGGTGACGGATGCCTATTCATCCTTCCTGTTTGAGCAGCTGCGTAAAGGAGGCAAACGGTGATGCCGCCTGTTTATCGGTTCATTGAGATCATCGTATATTCGCTGCTGAACTTTCTGCCGTTTCTTGCCTTGGCGCTCTATCCGTTCCGGCACAGTCTGCGATTTTCAAGAGGCGTTACCGGAATTCTGATCGGACTGCTGTCTGTCATTCAGGTGCTGCTCGGCGCATGGGTCAGCTTTGTTCCCGGAAATCATGCCGCAATCGCCAGTGCGCTCAGCACAGCGCTGTATGCCGCTTTCTATTTTCTCGCCGTGAAGAAGCATTTCGGCAAAACGCTTTTCACGCTGCTGATGATCTCCAATCTTGCCAACTTCGCCGTGATTTCCGCCAAATGCATTGAGGGACTTTTGTTTCCGGCACTGGCTGTGCAGAGCTACCGATGGTCGTTTTCGCTGATGCTCTTTGCCGTGGAGATCATTCTCTCTGTGCCGATCTTTCTTTATATGAAGTCTGTATTCACTCCGGCAGTAGAAAAAGAACCGTCCGGCTTTGAGTGGCGGTATCTGTGGCTGATTCCCACAACCTTCTATATCGTATGGTATTTTGCAATATACAGCGTTGTCTCCCGTTCGGCGCTGGAAATTGCGCTGCGTCCGAAGAACACTCTGTTTTTATTTATCATCAATGTGGGAGCAATCCTGATCTACTATGTCGTGACCCGCCTAATTTTGGAACAGAACCAAACGCTGGAGCTGAAAGAGAAAAATCATCAGCTCTCTATGCAGGCGGTGCAGTATGAGAATCTACAGGAAAAAATCACCGAGGCCCGCCGTGCCAAGCACGATGTGCGGCATCATATCTCGATCATACGCGAATATGTGAGCATGGGAGAGCTTGACGCATTACTAAAATATCTCGACGGCTATAACGACAGTCTGCCGGACGATTCGCTCATTCGTTTCTGCGAGAATCCCGCCGCCAATGCCGTATTGCTTTATTTCGCGCAGCAGGCTAAGGATAATGATATTGACTACATCGTCAACGCAGAGATCCCCGGGAACATTTTCGTTTCGGATACCGATATTTCCGTTCTGTTCGGCAACCTGATCGAGAACGCCATAGACGCCTGCAAAGAGGAACACGGCGATGACCGAAAGATTGATATTCGGGCAAGGCTCAAAGGCAGCACCCTTTGTGTCACAGTCGATAACACCTTTACCGGAACGCTCCGGCGCACAACAGATAATGAATTTCTCTCGACCAAGCATAAAGGTCCCGGGCTCGGCACACAGTCGGTAAAAAGCATTGCCGAGCATTACGGCGGTATCTGCCGTTTTGAAGTAAAGGACGGTATGTTCTGCGCCTCGGTAATGTGCAATAAAAGGTAGATATTCAAAAAGGGCACAGCTATCATTTCGATGGCTGTGCCCTTTTGCTTTGTAATTCGGTTTACTTATTGACGGCATCCTTGAGAGCCTTGCCTGCTTTAAATGCCGGAGCCTTAGCTGCCGGAACGGTGATCGCCTCGCCTGTACGGGGATTCTTTGCGGTTCTCTCTCCACGCTCACGGGTTTCAAAAGTGCCGAAACCGACAAACTGTACCTTGTCGCCTGCAACAAGCACTTTTTCGATCTGTGCGAGGGTTGCATTAATGATGTTTTCTGCGTCTTTCTTGCTTGCGCCGGCAGCCTCTGCAACTGCAGCAACAAATTCTGTTTTGTTCATATCTGAACCTCCAAAGTGTATTTTCAGCGTATATTGCTATATTTAATATACCATATTTCGAGCTGTTTTGCAAGAACGGATGTTGCATTGAGGTAGTGTGCTTAATTTAATCATCTCTTTTTCAATCCCACTTCGTCTCCCATATTGTTGCTCTTTGTAATTTTATAAGTTTCTGTCATCGCAAAAATATCATAGATAAAACATACCCGTCATATTGAAAATCATATGCAAAAGTGTCCACCCGAGATATTAATTTTCAAAAACGAAACCGTAGAATCCCTTATATATCAAGGCTTCTGCGGTTTTGGTACTGTCTTTACACACAAGTAATATCCTCTACACCAAAAACTTCTTGAGCCATATTTGTATTTTAAATTTGCATGTCGGTCGAAAATCATCAGTGTACTTTTCCCCTTGAGATATCCCATGAATTGTGCTATACTTATGTGTGGTGGGATACTCACCAGCATATGTATATGGTCGGGGCATGCCTCTGCTTCTATTATTTCTACTCCCTTTTGATTACATAATTTCCTAAGTATTGCTCCTATATCCTTTTTCAGTTTGCCATATATCTCTTTTCTTCTATATTTTGGAGCAAAAACTATATGGTACTGACACCTATATTTGCTGTGTGCTGTGCTTTTTATCTCATTATTTTCTTTCATTTGAAAAACCTCCTGTTTTTTAGTAATGCGGTCGCCAAACCACTACTATTTTACAAGAGGTTCTTCTTTTTTAAAAGTCTTTCGGCTCGCACCAAGCTCGCCCTACTTTTTTTCGCTCCGCTCTTTTTTCTTCCCTCGGTAGAACCGAGGGTTTATTTCCACGTCTAAAGACACCAATTAAAAAAGCACTTCTTATGAAGTGCTTTTTATGGTGGAGACGAAGAGGATCGAACTCTCGACCTTACGGATGCGAACCGTACGCTCTCCCAGCTGAGCTACGCCCCCATTTTTTGCAACACGACTATTTTACTATTAAAAATCCGTTTTGTCAAGTATTATAAATCTTTGAGTTTCCCCATTTTTTAAGCAAAAGGCTGGGTTCCAAATAATGAGAGCTG
>ENA-OURZ01002035-OURZ01002035.1-human-gut-metagenome-genome-assembly--contig:-NODE-2035-length-20031-cov-6.624549_pt1 | contig 20031 bp, 16 predicted proteins | sample MGYA00242073_ERZ509195 | MGnify/ENA primary metagenome ERZ509195 (study PRJEB26280, sample SAMEA2338837) | human gut metagenome | biome: human gut; feature: human-associated habitat; material: faeces...
AAAATTGCGCCTGTTTGGTAGTATACCATAGAATTCTGGTTTTGAAACGGGTTTTCGGCGGTTTTCAGGCCCGGAAAGCGGTTTTGACAGGGCAGCATCGGTCGCAGAAGCGTTAAAAAGGGCGGGATGGCAAAGAATTTGCACGGTTTCTGAGAATTTCGCGCTTTTTTTCTCCAAAGCAGTTGACGGATGAAAGCACCTATGTTAAAATTCAGACAATGTGCGATTTATTATGTTGGAAGAATTTCAGATAGGAAAGGAAGAGACACCAATATGTACCGAATCGTGAGAAAAGAGGCACTGAGGCCCACCGTAACTCTCTATGAGATCGAAGCGCCCCTCATTGCCAAAAAGGCTCAGCCCGGTCAGTTTATCATCCTGCGGACGGATGAAAACGGCGAGCGTATCCCCATCACCATCAACGCCTATGATCCCGAAAAGGGCACCGTCACCATCATTGTTCAGACGGTTGGCGCCACCACTGTGAAGCTCAGCCACATGAAGGAAGGCGATTGCCTGGCAGACTTCGTGGGACCCCTGGGCAAGCCCACCGAGACCGAGGGCAAGAAGAAGGTCGCCGTTGTGGGCGGCGGCGTGGGCTGCGCCATTGCATATCCCGTGCTGAAGAAGTTCCATGACGATGGCGCTGAGGTCCATGCCATCGTGGGCTTCCGCTCCGAGGATCTGGTGATCCTGGAGGAGGACTTCAAGAAGTCCAGCGACAAGCTGATCGTCTGCACCGATGACGGTTCCTATGGCCGCAAGGGTCTGGTCACCGAGGCTCTGAAGGAGCTGATCGACGCCGGCAACCAGTATGACGAAGTGTTCGCCATCGGACCCATGGTGATGATGAAGTTCGTCTCCAAGACCACGGAGCCTTACGGCATCCCCACCACCGTTTCCATGAGCCCCATCATGATCGACGGCACCGGCATGTGCGGCGGCTGCCGCCTGTCCGTGGGCGGCGAGATGAAGTTCGCCTGCGTGGACGGCCCCGACTTTGACGGTCACAAGGTGGACTGGGATCTGGCAGTCAAGCGGAACCAGATGTATAAGGACTTCGAGGCCCACAAGTACGAGGAGACCTGCAACCTGTTCAAGAAGGAGGCCGAATAACCATGGCCAATATGTCTTTGAAGAAGAATCCCATGCCCTCTCAGGACCCCAACGTCCGGAACAAGAACTTTGACGAGGTCGCTCTGGGCTACACCGAGGAGCAGGCTCTGGACGAGGCCCAGCGCTGCCTGCACTGCAAGAACAAGCCCTGCATGCAGGGCTGCCCCGTGATGGTACATATCCCTGATTTCATTGCCGAGGTCGCCAAGGGCGATTTCGAGGCCGCTTATCAGATCATCGCCGCTACCTCCGCTCTGCCCGCCGTCTGCGGCCGTGTCTGCCCCCAGGAGAGCCAGTGCGAGAAGTACTGCGTCCGCGGCATCAAGGGTGAGCCTGTCGGCATCGGCCGTCTGGAGCGCTTCGTGGCCGACTGGCACCGTGAGCACACCACCGGCGCTGCGGAGAAGCCTGCTTCCAACGGCCACCGCGTGGCTGTGGTGGGTTCCGGCCCCTCCGGCCTGACCTGTGCCGGCGACCTGGCCCGGAAGGGTTATGACGTCACCGTGTTTGAGGCTCTGCATCTGGCCGGCGGCGTTCTGGTGTACGGCATCCCCGAGTTCCGTCTGCCCAAGACCATCGTTCAGAAAGAAGTGGACGGCCTGAAGGAGCTGGGCGTTACCATCGCCACCGATACCGTCATCGGCCGTACCATCACCGTGGACGAGCTGATGGAGGAGCAGGGCTTCGAGGCCGTGTTCATCGGCTCCGGCGCCGGCCTGCCTATGTTCATGAACATCCCCGGTGTCAACTACAAGGGTGTTCTCTCCGCCAACGAGTTCCTGACCCGTATCAACCTGATGAAGGCCTATAAGCCCGATTCCGACACTCCCATCCAGCACCCCAAGAAGGTGGCTGTCGTGGGCGGCGGCAACGTGGCTATGGACGCCGCCCGCTGCGCAAAGCGTCTGGGCGCTGAGGTCTATGTGGTCTATCGCCGCGGCATGGAGGAGCTCCCCGCCCGTAAGGAAGAGGTGGAGCACGCCGAGGAAGAGGGCATCATCTTCAAGACCCTGTGCAACCCTGTGGAGATCCACGCCAACGACGAGGGCTTTGTCAAGTCCATCACCTGCATTGAGATGGAGCTGGGCGAGCCGGATGCTTCCGGCCGCCGCCGCCCCATCGAAAAGAAGGGCAGCGAGTTCGAGCTGGATGTGGACACGGTCATTATGAGTCTGGGCACCAGCCCCAACCCGCTGATCCGCTCCACCACCCCGGGTCTGGAAACCAACAAGCACGGCTGCATCGTCACCGACGGCGACGACGGCAAGACCAGCCGCGATGGTGTGTACGCCGGCGGCGATGCCGTGACCGGCGCAGCCACCGTCATCAAGGCCATGGGCGCAGGCAAGGCTGCTGCAAAGGCCATTGACGAGTACATTCAGAGCAAGTAATCCCCTGTGAAGGTGGGCACCGCCCACTGAATACCGGATATGAAAAATCCCCTGTGCCAACGCACAGGGGATTTTTTGCATCTTATTCTGCGGTCTCCGTTGTGAGCGCCGGGTAGCCCGTCCGCACGCACCGCACAGCGCACCGGGCGCTGCCGCCGGTGGTACAGGTAAAGAGGGTCAGATCCCATTCATCGGACTCCTCCGTCTTTTCGGTCATTTCCTCAATTTGCGTGGGCTGCAGGTTTTCCACATAGGAGACCTCGTAGGTCCAGCGCATACCGTCCATATCCGTAAAATAGACCTGCGCGCCCTCGGTCAGCCACTTGATGGGGCTGAAATGCTTTGCATAGTTGTGGGCGCAGACCACCATGTTATCCGCATAGGTGGAACCGGAGTAACGGCCCGGTGCGATTTTCAGGCCCGCATAGCTCCACTGGCTCATCACCGGCAGTTCCAGCCCGATGGACGGAATGGACAGATAGCCGATGTAATCCCAGCCGTTCAGTTCGGTCACGGTCATTACCTGCGTGGGGTCCAGCTCCGGCTGCAGCGCCACGGTATCCGATTTTGCCTTTTCCTCAATGGCAGCGTTCAGGGTCTGCTCCAGCTCGCCCAGCACCTCCTGCGAGGCCTTGTCTGCACGGGATGCATCCCACTTGTTATAGGCCAGCAGGGCTGCTGCCGCAAGGATCAGCAGCGCGCCCAGCACCATACACAATCTTCCGATTTTCTGTCGCATAGCAATGTTTCCTTTTTGTTCCGCGGTAGGTTTCATCCCTTTCAGTATATGCGCAATTGGTATGTTTGTCCAGTAAAAACTTACCGCACTGCCCGGTCCGGCACAAGGCGGCACACAAACCGCACCATCAGCGGGGTCAGCGGCAGCCACACCAGCGTGCACATCACATTGAACAAGGTGTGCGCATTCGCGATCTGCCGGGCGATCACGGCAAGCTCCGGCCCTTTGGGCGAAAGTGCAGCCGTCAGCCGCACATACAACGGCAGACCGGCGCAGAACACCGCCGCGCCGGTCAGATTGAACACTGCATGGGCCGCAGCCACCCGCTTTGCGTCCCGGTTTGCGCTCAAGGATGCCAGCACTGCTGTGATGGTGGTGCCGATGTTATCGCCCAGCAGCACCGGCAGCGCACCCGCAAGACCCAACAGACTGCTGCCGTCCAGCCCGGGGCGGGCTGCAAAGTTCTGCAGCAAGGCAATGGTAGCCGAGCTGCTCTGCACTGTCAGGGTCATGCCAAGCCCCGCCAGCAGCCCCAGCCATGGGTGCTGCCGCACCCGACCCAGCCAGTGCACGAACACCGGGCTTTGCGCCAGCGGTTCCATAGCAGTGCCCATATCGGCAATGCCCTCGAACAGCAGGCCAAAGGCGAACACCGCCCGGCCAATAGCCCGGCCCTTCCGCCCCGCACAGGCAAAGCAGAGCAGCAGCCCGGCCAGCAGCACAAGGCCGCGCACATCTTCCAGCCGGAAGGCCAGCAGCTGTGCGGTAACGGTGGTTCCGATGTTGCAGCCAAAGATCACCGGGACCGCCTGCCGCAGGGTCAGCAGGCCCGCACTTACAAAGCCCAGCACCATCACCGTGACTGCCGAGCTGCTTTGCAGTACCGCCGTGACCGCAGCCCCCGCCAGCACGCCCCGCACCGGGCTGCCGGTCACAGCGGCCAGCAGGCTTTTCAGGCGGCTGCCTGCCGCTGTTTCCAGACTGTGGCTGAGCGCATCCATGCCGTATAAAAACAGTGCCAAGCCGCCAAAAAGTGTAAAAATTCTTGTCAGGTTCTGTTCCACTGCCGCCGCCCCTCCCGCAGAAACGTTTCTTATTCTATTTATGCAGCTGCCGGGCGGTTCAGGCTTTCTGCCGCCCTCCCCTTTTTGTGAACTTTTTTAAAATTATCCTAAACTGCCCTTGCATTCTGGGTGCCGGAGGAATATTATTGTCAGGCGTTAATAGTTAACAGCTGTTAAGCATTTTGCAATGAGGAGGGATAGAATGTTGAACGAGACCGAAGCCGCCGCGAGCTTTCACGGTCTGTGCCATTTTTGGGGACGGCTGAGCAAGGCGTCCCGGGCCGGCATGAAGGCGGCTCTGCGGGGCTGTCCCAAGTGCCACTTTCCCATGCTGGAGGGTCTGGCTCACACGATCAGTACCCGCGGGCAGAACGGAGCGGTGTATGTTTCCGATTTTGCCCGGGAGGCACACCAGCCGCTGCCGGCCATCAGCCGCAGCCTGCGCCAGCTGGAACAGGACGGCCTTGTTCTGCGCGAAGCGGACCCGGCTGACCGGCGCAAAACGCTGGTGCGCATCACGCCGGAGGGCTACGCCGCCTGTGCCCGGTGTGAGGATGCACTCAGCGATTATTTTGCCTGCGTGATGGCCCGGCTGACACCGGAGCAGGTGCAGCAGATGAATACTTTGCGCGGCGCACTGATGGATGCCATTCTTGCGGAAAACGCTTCCCGTGAAGCAAAAAACAACGAAGGGAGAACCGAACTATGACGAAAATTTTCAAGCAGCTGGCCCGGCACTGGGCCGTCTGTCTTGTGGTGTTCGCGCTGCTGTTCGTGCAGGCGTACTGCGATCTTTCGCTGCCGGACTACACCAGCAGGATCGTGGACACCGGCATCCAGCAGGGCGGCATTGAAAGCCCCCTGCCGGAAACGATACGCCAGAGCACGCTGGATGCCCTCACGCTTTTGATGAGCGAAGAGGACGCTGATGCGCTCCAGAACGCCTACGGGTATTATCTTCAGGACGACGGCGTGCTGAAGCTGCGCACCGACCTGACCGATGACGAGCGCACCGCGCTGGAGGATGCCGTCACCACGCCGGACATCGTGCTGTATATGGCCGCCGCGCAGGCAGCGAACGCCCCCGCCGGGCAGGACACCATGGGCATGACCGGTCTTGCTGACATGCAGGCGGCATCCTCTGAGAGCACCACCACGGATAGCGAGACCGTCACCCCCACTGCCGAAGATCTGGACACCGTATGCGCCCAGTTTGCCGCTATGAGCCAGATGCCCGGCTTCACCCGCGAAGCTGTCCAGCAGCAGCTGGCCGGTGCTTTTGCCAGTCTGGATGATACCCTGATGGAGAATCTCAAAAGCCAGTCCATGCTGCTGGTGCAGCTGGAATACGAGGCACAGGGCATTGCCCACGATGTGCAGATGCGCTACCTTTACCGCGTAGGCGGCCAGATGCTGGGCCTGACTTTGCTGATGGTGGCTGTGTCCATTGCGGTGGGCTTCCTCGCCTCTCGTGTGTCCGCCGCCATTGGCCGCGACCTGCGCCGTGAGACCTTTGCCAGCGTCATCGGGTTCTCCAATGCAGAGATCGAGAATTTTTCCACCGCATCTCTCATCACCCGCACCACCAACGACATCCAGCAGGTGCAGTTCGTCTGCGTCATGCTGCTGCGCATGGTGGCCTATGCGCCCATTCTGGGCATTGGCGGCGTGCTGCATGTGCTGAACAGCAGCACCGGCCTTTCCTGGATCATCGTGCTGGATGTGGCCGTTCTGCTGTTGCTCATCCTCTTCCTGATGAGTGTGGCCATGCCCAAGTTCAAGATCATGCAGAAGCTGGTGGACCGGTTGAACCTCGTCAGCCGCGAGATTCTGACCGGCATCATGCCGGTGCGTGCCTTCAGCCGTGAAAAGTTTGAGGAGGAGCGCTTCGACAAGGCCAACAAAGACCTGATGAGCACCCAGCTGTTCACCAACCATGCCATGGTTGCCATGATGCCCTTTATGACCCTCATCATGAACGGCACCAGCCTGCTGATCGTCTGGTTCGGCGGCAATGCCATGGACAACGGCACCATGCAGGTGGGCGAGATGATCGCATTCATCACCTACACCATGCAGATCGTCATGTCTTTCCTGATGCTGGCCATGGTGGCCGTGATGCTTCCCCGTGCCGGTGTGGCTGCTGACCGTATCGACGAGGTCTGCCGCACCAAGGCTTCCATCCATGATCCCGACGCTGCCACCGCAAAGCCCGCCCTTGAAAAGAAGGACTGGGATGGCGTGGTCCGGTTTGAGGATGTCAGCTTCCGCTTCCCCGGTGCCGACAGCGACGCGCTGGAGCACATCAGCTTTACCGCAAACCCCGGCGAGACCACAGCCATCATCGGCTCCACCGGCTGCGGCAAATCCAGCCTGCTCAGCCTCATCCCCCGCTTTTATGATGTTACTGGCGGCCGCGTGACCATCGACGGCATCGATGTGCGGGAGATGCCGCAGGAGCAGCTCCACAGCCTTTTGGGCTATGTGCCCCAGAAGGGCGTTCTGTTCAGCGGCACCATCGAGAGCAACCTGAAATTCGGCGGTGCGCAGATCACCGATGCGGGCATGAAGAAGGCGGCTTCCATCGCACAGGCCACCGAGTTCATCGACGCAAAGCCCGAGGGCTATGCAAGCCCCATTGCACAGGGCGGCTCCAACGTGTCCGGCGGCCAGAAGCAGCGGCTCTCCATCGCCCGCGCCATTGCCAAGGAGCCGAAGATCTATCTGTTCGACGACAGCTTCTCTGCCCTTGACTACAAGACGGATGTCACCCTGCGCCGTGCGCTGAAGGAAGAGACAGACAACGCCACCGTGATCATCGTGGCACAGCGCATTTCCACCGTCCTCCACGCCAACCAGATCCTGGTGCTGGATGACGGCAGGCTGGTGGGCAAGGGCACTCATGCGCAGCTCATGGCCAACTGCCCTGAATATCAGGAGATCGCCAGGAGCCAGCTGAGCCAGAAGGAGCTCAACCTGCAGGATTTGAACACCGGAAAGGAGGATGAGTGATATGCCGAGACCCGGAAAACAGACCACCGAGCGCGCCAAGGATTTCAAGGGCACTCTGCAGCAGCTCCTCAGCGCATTGCGCCAGTATAAGCTCTCCCTCATCGTTGTGATGGTCTTTGCCATCCTTTCCACCATCTTCAATATCGCAGGCCCCAAAATTCTGGCCAAGGCCACCACGGCCCTTGCCACCGGCTGGATCGCCAAGCTGCGGGGGATCGGCAGCATCGACTTTGCTTACATCGGCAAGATCCTGCTCACCCTGCTGGCCATGTACCTCTGCTCCGCTGCATTCAGCTTCATTCAGGGCTGGCTGATGACCGGCCTTTCCCAGAAGGTCTGCTATGATTTCCGCCGCCAGATCAGCGAGAAGATCAACCGCCTGCCGCTGGCCTACTTTGAAAAGCGGACGGTCGGCGAGGTGCTCTCCCGCATCACCAACGATGTGGACACCCTGGGCCAGAGCCTGAACCAGAGCGTGACCCAGCTCATCACCAGCATTACCACCATGATCGGCGTGCTGATCATGATGCTGTCCATCAGCCCCCAAATGACCCTGATCGCACTGCTCATCCTGCCCGTCTCTCTGGTGCTGGTGATGCTGGTGGTCAGGTTCAGCCAGAAATACTTCAAGGCCCAGCAGGCCACCCTTGGCGTTGTGAACGGTCAGGTGGAGGAGGTCTACTCCGGTCACAACGTCATCAAGGCCTTCAACCGGGAGGCCGCCGTGCTGGAGGACTTCAACGCCGCCAACGACAAGCTGTTTGAATCTGCCTGGAAGAGCCAGTTCCTCTCCGGCCTGATGCAGCCCATTATGAACTTTGTGGGCAATCTGGGCTATGTGGCTGTTGCCATCGTCGGCAGCATTTTTGCCGCCAACGGCATCATCACCATCGGCGATATCCAGGCTTTTATCCAGTATGTCCGTAATTTCACCCAGCCCATCCAGCAGCTGGCACAGGTGTCCAACATGCTGCAGAGCATGGCCGCCGCTGCCGAGCGCGTGTTCGAGTTCCTGAACGAGCCCGAAGAGGATCAGCTGGCCGACCCTGCCCGCCGGGCAGACCCTGCCTGCATTGATGGTCAGGTCACCTTTGACCATGTCCGGTTCGGTTATGTGCCCGAAAAGGCCATCATCCACGATTTCAGCTGTAAGGTGCAGCCCGGCCAGAAGGTCGCCATCGTTGGCCCCACCGGTGCCGGCAAGACCACCATGGTCAAGCTGCTCATGCGGTTCTACGATGTTGATTCCGGCTCCATCACCCTGAACGGCCACGACATCCGCGACTTTGACCGCAGTGCCCTGCGCGAGGGCTTTGGTATGGTGCTGCAGGACACCTGGCTGTTCAAGGGCACCATCATGGAGAACATCCGCTACGGCCGTCTGGACGCCACCGACGAGGAGGTCATTGCCGCCGCCAAGGCTGCCAACGCCGACCACTTCATCCGCACCCTGCCCGGCGGCTACCAGATGGAGCTGAACGAGGACGCTTCCAACGTCAGTCAGGGCCAGAAGCAGCTGCTGACGATCGCCCGGGCCATTCTGGCCGACAACCGCATCCTGATCCTGGACGAGGCCACCAGCAGTGTGGACACCCGCACCGAACAGCGCATCCAGACTGCTATGGACAACCTGATGCGGGGCCGTACCAGTTTCGTCATCGCCCACCGCCTGTCCACCATCAGGGATGCAGACCTCATCCTTGTCATGCGGGACGGCGACATTGTGGAGCAGGGCACCCACGACCAGCTCATTGAGGCCGGCGGTTTCTACGCTGACCTGTACAACAGCCAGTTTGAGGATGTTGTGGATTAAGCCACGCTCCCTTCTTTGAAAAAGGCTCAGGTTTTTGATCGAAACCTGAGCCTTTTTCTTTTGTCAATTCCTACCGGATGTGCTATACTTATTTTCGTGTCTTGAAGTAGGAAAGGAGTAACCACTCATGGAAACCACTCAAAAGCCCTACGCATTCAGCCGCAAGGTATTCTGCGAAGGGATGCGGGATGGCGTGCCCATTGCGCTGGGCTATTTTGCTGTCTCGTTCTCATTGGGCATTGCAGCCCGCAATGCAGGGCTGACCCCCATTCAGGGCTTTTTTGCAAGCCTGTTCAACAATGCTTCTGCCGGTGAGTATGCAGCCTTTTCGCTGATCGCTGCCGGTGCCACCTATCTGGAAGTTGCCATCATCACCCTGATCGCCAACGCGCGCTACCTGCTGATGAGCTGCGCTCTGGCCCAGAAATTTGCCCCCGGCACACCGTTCTTCCACCGGCTCATCATCGGCTACGATGTCACCGACGAGCTGTTTGGCATCACGATTGCACGGCCCGGCTATCTGAACCCGTTCTACACCTACGGTGCCATTGCGCTGGCGGCCCCCGCCTGGGCCATGGGCACAGCGCTGGGCATCATTGCGGGCAACCTACTGCCCGTGCGTGTGGTCAGCGCCCTGAGCGTGGCCCTGTACGGCATGTTCCTGGCCATCATCATTTCCCCCGCCCGGAAGAACAGGGTCGTTGCCGTGCTGGTGATGCTGAGCTTTGCCCTGAGCTTTGCCTGCGGCTGCCTGCCCGGCATCGCTTCCCTTTCGGACGGCACCCGCACCATCCTGCTGACGGTGCTGATCTCCTGCGGGGCAGCCGCTCTGTTCCCTGTTACACCCGAAGCACCGGAAGCTGCCGGAACTGAGGAGGTGCAGGCATGACCTACAATAACTGGGTCTATATCGCCGTGATGGCCGCCGTTTCTTACGCCATCCGTGTGCTGCCACTGACCCTTATCCGCAAACCCATCAAAAACCAGTTCATCCAGTCCTTCCTCTACTATGTGCCCTATGTGACGCTGGCCGTGATGACCTTCCCGGCCATCATCAACGCCACCCAGAGCCCCATTGCCGGTGCAGCCGCGCTGGTAGTGGGCATCGCCGCCGCATGGTTCGGAGCCAGTCTGTTTCAGGTGTCCGTCTCCTGCTGTGCCGTGGTGCTTGTGCTGGAACTGTTTTTGGTGCACTGAGCTTTCTGCCGCTGTGGTTCTGGGTAGGCCATGGCGGCTTTTTGGTCTTTGAAAATTTTTTCAGAAAACTTGTAACGTTCCGGCGGTTTTGCCGTCTTATGGGCGAACCGGTTCCAAAACACACCAAAAAGGAGGGATGCGCACATGGAGCACCGCAGTTTTGAGCAGATTTATCTGCAGTATTACAAGCCCGTGTACGCTTACCTGATGACATTGTGCCAAAACGAGGAACTGGCAGCAGAACTGACCCAGGAGACCTTTTACAAGGCGCTGGATGCCATTGACGGGTTCAAGGGCGGCTGTGCACTGAATGTCTGGCTGTGTCAGATTGCCAAAAACACCCTGACGGATACATACCGGCGGCAGAAGCGGGAACTGCCCCCGCTGGACGACACTCTGCCGGATGTGCCCAGCCCCGCCCCCCTGCCGGGGGAGGAACTGGAGCAGCGGGAAGGAGCACTGAGCCTTTACCAGAAGCTTCATGCCCTGCCCGAACCGTACCGGGAGGTGTTCTGGCTGCGGGTCTACGGCGAACTGACCTTTGCAGAGATCGCCGCACTGCACCACAAGACCGAAAGCTGGGCGCGGGTGACCTTTTACCGCGCCCGGATGAAAATGAAGGAGGCCATCTTATGAAACTACCCTGCTACCTGGTTCAGGACCTTCTGCCCCTTTATAAAGATCACGTCTGCGACGAACAGACTTCCGCCGATGTGGCAGAGCACCTGAGCGACTGTGCCGCCTGCTCTGCCCTGCTGGCTGAAATGGACGCCCCGCCCCAGGAAACTGCGGTACAGGAAGAGCAGGCCGCTGAGGCCGCTGAGGCCCTGAGCACCGTAAAAAAGAATCTGCGCGCCCGGCAGGTAAAAATCACGCTGGCCGCTGTGGGCGGACTGCTAGCCCTGATCTGCGCTTTCTTTGGCTGGCGCTACTGGATGATGCACTCTTATGTGGACCTGCCGGTCGAAGATCTTGTAGTAGAAGAGACCCATGAATTACTTCCCTCTGATTCCTACGGGTCTATCCACACCATTCAGAAAAATGCAGTCAGGAATGCAAAGACAGGAGTTTATTACACCACAGTCGGCTATCAGGTACGTTATTACAGGGACACCCCCATTGTGTTCCTGAGCGTCACACAGACCCGGTGGGAAGCCCTGATGCGCACGTTCAGTAAAAACAACGAGCCTATCTGGTTTGAGGTTTCAAGTCCTTACACGCTGTTTGTTACGCGGGACACCTATTTGACCCTGCGGGCTGCCCGGCTCATGCCAGAGCAGGATGAACTGATTGACATTCTGGCAGATGATGCAACGCTGACCCGTTACGATGGCGGTTTCTCGTGGACTGATACTTCTAAGACCGTCAGCATTCTTTTAGAACAAGTGCGTTTTGCAAAAGTACGCGCAAGGAAAACATCATGAAAAAAATCTTAATTTCCGGCTCCTCCGGCTTTGTGGGCTCCCGGGTACTGCACCAGTGGCAGGGCCGTGCAGAGCTTATTACATTCCCGCGCGGATCTCTGGCTGCTGCCGATGAATCCGCCATTCGCCGTTTTGCGGAAACCGTGCAGCCGGATGTCATCCTGCATCTGGCGGCATTGTCCGATACCGGCTACTGCCAGCAGCACCCGGAGGAATCCCAGCGTGCCAACGTCGAACTGCCTGTCTGGATGGCAAAGGCTGCACGGGACACCGGGGCCAAACTGATCTCATTCAGCTCGGATCAGGTGTACGCAGGTGTGACCCAGCCCGGCCCCCTGCCCGAAACGCTACCGCTCTCCCCCGCCAACACCTATGGTCAGCACAAGCTGGAGGCCGAGGAGCGGGTCCTTGCGCTCTGCCCGGAGGCAGTGCTTCTGCGGGCCCCGTGGATGTACGATCTGCCCGGTGATGGCCTGCCCCTCCGGGGCAATCTGCCGCTGAACCTGCTGCAGGCCGCACAAAACGGTACTCCCGTTCGCTTTTCACCGAACGACCACCGGGGTGTCAGCTGGGTGCGGGAGGTGGTGGAACAGCTCTTCCCCGCCTTGCAGCTGCCCGGCGGTGTATACAATTTTGGCAGCGGGAACGATGCCGACATGGTCACAACGGCCCGGCAGTTTGCCGAAGCGCTGGGTGTGCAGGTGCAGATCGAGCCTACTGATTTCTCCCGCAACCTTGTGATGGACAGCTCAAAGCTGGCCGCACAGGGGATTCGATTCCATGATACATTGAGCAGTTTTGAAGACTGTTTGGGACGGATCAAACCTCTCAGTCGCGCTGACGCGCGCCAGCTCCCCTAATAGGGGAGCCCTTGGCATAAACAGAAAGCCACCCGGTCACAGATGTAAACGCTGCGACCGAGTGGTTTTTAGCTGTTACAGCAGAATACAGATCAATCCGGTGCAGCCATCGTTGATGACCTGTTCCAGCGTTTCCTGCAGGCGGGTGCGGGCTTCCTGCGGCATGTGGAGGAGCTTGTTCTGCAGCCCCTCATTCACCAGTTCATGCAGGCTCTTGCCAAAGATGTTTGATTCCCACAGCCTCTCCGGGTCTGCTTCAAAATCGCCCAGCAGGCTCTGCACCAGATCCTCGCTCTGCTTCTCGGTGCCCACAATGGGGCTGATCTCGGTATGGATGACGGCTTTCATCATATGGATGGAGGGTGCGCTGGCTTCCAGCCGGACACCGTACCGTCCGCCCTGCCGGACGATCTCCGGTTCCTCCAGCGAGAGCTCCTCAATGCTGGGCATCACGATGCCGTAGCCGGTGGCTTCCACCTGTTCCAGTGCACTGCGGATCTTCTCGTACTCCCGCTTTGCCCGGGAAAGCTCAATGATGCAGGGCATCAGGCCTGCTTCGTCGCCAATTTCCAGCCCCGTCTGCTCACTGAGGACGCGGTAGAACACCTCCGGCTTCAGCAGAACGGTCACCCGCACCACGCCGTCGGAAAGGTTCATGCCGCTCAGGGCAGACTCCTGCACCGAATCCCCGGCCAGCGCTCCGGCACTGTTCTGGGCCGGAACATCCTTCATCCGGCTGATCTTCTCTGAAAACTGGAGCGCCGCCGTGTAGATCTCATTCTGGAGCCAGTGGCCCTTTTCCAGCATCGTCACCCAGCGGGGAATGGCAAAATCCAGCTCCCGCACCGGAAATTCGTAGAGGACACGCTGCAGGATGGACAGCAGGTCATCTTTCTGCAGATCCAGACAGCTCACCGGCAGGACCGTGCGTCCGTAGGCCTGTTCCAGCTCTGCGGCCAGAGCCTTTGTCTCCGGAGCATCCGGGCGGGTGCTGTTGAGCAGGATGACAAAGGGTTTGCCCAGCGCTTCCAGCTCCTCCACCACCCGCTTTTCGGCGGGCAGGTAGTTTTCCCGGGGGATCTCGCTGATGGAGCCATCGGTGGTGACCACGATGCCGATGGTGGAGTGATCCCGGATGACCTTGCGGGTGCCGGTCTCAGCGGCAAGGTCAAAGGGGATCTCTTCCTCGAACCATGGGCTTTTGACCATGCGGGGCTTCTCGTCCTCCTCGTGGCCCATGGCTCCCTCCACCATATAGCCCACACAGTCGATGAGCCGGATGCGGCATTCCCCGCCGCCCTCCAGTTGGAGCGGCACGGCCTGCTCCGGAATGAACTTCGGCTCTGTGGTCATGATCGTTCGCCCTGCCGCCGACTGCGGCAGCTCATCCCGAGCCCGGAGCTTTGCGTCCGCCGGGCCAATGGCGGGCAGCACCAGCTGCTCCATAAACTGCTTGATGAGGGTGCTCTTGCCCGTGCGCACCGGCCCTACCACGCCAATCAGGATCTCCCCGCCGGTGCGTGCCCCGATCTCCCGGCAGACAGTGGCTTCCAAACACTCCTGTTTTTCCAAATTGCTCTCTCCTCTCTCCCGTCCGCACCGGGCGGCAAGGCCGCACCTTCTGCGTCTGCTTCTCGGAAACAGTCTATTCGGACAGGCGGCAGGATATGAGCGGCACCTAGCGAAAAAGCGTCGGTTGACAGAAAATCTTTCCTACGCTACAATAGAGAAAACTGTATAGAAAGGTGGAACGCAGATGGAGTGGAAGGTTTATTTTGAGGACAATCCGGGCTGTCACCGCCCGCATCGGGGCCGCCCCGGGCAGGAAGTGTCCTGCGGGGCACACTCGGTGTGGGGCGGGCAGCATTTCATCATCCCGGCGATTTACCTTTGTGGAAAAGGGCTGGTTGTAGACATCTGCCGCCGGGTGGAGCGTGAAGCGATCGAAGCGCATTACCAGAAGTTGGCCGCTTATGAAGGGATGGATATTGACGAATGCCCGCCGGAAGTTGTCGAACTGGCCGAAGCCGAGGACCCGTTTGGTTCTTTTGACTATCTGCCAAGTGTAGCCATCAACGGCAAAACCGTGGAGTACAGCCGCGGTGCCGGGGAATATTATAACCCCCTCCGCTCCGAAGAGGAGATCGTTTGCAGCGGTGAACAGGCCGCGCGGGACATCGTGAAGCACTACGGGCTTGACCCGGAACAAGGCTGGGATCTCCGGCAGTGGAGCTTTCCCTGGGCGACAAAGCGCAGGCCGGCCCACATCACCAGCCTGACACTGACCCTCACCCAGCGGGAACAGCCTGCCGAAGCGGTGCAGTTCACGGCAGCGCCCGGAAAGGTTGTGGAGTTTGCCCACCCCGTCACCGGTGTGCCCTGCGTGCTGACGGTCAAAGACCTGAAACCGGCCCGGCTGCCGGAGAGTGACCTCCCCCACATGGGGCCGCCCATGGAATGGCCCCGGGAATTTGTGGAAATGACTTACACCCTGACCCCCGCCGTGACCACCGGCTGGGTGCAGGTGAACGACTGTGCCTCTAGTGATAAGCCCATCCGGAAAAGCGACGCACCCACGGAAGATGGAGCCATTGGCATCATCGGCGGGGCAGACGGCCCGACCGCAATCTTTGTGAGCGGAAAGCAGCAGAGTGATACCCGCACCGCCTGTTCCTCGCTCCACTTTGCGCCGGTGGAACCGGAAAATATCCGGTGGAAGGTGACCTACTACCAGAAGCAGTTCCCGGATGAAACTATAGCGCTCTTATAACGAAAAGACAGGCGACTCCAACCAAAGTTGGATGCCGCCTGTTTTACTGTTCAGATCAGCTTGATGGCCACCGCCTCGCTGGTGCGGTCCTGGGCTTCGTTGGTATGCTCGGGGTCATCCAGCATATAGCGGAGCAGAAGCACCTCGCCCACATAAAGCACCGCCACCTTGATGGGGATGCTGCCGGAATCCAGCGGGCTTTCCTGCGCGCCGCACCGCAGCACCACATCTGCCATGGCTGCGCCGGGCGAATCCTCATAATGGGTGAGCAGAATGATCTTTGCGCCGGATGCCTTGGCCGTGCGCAGCGTTTCCAGCATATCGCGGGTCGCGCCGGAATAGGAGATGAAGAGCACCACATCCTCCGGGCCCATCAGGCTGGCAGCCAGGATCTGCAGATGACTGTCCCCTGCGGTGCGGAACTTGTTGGACAGGCTGGAAAAGCGGGCGCAGATATCGTTTGCCAGCAGCATGCTGCCGCCTTGACCCAGGCAGAACACCTGCCGCGCCGCACGCATCAGATCCACGGCCTGTTCCACAGCTTCGGGCGAAAGAGAATTCTGGGTGCCGTTGATGGCCGTGAGAAACAGGCCGCTGGCGTGCTCACACAGGCTGGCGGTGGTAGCGCCCGGCTCCGGCTCATGCTGGTTGACCAGCGCACCGGTGGCGTTGGCCTGCGCCAGCGAAATGCGCATCTCATGGTAGCCCTCAAAGCCCAATGCCCGGCAGAAGCGGAACACCGTTGCCTCTGCCACCTTGCATTCCCGCGCAAGGGAGGAAATGGAAAGGTACTGTGCCTCGTCGGCATGGTGGACAAGGTAATCTGCCACAGCACGGCCGGATTTTGTCAGTTCATCCTGCCTTTGCTGCAGCAGCTCCCAGAAGTTTGTGGTCGTAGACATGATGGTCTCCTTTTTCCTGCTCCATTTCCCGCCGGAAGGGCCGGCCGCACACGCCAACACCATTGTCGGGAAGTTTTCCTTTAAGGAAAGTATAAAAGAATCCCCGCCGCTTGGCAAGAGGGGCTTTGACTACAAATTCAGGTTCGTTTCTGTGCAGAGCGCCCAAATTCGCCGCATTAGTATGACTTATTTGTGAAAATCCTTTTCAATTTGCCGGATTTTCTACTCTTTTTGAGTGAAAACTATTTTCACCAGCAAAAGCGTGATTTTTCTACAATGGTTACAAAATAGCTACAACTTTCAAAATTTCCGTGAATCCTGCCCAAAAGGCCAGTCTTTTCGCTAAAATTGTGCGACATCCACAAGAAAATCCTTTCATTATTGGGCAGACAGCCGATAGACAAAATGAAAATATTTTTCTATAATAAGGCCAATAGAAGCGGTTCCCACACGAGGGCCGCAGAGCAGAATCGCACTACATCAATGAGTAAGGAGAAGTTTCTTATGAAAAACAGTATCTCTCGCCGCTCTTTCCTGAAGGCCGTGGGTGCCCTGAGTGCAGCCGGTGCACTGGCCGCATGCGGCGGCAGCTCCTCCAGCAGCACTGCTGCTTCCTCCACTGCAGCTTCTGCAGCGGCAAGCACCGCAGCTGGCGCAAACATCAAGCTGTGGACATACCCCATCGGCGGCTGGGGCAAGGACGAGACTGTGCAGGAGCTGATCTCCAGCTTCAACGCAAAATATCCCGACATCAAGGTCACCGTTGAGTACCTGGATTACACCAATGGTGATGACCAGGTCAACACCGCCATCGAGGGCGGCAGCGCACCCGACCTGATCATGGAAGGTCCCGAGCGTCTGGTTGCCAACTGGGGCAAGAAGGGCGTTATGGCTCCCCTGAACGACCTGTGGACTGATGATGCCAAGAAGGACATCTACGCTTCCGTTGAGTCCGCCTGCAGGAACGATGCCGGCGACTACTATGAGTATCCCTTGTGCATGACCGCACACTGCATGGCCGTGAACATGACCAAGGTCAAGGAAGTGGGCGCAGACCAGTACATTGATACTGATAAGCACACCTGGAGCACCGACGGCTTCCTCAAGACCGTTGACGCACTGTACAATGGCGGTTATGAGAATGTTGCAGCCATCTACTGCAGCGGCCAGGGCGGCGACCAGGGCACCCGCGCAATCATCAACAACATGTACGGCGGCACCTTCACCGATGCTGAGCACACCAAGTACACCGCTGACTCCCCCGAGAACATCAAGGCCATCCAGGCTCTGTACGATGCCAAGGGCGTGAACTTTGATGCTTCCATCAACGGCGGCGAGGAGATCACCCTGTTCCGCAACGGTACCCTGCAGATGGCATTCTGCTGGAACATTGCACAGCAGCTGAACTCCGACAACAACGATGCCGGTCTGACCAACAGCGGCGACGAGATCTTCCCCATGGCCTTCCCCACCGAGAGCGGTGATCCCAAGCTGTGTGGCGGCATCTGGGGCTTCGGCATCTTCGACAACGGCGACGAGGCCAAGATCGAAGCCGCCAAGACCTTTATCGACTTCATCGCTGCTGACCCCGACCAGGTTGGCGCAAGCGTTCTGGCTTCCACCTACTTCCCCGTTCGTGAGAGCGTTGGCGACATCTACGCCGGCAACGACATTATGAGCGAGTACACCAAGTTCATGGGCTTCCTGGGCGATTACTACCAGATCACCCCGGGCTGGGCAACTGCTCGTACCGAGTGGTGGAACATGCTGCAGCGCGTTGGCACCGGCGAGCCCGTTGAGCAGGCCGTTGCTACCTTTGTTGAGAACGCAAATGCTGCCGCTACTGCCGAGGCATAAGCGCACCACCTGAGTTTTTCATCGTAACGTTATAAACCTTGCCCCTTCCTCGATAATCCCGGCGAGGGAGGGGCATTCTTTTTGCAAGTTCCGTCGGGAGCCGGTCATTTTACCGGAGCTAAACGAAAGGTTTGGTGATTTTCTTGGCTGCTACCACCGTAAAAGTCAAAGAGCCAAAGCGCAGCCGCGCACTGGTCCGGCAGGAGACCATCGCATCCTATCTCTTCCTTCTGCCCAGCCTGATCTTCTTTCTGGGGTTCGTCATCTACCCCATGATCCTCTGCGTGGTCACGAGCTTCTTTGATTCCACCATGAACCGCGCCGATGTCTTTGTCGGCCTTGCAAACTACAAAGAACTGTTCGCCGATAAGATCTTCCTGGGTGCTCTGAAGAACACCTTCATCATCGTTATCGTATCGGTGCCTGTAACCTGCGCCTTCTCGCTGTGGGTCAGCTCTGCTATCGTGGATCTGCCCGAGTGGGCCACCAGCCTTTTCCGCTGCGTGTTCTACCTGCCCGTTGTCACCGGTTCCGTTGCCGTTACCGTTGTCTGGAAGTGGATGTACAACAATTACTACGGCATCTTCAACTATCTGGGCAAGACGCTGGGGCTGATCGACAAGAACATCAACTGGCTGGGCGATGAGCGGTTCGCTCTGGGCTGCATCATCCTCATCCTGCTGACCACCTCTGTGGGCCAGCCCATCGTTCTGTATGTTTCTGCCCTGGGCAACGTGGATCAATCCATCGTAGAAGCTGCCGAAGTGGACGGCGCGACCGATTTCCAGTGCTTCTGGAAAATCAAGTGGCCCGCCATCATGCCCACCACCCTGTACATCCTGGTCATCACCACCATCAACTCCTTCCAGTGCTTTGCGCTGATCCAGCTGCTGACTTCCGGCGGCCCCAACCACAGCACCGATACCATCATGTACTACATCTACTACACCGCATTCAAGCTGTACCGCTACGGCTATGGCAACGCCATGGGTGTTGTGCTTGCCATCATCATTGCCATCCTGTCTGCTATCCAGTTCAAGGCTGGCAACCAGAATAATTGAGGAGGTGCGTAACAATGAGTGCAACTGCTGCAACCGCAAAAAAGCAAAAGCCCTTGAAGCGTCACCCCAGCAAGCTCAAGCAGGCCAGCGCCTATACCATCCTGACCCTGATCCTGATCAGCATCGTGGCCGTGACCTTTGCGTTCCCGCTGTACTGGATCATCACCGGTTCCTTCAAAACCGGTGCAGCCATCAACTCCACCACCCCCGAGTGGTGGCCCCATGAGTGGGTGCTGACCAACTACCAGAAGCTGTTTGCCGGAAAGAGCGCTCCGCTGTGGCAGCTGGCCATCCCCTTCAGTGCACGCTTCAGTGCCGACGGCGATCCCATCTACTTCTCGGTCGGACCCACCGCTCCTGCTGCCCTGCGCTGGATGATCAACACCGTGTTCATGGCTGTTGTCTCCATGATCCTGACCTGCATCACCGCCGCCATGGCCGGTTATGCACTGGCCAAGAAGCGCTTTGTGGGCCGTCAGCTCCTGTTCACCCTGATCGTGTGCGCAATGGCTCTGCCCAAGCAGGTCATTCTGATCCCCCTGCTGCGTGAGATGAGTGCCCTGAACCTCTACAACACCATCTGGGCCGTCATCTTCCCCATCGTCGGCTGGCCATTCGGTGTGTTCCTGATGAAACAGTTCAGCGAGGGCATCCCCACAGAAATGCTGGAAGCCGCCCGCATTGACGGTGCAAGTGAAGCCAAGACCTTTATCAGCATCGTGCTGCCCATGGTCAAGCCGGGCATCGGTGCTCTGGCCATCTTCACCTTTATCAACAGCTGGAACGATTACTTCATGCAGTTGATCATGCTGTCCAGCACCAGCA
>ENA-OURZ01002053-OURZ01002053.1-human-gut-metagenome-genome-assembly--contig:-NODE-2053-length-19873-cov-4.905288_pt1 | contig 19873 bp, 31 predicted proteins | sample MGYA00242073_ERZ509195 | MGnify/ENA primary metagenome ERZ509195 (study PRJEB26280, sample SAMEA2338837) | human gut metagenome | biome: human gut; feature: human-associated habitat; material: faeces...
TTGCGGCACTTTTTGAGCCGTTTTAAAAAGTAAAAACGGGGTTATTAAAAAGTAAAAACGGGGTTATTAAAAAGTAAGAATGGGGTTATAGAAAAAGTAAGAATGGGGTTATTAATTATTTTTGAGTTAATAGCCCCTTTTTTACTTTTTCTATAACCATTAAATGACCCCTTGAAAATTCCGGAAGGCGTCAAACGGGGGTAATAGGTTTTCAAGTTCTGCCCTCCTGTGTCTTCATGATCTGGATCCAGCCCGCGGCCGACATTCTAAAGTCGGCAAAACCGACTTTTGAGGCGTCAAGAATATTGACATCTGAACCGGATCAAAATTTGCTACCCAAATTTGGGAAGCGGCGTTCTATTGTGACTGATGGTCACTTTTCCGAAAGTCAATATTATTGACTCTTGAACCATCTTAAAAAGTGCGGGTTCGGATGTGACCAATAGTCACACCTGAAAAACAAACGAATACCCGCAACGTTGCATTCAAAAACGAAACGAATAGGCCTGTGGATTGGCTTAGATACTGGCTTTCTGCCCTGCTGCGCTGCCATTCCGAAACCGACGAATACAACATTCAAAAACAAACTCGAATAGCCGGAACGCTCGCTTTCAAAACAACTCGAATACCGGCTTCCGTTGCGACATCGCAACAGCTTGAAGCCTGAGCGAAGCCGGAGAATGTTGAGAAATGTCAAGGTTCTGGCCGTATGTACTCCCTATCGGTAAAAATGATTCGTACCGCAGTACGAGCCGCTGCGCTGGCCAAAATGTTAGGATTTGTTAAGGTTTCAAGCTATATAGGTCTGTGAAGGACGGTTTTGACAGGTTCAATGGTAACGCGAATGGTAACGCTGCTTTAGAAAACTTCAGATTATTCCGAACGTTGCCATAGTATACCAGGCGCGGCCTATATGCTAAAAACGTGAGGTTTTATAAGGTTTTGCGCGTGCAGCAGGCTAAGAAATGCTAAGGTTTATTCCGAACGTTTATACTAAGAAATGCCAAGGTTTATTCCGAGTAAATCCGAGTACGAATTGCAACGCTGCATACTAAAAAACCCTAAAATTTATGCTATATAGGCACATTCTCCACCATTTTCCAACCGGCAGAGGAGAAAGGAAAATTGCGTTTTCCTCTTGCTTCCCTCTTGCTTCGTCCTTGCTTCGCGGTCCGGATCTGCAGCAGGAGCGGCCAGAATTGGCTTCTCCACTGTGTGATCTATACTAACATTTCTAACACCCTAAAAAGGGCCCCATCCGAAGCGGCGAGGAAGCGGCGAGAGGCAGCAGGACCGTGTCAGAATCTGACACAGCCATGCAGGGTATCCGCAGTATGGACCCCCTTGCCCTGGAACGTCTGATAGAACGGTTTGTTCGGTCAGGCCACCCAGGGGGCTACAGAAAAGTATGAGGGTTTAGCAACCAGACCGCAGCCTCTCTATTCTTTTCACAGATTTCCCCTTTGGGGGTTATTGCTGTTTGTCCTGCTGCCCGGCCCCCCTGTGTGGTTAAGGTGTTATTGGTTTGATGACTCCCCGTTTTAGGGACCCGTCTGGATGGGGTAACGGCTTGTTACTTCATAGGGCCGTAACGTTTCGTTACTCCCAAGGGTGTAGCGGTTTGCTACTCCCTCTAATCCTCCTGATCAGGAACGTATTCAACCAGGTCCTCAATATTGCAGTTTAAGAGCTTGCATAAGCGCTCAAGCACCTGCAGAGAAACCGGCTGATCTTTTCCCATCTTTGCGATAGTTGCCGGATGAATACCGTTCTCACGAAGGTATGTCTTGCTCAAATTTTTGTCTATGAGGAGCTTCCAGAGCTTGTTGTAAGATAATGCCACTATACGCGCCTCCTTTAAGTTAATCAGTGATACGGTCCCCGTTTGGCAGCACAAAAGAGCTTTCATATTTGCACCCTGCTGCCTCTGCGATTTTCTTTAAATCTTCCGGAGTAAATGACTCCCTTTTCATTCGCTGCGTGAAAGCCTGCGGGCTTGTTTCATTGAGCCGTGCAAGCTCTGAAACGCTGATTCCCAGCTTTACGCACAAGATCTTTATCTGTTCTGATACAGCCATGTGTTCCCCCTAATCTTCCTGATCCGGGACATATTCCATTATGTCATTAACATCACATTCTAGTGCTTTGCATATTCTGGCCAGGACTCTAGTGTTTACAGGTTCACCTTTTGCAAGCTTTGACATGGTAGGGGCTGACAGACCTGTCATGTTTCGCAGATCCGTTGCTTTTAACCCACGTATAGCCAGCAATGCAAATAATTTATTGTATTTAAACGGCATGACTCAAAACCTCCTTTTATTTAATAATGTAAGTATATATTAAATAAATGTAAATGTCAAATTACAAAAAGTAAATGAACGCTTATTTTATATTGACATAGCGGCCATTTCATGCTAGTATATGTCATGTAATGGTAAGCGAACGCTTATATTAAATATGTGAACGCTTATTAATTAAAAGCGAACATTGACAACCAAATACGAAAGGAGCGATTCACATGAGTGAGTACAGCGTTGTACTGCAGGAAGCCGTGAACGGTATCTCCTGTGACTTCTACGGTGACGGCCTGGGCGAATTCTTCATGACACGCCGCCAGATCGGCGAGGCGTTGGGGTATACAAACCCGCAGCTTGCGATTGATAAGATTCATGCGGCTCATAAAGTGCGGTTGGATAACTTTTCAGTTACTACCGGTTTGGTAGCTACTGACGGGAAAGTTTACAATACGCATCTCTACTCCGCCAAAGGAGTGTATGAGATCTGCCGATGGAGCCGTCAACCGGCAGCAGACGCGTTCTTTGACCGGGTCTATGACATCCTGGAGGGACTTCGAACCGGAAAGCTCCGGGCCAGCCTGCTGCCAAAACAGGATCAGGCAACGATAGCAATGCGTGAGAACATTGAGCGCACAGTAGTGGAGTGGTTTGAGACTATCGAAGCGGCGCTTCAGTCTGAGCGGTATTATTTGGTTCCGCGATCATCGCAGGAACAGTATCGCAAGCCGTTAGAGCAAACCCTGGGTATCTATGACAACAACTACTATTACATTCATGGGCGGATTGCTTCGGAGCTGTATCGGGAGGTTCGTCCGACCTTCCAGAGAAATAGTTTCTATGCTGTTTTGATGGCTGCCGGTATCCTGGTGCCGCGTCCGGAAGGCATGTACTGCGACCGGGAGCGCCGCACCAATGTGCTGGCCACGATTTATGGCAAGCAGTACCCGGTGCTGCGTCTGTCCCGAAAGAACTGCCCTCTGCAGTTTATCGTGATTGGAGAGAACCGGTTTGATTTTGTGGATCCTCTCATGGAGGAGGCGGTGGAACTTCTTGACGAATGCGGTGAATGGGATTAAGGAACCCGGGCGGGGGTCTGGTGTCGATCAGATACCGGCTCTGTAAGTCCCGCACGGTTCCCAAATTGCAAAAAGGAGGCGGTCAGATGGACAGAGATCACGCAATACGCTGCGTTATGGCAGCGGTGGCAGCAGGCGGCAGAACCTGCGGAAATGCCAGGGCGGCCAAACTGCTGCGGGAGCTCCACGGCGTAGAGGGAAATACCCTCTGTGTGATCAGGGATGGGCCTATACGTCCAATCTACCGGGATAACGGCTGTTATTACATACCGTACCGGCACAACTGGCAGACAAAAGAGGCCTGTGTGGGGCCGTGGGTCGAGATTGTGAGAAAGGAGGAACAGGAGATTGCTGGAAAAAGAGATTATTCCGCTTTTCCGGGAGTATCAGCAGAAACCGATGAGCGGGAGCGCGGCGTTAATGCGGGTTAAGATGTCCGGACAGGTTCCGGATTACCAGATAGACCAATATGCCGAAGCGGTGGCCCTGGATGCGTTCAGCGCGGGATTTAGGGCCGCCTGCAATATCATTTTACCTGCAGACGCAGAGAAAGGGGCTCAGGATGAAAAAACAGGAGACTAAAACACTGCAGCAGCTTTATGAGGGATGGAAAGATGTCTGTGAACCTGATCCGGAGGTTTCTCGCCTCAGCACCCATATGCGGGAGCTGATCAGCGAGAACGGACCAGAAGCCGAATGGTGTACGGATATGTTCCGGACCTTGAACAGATACGAGGAAGAATGTAGACGCAGTGCCTTCTATGCCGGATTTAAGGGGGCTATGGGCTTACTTATGCAGATTGGCACACCGAAGGCAGCAGGAAGCAATGAGGAGGGCTCACGGCATGGATCAGACGCATAAACAGCCGTCAGACTGGTGGGAGACTCAGCTGACGCCTCTGGCCCTTGCATTTGCCAGGGAATCCGTGAACCTGTCCGATCAGGAATATGAGGAGATCACCGGCCAGATTCTGGAGGGCTGCAAACCTTCTCCTTGTGCTTACAAGCTGGCCGAGGCGGTGATTGAAATTATTAGCCGGAAGCGCACAGAGGTACGTTCCCGCAGTGGGGGGGGGTGGAGAGGCAGATGGGTGACGTCTCTACGTTCAAAGATTGGCTTGAAACTGCGAAAGATAAGATCGAAGCGGCTGAGGCCGTAGGGTTTACCAGGGCGGAGGCTATTGAGCTTGTGAAGATCTTCGAGATTTGGGGCTTGAATGATTCTATTGGCTGCGTCCGGTTTTAGGAAAGAAAAAGGCCCTGCGGTGGGGAGACACCTGCAGGGCACTGATTGAAAAATGCGTTTGTAGCTTTATAGGGTGAGCCTATGATACCACAGATTGGAGGAGATGGCAATGGACTACAAGATTTTAAACGAAGAATACCGCATAGCTGCAGCTAAGATTCCACGCAAAACTCCGGGGATCAGTATTTGCTACAGCCGTGCGGACGTGATTCTGATTAATGACGATGCTGCGGGCCTGGATGGCATTGTTGAGCTTTTCGCTACATACCTGGATCTGGATGATCTGGGGCGCCTGGAAGTGCGGAATTATACGCAGGATGAGACGATCAGGGGCATGCTTCGAACAATGGACCGTATTGACCGGGTCCGCAAGCATCTGCGTAAGTGGGGGGGGGTGAAATCCTGCAATGGATCAGGGCGAAGTATTTGCGCGGTTGGTTAAGCTGACGGGTGCCGAGAGCCTACAGCTTGCTTTTAAGCCTTTGCTGGTAAGTGACGGCCGGCTTAAAGGTGACCGCATTGCGTTGCGGTATGGAATACCGATTGACGCGATGAATTATAACCTTGCGCATGAACTGGCCCACCACTTTCTCCACTACGACAAGGGGAACACGATTGACAGCGAAAAACATGATGAATACGAGGAACAGGCAGACCGGGCGGCGAAAATGCTGCTGCAGGCTCTCTCTGTGACTTAAGACCGGCTTTGCATAGATTTTCAAAAGATATAATCAAACTTGAGCCGCTGGCCACTGCGAGAGTGTGGCACCTGCTGCCGGCTGGCTGGAAACGGCCTGCAGCGTGGAGAGTATTGGCGTGCTCTCCGAAACGGATGTGATAAATCAGACTTGAACGAACAGCCTGGACGTACTACCAGCGCCCAGGCAACTGCAGGGGCAGCAGGACAAGCCCCCGGGGATGATCCTGGAAACAGGGAGCGGAAAGCAAGACCGACTGCACACCCTTTTACATGATTTATTCCCTGATCAGCTTTTGAAAGGAGGAACGAACGTGGCGAAGCAGCAGCGTATCATAAACCCAGGCGGTTATGAGAGTGTACGCAGATCGAAAAAGTACGGAAGCAGACCGCCGTACATGTATACGTCACTCTGTCCGGATCCGCGTTACCGGATCAAACAGCCAGAGAGGAAAAAGGAATAGAGCATAGGGCTTTCACCTGCGGGTGGAGGCCCTTTTTCATTGCCCGTAACATGACAATGTGATAATATTATAAAGCATACAGTAATATACGCATATCTATGATTGGAGGTGTTTGCGAGATGGAAGGAACGGTCATGGCTGCGGTTGGCGGTACGCTGTTCGGTTCTCTCCTGTGTCATCAGAGATTTAAGAGACGCGGGCAGGAACTGACGCATACCAGGGCGAAACTGATGCTTGTGGGGCTGAATTTGGTCTTCTGCGGCGTTCTGGTGCAGTTATTTGGTTAATGACGGAGTGAGGTGAGGACATGACGAATGAACAGCTTGTAGCCCGGATTCAGGCCGGAGAGGACACAGGAAATAGCATGGCGCTGCTTTATGATCAGGTCAAGGACTTCATCCGGTCTGTTGCCTGGCAGTACCGGGATACCGGAGAGCTGGAGGACCTGTTGCAGGAGGGCTATCTTGCATTGTATCCAGCCATAGATAATTATGATCCTGCTGCAGGCGTGAAGTTCCTCACCTATGCAAGCCACTGGATTCACCAGCGTATGCGGCGTTATCTGCAGAACAACGGCAGCTGTATGCGTATCCCGGTGCAGTGCCTGGAACAGATTCGGAAGATGAAGAAATTCCAGTCAGATTATGAAAAGGAGTATGGCCGTGAGCCCTCAGTGGTCGAAATAGCGCGGTTTATGTGGCTTACCCTGGAACAGGTCAAGGCGCTGCAGGAAAACGCCTGTATGGCGAGCCTGAGAAGCCTGGACGCACCTGTTGCGGGAGCTGATGGCACAGAAGATGCCACGGTGGGGGATCTAGTTGCGGCAGCAGGCAACCAGGAAGAGGATATTCTGGACCGGATGGAGAAAGAAAGCCTCTGCCGTACCCTGTGGGGCTGCGTGGACAGTCTGCCGGAGATACAGGCGGAAGTGATCCGTAGCAGGTACCAGGGAAAGCTCACGCTGCGGGAGTGCGGTGCTCCCTGTGGCCTCACGGTGGCAGCAGCAAGGCAGCAGCACGATAAGGCATTGCGGAGCTTAAGGAGCGGCGAGAACGGTAAGCTGCTGCGTCAATTCCTTCCGGAGGATTCCTGGATCTATAACAACGCTCTGATTGGAGGTGGTGCGGGGCGCTTTTCCCATACCTGGACAAGCTCAACGGAGCGGGTGGCTCTGGAACTGTAATTGCGTCGCGTTTCACGACTCTATTGTGTTGCGACATCGCAACAGGGCACCCGGTTCGGGTTTGGAAATGGCTCAACGACATTTTGTCTTTGAGATTGCGCACTTGCAGGCGGTGAGTTATAATATCCGTGTCATACTTATCAAAGGAAAAGTAAACCTTATCAAAAAAAGCACCCGAATCCACAGGCAAGAGGATTTTCGGGTGTTTTTTGCTTCTCCATGTGCTATCAATCGTATATTTCCTGTTGGCAATGGGCGGAAATTCCGGCCCTACCTTCATCAGGCTTAATGCATCCGCCAAAATTAATAAAGCCGCGCTTCGACATTTCCTTTACAATCAATTCGTGCCGATAATGCTCCTTATTTGGATACTTGCTTGCACTAGTATCCGCCATTCTCGTCATTGATTCATCCCAGGCCAATGCTATTTCGCGGACTGTGGCCGTATCTAAAACTGGCTGTAACTCATCAACATCAGTTTGCATTATAGCTTTAACCTTCTCATGTTCGCATTCGGTCATTTCTTAACTCACCTCCAACATCTTACGCCAACCTTACTACAAATCAACTCACTCATCAAGCATTTTCTTGCCGTGGATCCCAGTGTTTTTTCATTGCGACATCGCAACAGGGTGTCGTGAAATGCGACACCCTTGACGGGCATTATTGGCAAGGCCGGCAAAACGCCCACCTTGTTTTAGGGCGTGCGGTATTGGCTTCGGCTCAATAACGATTCGTTATCGAGTTCGGGGAAATTTGACCAAAAAGTGTTATCCGCAATTTTTTAACACGATGACGCGCGTGTGATTCTGATCAGAAATATCCCTGCTGCCTGGTGCCGTTATCCGGTTACAGGTCCATTTATGGATATGTAAACGGTGATAACGGAAAATTGTCGCATTCTGCCGATGGTTAACTTTACAGTATGTCGCATGTGTGTTATTTTTGGTGTAGCGTTTACTTGCTGTATGTCTACGGAATATTGGGTTATTGTACTTTTTTAAGTGCAATGACCCTTTTTTTGTCTGAAAAGCCCGTTCTGGGTGTTTTTTCGGTCTACTCCGACCGGAACCGTCTCCATACTTATAGTGTGAAGAAAATAGGCATTGAGTTAGAGACGATTTCATTTTTGAGATCGTCTCTCATGCTATTAGTGAAAAGATTAAGGCATGTTTGAGAGCACAGCTGATACAGAGCTGCGGCGCGGTGCAAGGCTGCGAATCATGACGAGGATACCCAGAGGCTCTTCTGTGGCCTCATGTTGTACCGGTGCAACTGCTGCCGGCACTGCCCTTTATCTGAGCGCGTGTGTGCGCTGGATCCCGTCATAACGGTAACTTATTGACCCATGCAAGGAGGACTATTGCCTGTCCGGACCGCTTCGGCTTAAAAATTGGCTCATGATTATCTTAAACAGCGGTTTTACTCGTTTTTGAGTAAAAGCAGCAGGCCCCGGTCCTGTAAAATCCGGGATTAAATTTCTTGCCGGAGACCGGTGAGAGGATACGACAAATTATATTTCTCACACATGTGAGGGGAGGGGTGTATTATGCGCAAAAGAATTAAAACAAAATCACTCGTTCAGCAGGTCAAGGAAACCCTGGACGCACAGCTTGCCATTGGATGCAGCAAGAGGGCCGACAAGTTGAGCGGCTGCCAGGAATCACGGATCTACTCCTGGGAGACGTACCGGGTCTATCTGCGGCACTCCTGTGCGTTTGCTAAGTGGGCGAAGGAGCGGCACGGCGTCCGCGTTCTGGCAGATGCCCGGCAGTATGCTGAGGAATATGTCCGGGAGCTGACTGCTGCCGGTTACGCCCCGTCAACGCTTAAGCTGATAGCTTCGGCCATCGCAAAGACGTATAGCTGCAGCACGGATGATTTAAAGGTGGTGACGGCACCAAGAAGGCGGGCAGACATCACCAGATCGAGAGGGCACAAGAAGTCTGATGCTCATTTTTCCGAGAAAAACAACCAGGATTTGGTGGAGTTCTGCCGTGCTACCGGCTTACGCAATCACAAGGAACTGCAGCAGATTTGTGGGGATCAGCTGGAGTATCGGGACGGCTATTATTACATTGTGGGCGTCAAGGGCAAGGGCGGGAAAATCCGTGACGTTCCTGTGCTTCCGGATTACGAGGCCACAGTGGTGCGCTGCTGCGTGGCTGCTGGTTCCGGAAAAGTCTGGCCCCATGTATCGAGTCATGCGGATATTCACAGCTACCGGGCAGATTATGCCTCTGCCTGGTATAAGCGGCTTGCGCGTCCTGCTGCTTTTATCCCTCCTGTCGATCGGTATGTGTGCCGCCGTGATCGTGCCGGTGTGGTGTATGACAAGGCTGCCATGCTGCAGGTGTCGCGGATGCTGGGCCACAACCGCATTTCTGTTATTGCAGGGCATTACCTGCATGATTGAGTTATCCACAATATCCACACATTTGTTCGATTTAAAACTTATCAACACTGTACTTATTGATACACATGTTGTATAATATTGGTAATCAATTTGCTTGGAATAGCAGGACTGTGCGAGACATTAGGAGGGTGCTGCAGTTCGACCGTAGTAAACGGGTAAATATTGTATAATCAAATAAGCATATTCACAAAAGTACGACAAGGGTACATTGGAGGAGGAAACCAACAAATGAAAAGGACAGGCGAGAATTTATATACGGTAAGGAGTATATTTAATGGGTTTAGAATCATTAAAAAACGAGAGTTTGTGTCTGGAGATCCAGGCCGGCGGTAAAAATGTAGACTTATGCCTTGCGCAGCTGCTGCGTAATAATGCAGAGGAGTTTGCGCAGTGGGCAAAGGAGGCTGTAGCAGAAGCACTGAAAAAAGAGGCAGCTATGAGCCCGGATGAACTGATGGGCGAGGCTATGCGTGGCTTCCGGAGGGCAGCAGAGACATATAAGCCGGAGACGCATACAGATTTTATAACTGGCGCAGAATTTTGGGTCAAGCAGTGCGTACGCAGTTATGTGCGCAGAGCGGAGCGCAAGGAGTTGCCGGAGAGAATGCTGGATTCCGTGGCAGAGTATCGGCGGATCATGGACAGGCTGCAGCATGATCCGGCAGCAGGAAAAACACTCCGCGGTGATGAACTCATGGCCTTTCTGGGCGGCATTGCGGAGCTTGTTGCTCCAGGCAGGGAGGTGGATGCCGTTGGCTGCGGTGTCTAAAGATCAGATCAAGACCGAGTTTAATCTGTTTGGCGAGATCTGGAACATATACAAGGCGTATTATACGCCGGAAGCTAAAGACAACGAGGAATATTGGGATAGCCTGATAGAGGCTATTACTGCAGTACAGCATAAATATCCGGGACAGCTGAGCCGAGATCTGGCTCTTGCTATCCTGGGTGATATTGAACGTAGATCAGAGGAGCGGAAGACGTGAACCGCTCCTCTTTTTTGTTGCCATAAATGCGATTATATGCTTAAACATATTATAATATCGTTGCAATTATGAGTATTCTGGTGTATTATTTAGATAAGAAATGATAACTTTTGATAACTTTATAGGGAAAGGGAGAGAGTTATGGAATATGATATCAAGCCTGCTGCCAGCCGCTTCCATGCTCTGACAGTGCAACCAGATGGCACAGTGGGGGAGTTTGTGCGAAGCCTGGACGTATCTGAGAACAGCCGGACAACGTACCGCAAAGCCGTGCTTAAGTTTCTGGATTACCTGCAGGAGCGCGGCATAGAGGCGCCTGCTGCCCAGGATATTCTCGACTATAAAGAGCACCTGCGGAGCCTGTACGCGGCCAACACGGTCAATACATACCTCTGTGCGGTCAAGCTGTTCTTTGCGTATGCTGCAGACATGGGAGCGTATCCGAATGTAGCGGCAAAGGTGAAGAAACTGAGGGTCCCGCGTGATCATAAGAAGGATGACTTCTCAGCGCTGCAGGCGCGTGGTATCCTGGACGGCATCGACCGGGATACGCTGCAGGGGAAGCGGGATTATGCCATTATCAATACCATGTTCCGTACTGGCCTGCGTGATATTGAGGTGTCCAGGGCAAGAATCTGCGACATCCGGAACAAATCCGGCCATACGGTTTTGTATGTCCACGGAAAAGGCCACGAAGAGGCTGACGCTTTTGTTATCCTCACGCCGAAAGCCTACGAGGCTATATTGGACTATCTGAGGAGCCGGAAGGCAGCAGGGCATAATACTGCAGCTGATTCCGCACTCTTTGCGGCATACGGAAACCGCAACCAGGACGGCCACATGACGCCCAGGAGTATATCAAGAATAGTAAAGAGCACCCTTGTGCGCTCTGGATACGACAGCAGCCGCTGGACGGCCCATAGTCTGCGACATAGTGCCGTGAGCATGGCACTGGCAGCAGGTGCCACCATCATGGACGCCAAAGACATGGCCAGACATGAGAATGTGGAAACAACAATGATCTACGCACACAATGCGCAGCGGTTCAGCCACAGCGCAGAGAGCGCGATAGACAGTGTTTTATAGGGAGGACACAGAAAAATGCGTATAATTGCTATTACAGCCCAGAAAGGCGGTTCAGGGAAGACCACGAACGCCCTGAACATAGGAACCGGCCTTTCATATCTGGGTAAAAAGGTATTGCTGATAGACATGGATCCCCAGGCATCCCTCACGGACGGCCTGGGCGTGATCCCGGAAGAGTGCAAGCGGTCCGTTGCGGATGTACTGCTGAGGAAACTGACCATTCCAGACGTGGCTGTGAAGATTAACCGCAATCTGGACCTGGTACCGGCAAGTGATGAGCTGACCGGTCTGGAAATCTCGCTTGCTGATCATAAAGACCGCAACATCCGGCTGAGTGCTGCACTGGATCGCGTCAAAGCTCAATATGATTACATCATCATAGACTGCGCCCAGGGATTAGGTCTTTTCACCGTCAACGCCCTCATAGCAGCCACGGAGGTTTTCATTCCTACTCAGCTGGAGTATTTCTCCATGCGCGGAATAGGGCGCACCATTAAAACTGTGAACCTGGTTAAGAAGACCTATAACCAGGCCCTGCAGATATCCGGAATCATTACCTGTATGTATATGGGTGGCAATAAGTCGGCCAGGGAGATGCTGGACGAGATCCGGAACGGTTACGGCTCCCTTGTGTTTACAACTGTGATCCGCAGAGGCGTGGCCGTATCTGACGCGGCAGCAGCCGGGAAAGATATTTTTGCATACAGTAACCGAAGCAATGCAGCACTGGACTACACGGACCTGTGCAATGAAATTATAGATCAGGAGGAAAATTAAAATGGCAAAGACAGAGAGACGGCAGGCAATCGCGCCGATCATAGAGGACACTACGGACGAGATCAGGGAAATCAGCAACCCGCTGCTGCAGCCGGATGGGCAGAAAGAGGAGATCGACCGCTATACCATCCTGCTGCCGAAATCCAAATTCAAGAGGATCCGCATGGCAGCAGTTGAACGTGAAGTTCCGATCAAGAAGATCTTCGAGGAGATGTTGGACGATTACCTGGAAAAGAACAACTTATAGGGAGGATCGTATGGATAACAAGGAATTCGAAAAGGGCTACAGCCTCCAGGAGGCGGCTGAGCTTCTTGGCCGTAGCGTGGTAACTGTGAGGCGGTATGTTAAGAACGGAACGCTGGAAGCCTCTAAACTGGGCGGCAAGTATATTATCCCTGCTGCAGAGGTCAAAAAGTACCTGTAGTATTTACGACAATAGGATAATACACAATTATGAGTATAAATATAAGCATATTTCTATGTCCATTAACGCAGGATACCGGACATAGAAAACTGCAGCGGAAGAGGTGAGCTAGTGGACGAAATGAAGATGAATCTGGAGCAGATAAAGGAGCCTGGTGAAGATTTTGATTACATGTTCCTGTCTGAGGACGAATACAACGACCTTGTGCTTCGGATCCAGGAAGAAATAGACAAGCTGAAACTGGAGAACACAGAGGAAGGCACCGGGGATATCATGCAGCTGAATATCTTCCTGCATGGCCTTCGTGATCTGATGAGTAAAGCCCGTATTCTTGATGAACGCTATTCTGATATGGTGGCGAACGGAAGTTACTATACATACTATTTCAAGAATCCGAAGGAGACAAAGGAGGGCGAAATCTGCCTGATCCTGGACGGCAAGCCGACAGATCACATTATTCCTCACGAAACACTGGAAGAGCTTAATGAGGACATCGAACAGTACATATATGACGGAAATGGCGAGAAATATACGCCGCTGGCTGCCATCGTAGGGAACCGGCCCTTTCTTCCTGTGGCCTGGTATATTAAAATCTGCGTAGGCGTAGAGCCGGAGAAAAAGCAGCTCCAGGAATTAAAGTCAAAAGCTACAAAGTCATGGGTTACTACACTGGACAGAGTAAGCCAGATGCTCAACAACGATGAAATTGAATATGGCAAAAAAGTCGGCATCCGTACAGGCCGAAAAGGCGAAGATAAATATTATACCGTCATTACATTGGATTTGAATGACCGTATTGTGGAGAATGCAATAGACGGAAAGCTGAACGGCTTTGATATGGCCGTATTGTCCGCTGTATGCTCCTGCTATGATAGCGGCAATACGCTTATTACCACGGGAATGATAAATAATGCATTGTCTGGCAAAAAGAACGCCACCCTGCACGATAAGCAGAAAAAAGAGATTGCCGAGTCCATGCAGAAGCTAATGGACCAGAAAATAACAATGGACGTTACTGCAGAGGCTGCCAGTTATGGCTTTAAGGGTGATAATTACGTCAGAAACACTCGTATGCTTGTAGGATATACAGATATCGCAACCAATAAAGGGAAAACCGTAGAGGTTTATGTCATCACAGCGCAGCCGCTGCTTTTATGGTACGCACAGCACAAGAAGCAATATTCCACGCTCCCCATTGAGCTGCGAGCCGTTCCGCTGAGCTGCACGCGCGAAACTGTTACCCTGTGTAATTATCTGCTGAACCGAATCCAGGTTATGAAACGATCCGCGCAGGTCAGCAATATTATAAAATATGATTCTGCCATTGATTACGTTCTTGGCGGTAAAAAAGACGAAATGAATGAATATGCACTCCAGAAGCGCCGCGTTGAAATCATAGCAAAAATCGGAAAAATCCTTGATTACTGGAAAGATAAAGGCTTTATCCTGGGCTGGAAAGAGGGTAAAGTAGGCAAGAGACGCGACCGCGTAGAGATATTCTGGAAGCCGGAGCAGCTGGCCCTGGCCTCCAAAAAGTAAATTAACGAAATCCACCGGCCATACAAGCACCTACTATGAACATGATCAGACCGGCCACAATAACCGGAATGCTCCATAAGTACACAGAGGGCGAGTCGATGGCGGCGCATCCGATCCAGACGGCGGATAATCCTGCTGCAGCTATAACAGCGCCGGTTATATTCAGAATGTTTCTCATAGTGTTCAGTTCCTTTCTCTTGTGAACCGGCAGCAGGTGTGATATAATCCTGCTGCCAGTTTATGACGCTTAACCTGGTAACTGCCTTTAGGTTGGATGGCCGTCCACCTAAGGGCTTTTTTCTTACAGTTCTACGTTCAGCAGCATCCCGTGAGTAAGTCCGGGACAGCATCCAGTGAAGCAATAGAGCGTTGCCCGTATATCTTCGCCCGCATCCATCAGCGGAGCAATGGCAGCAGCCAGATCACGCTTCAGATATCCGATACATGCTTTCTTTCCCATCGAGATCACATGGGCATAAATCTTAACAGCGTTCCGATCGGACCGGTTCTCTGGCTCCCTGCAGAGGCTCAGGCAGATATCCCGCGGATTCATCCGGTTAAGCCACTCAATAACCTCCTGTGCGTTCCGGAAGGTGACGCCGGCAGCAGCCGTATAGATTACGCCACGCTTAACCAGCTTCCAGGCTTTCCGGAAGGCTCTGGATAAGTCCTTGAGATACTTTCTTAATTTGTTGGCCAGGGTAGCAACGGCCTTGCGGGTGTTTCTTACTGATTTCATTCGTTTTTTCATAGCGTTGAACTCCTTTCTCATATCTTTGTTATGATTACATTATACACGTTTATGAGTATGCTGTCAACACTATGTAGATTATTTTATAAATGTTTTTAAGTATTTTATTATTGACACACGTTTATGAGTATGCTATAATGTAATTACAGTAAAGGAAGGGAGCGAATAAGATGCCAGAGATTAGCAGATTCTACGGAATCGTAATTAAAATGTTCTTCAAACCAAAGGAGCACGAACCGAGCCACTTACACGCACTGTATGGTGAGCATGTCGGAATCTTCGATCTGAGAACGATGGAGATGACCGAAGGAGATCTTCCTAAGAGGGCACAGGAGATGGTCCGGGAGTGGATGGCTCAGAACCAGGAAGAACTTCTCAAGATGTGGGATGATCAGAATTTAAGAAAGCTGCCGCCGCTCTAAGCGGCAGCGGCCTATGAAAGGAGGCGCTTGCATGATTCCAAGAATTAAGAGTGTGAAACCTATGGATGATTTCATGCTGCACGTTGTTTTTGATGACGGCAAGGACGTTCTTTACAATGTCGCAGAGGATATTGAGGCTATACCGAGCTATCAGGATCTAAGAACGATCCACGGCCTGTTTAACCAGGTTCAGCTTGACGAGAGCCGCACCTGTGTTTTCTGGAATGACATGATAGACCTGGCCAGTGATACAATCTATGAATACGGGAAAGAGAAAGGGAATTAAAATGGCCGTAACTGAGAAAGTAAAAGCCCTGTTATCCATCAAGGGCAAAAAAAATATTGAGCTTGCGGAGCATCTGGGCATGTCTCCGCAGTCTCTCCAGAACAAATTGAACCGTGGCAGCTTCTCCGCCGAAGATCTGATTAAGATTGCAGACTTTACCGGGGCCACACTGGCCTTCGAGGTTAATGACAACCAGAAAATCGTGTTTGAAAATACGGATATCAGGGGGTAAATTATGATTTTAGACAGAGAAGAACGAGAAGCCGACCTTGCCACTAAATCCGATGTCAGCATGACCCTGCAGCTGACAGATAAGCAGTATGAGGCCCTGCTGCATTACACCTTTAAGGCAGGCTTAAAACGTCCGGAGGAGCTTCTGGAGTCATTCATAGGAGACTTAAGCGGATGGCACAGGAATGGCTCGGATGAGGAGGAAAAGGCAGGTGAATGGTTCCAGCGTGCCTATGGTGGTTTCGGCGGCAGCAGCTCATTCCTGTTCTACCTGTATAGCAACCGCTGCTCCGTGTCCGAACTGGAAGATATTGCGGTGACCTTCGACCACGATCCGGAAGAAGTATATGACGAAGATCCAGAAGAAGACTACCGGGAAACCTACGGGGAAATCTATCCGTTTGACTGGTATGAAGAATATTTGCGTGATGTCCGGCACGAGTTCGACGCTGATTCACGGGAAGACTGCATCAAGCTTATACGTTACCTGCTGCAGAACCAGAAAGAGGGCTGCGTTGACTGGGGAAATATTGAAATCAAATAACTGTGTCAGAATCTGACACGAAAAAGAGGGAGGCTGCTGCCTCTCTTTTTTTGATACTATTATCATATATATGTTGATATGTTCGAACACATGTATGATTTTATTACTCAGCCTATATACTTATTTATGCACATATGATATAATTTAAGGCAGGAAAGAGAGGTATAAAACATGTTCGAAAAACTCTTTAAAACAGCCGGTTTCCCGCTTAAAACAAGGAATTTTATTGTTGACTACGTGGACGGATCAGGAACCTATTATCACAAGCCTATGCAAAGCATCATGCACATAACAGACACCGACACGGAAGCCGTGGAAAGCATCAGGAGGGCCGTGAAAACCCAGGACAATGCCTCTGTGTGCTCCATTATCGAAGTAGGCGAGAAGTACAGTCTGGAAGATATGATCAAGTACCAGGATCAGCCGGGCCGGTTCCCTGGATACAAGGTTCTGTATCTGGATCCGGCGCTTGCCTTCTGTCATTGAGGAGGCACCTATGGACATCCAGACCGCTATTGCAATCCTTGAAACAAAGAAACTGACCTGCTGCAATCAGAAAGAATTTATCCAGGCTGCAGATATGGCAATAGCAGCATTACGGCAGCAGGTGCCAAAATCAATGAATGTGAGTTTTCAAAACAACACAAACGCGGCGAGTCCGCAGGGAATCCGCGTTTTCAGTCCTAAAATCAAAGCGAACGTTCGGGTAGAATAGCGAACGTTCGGATAACATACAAAGGGGATGAAATTATGCTTAAAACAACTTACCCGGCGCTGATCATGCCAACAGAACGCGGCTTTCGCATTGAAGTGCCGCAGTTTGATATCACCGTGGAAGCAGAGGCGGCAGCTGACGGCATCCAGATGGCCCGCAATCAGATTTGCACCGTGCTTTCCTCCTGTGTAGACACAAGGGGGGAGCTTCCTGAGGCGGAACCACTCGCGGCCCTGGCAGCAGGATCCACCACAACGCTAATTGATGTTGACATGGGGAGCTATATGCTCCAGTACAGCACGAAAAGCGTGCACAAGAACGTCAGTATACCGGCATGGCTGGACACTGAGGCAAAGAAAAAGCGTATCAATCTCTCTCAGACGCTCCAGAATGCCCTTTTAACCTGTTTAGGGCATAAATCTACCCTGTAACGCTTAAAATGCCCGGAAGGGGCGTTCTCGCCCCTCTCAGGCACATTCTGAACACTTATTTCCCGTATACACATCATTTCATAATGTCGCATGCGGGTTTTTCTTTTCCATCGTTTGCGAATGGTGTCTGACTTTCGTCCACGGCCTCAAATTCATAATCAGGAACAAACAGATCATAACGCGGATCGTACTGGAACGCCACATAGTAGCTTGAAATACCATAACGGTTCTTTAAGCAGGACAATTCTACTTTTCGTGGTATTTCCTTTTTTGCTGCAATGATGGCCTTGCGCTTCTTGATGATGTCCTTTTCTTTCTCAAACATGTCCTGAGAGCGCATGATTTGCAACTGGAGGCCCCACACAACGTCAGCGGTATATTCAATGCCTCCGGACTCTTTAAAGCTCTCGAAATCCACCGGAGAGAGATAGTTCTGACGGTTTAGGGACGAGATTACAACAATAACAAGATCGTTTTCTTTCTGCAGCACCTTAAGGGCTGTAACAATGCTGTCCATACGTTCCTGCTTGCTGAGCTTCTGGTTCTGGGTCTGCAGTACCTGCAGATAATCCACGAACACCACCGGCTTCTCTCCTGTGGCCTCTATGTACTTCTCAACGTACTGCTTTACATACTCCACCGTAGTACCAAAGCCACAATCAACCAGATCGATATTGCCCGCAATCTTCGCATAGTCCCGGACTGCTGCCTTTACCTCATCCGTAATATGGCCACGGCGGATATTAATAGCGCTCACAGCCTTCGTGATGCTGCTGAGCGAACGGTTAAGGCCGGTTATCGGATCAAGGAGATCGTTCTTGGCCGTGATCCGCGCCACGCTCTTAGAGATCATCTCCGCACTGCTCTGCTCCAGGGAGAAATAAATGCTCTTTTCCCCTGCTGCAGCAAGCTGATCCATCATCTGGCAGCAGAACGTTGTCTTGCCTAAGGAACTGATTGCGCCGATCACATAAAGGCCAGGATACAGCCCAACACATTCCTTGTCTAGGTTGGGAAATCCGGTCTTTCTGTCCTTGTAGGACATAAATTTCAGAATATCCTTCTCGAACTGACCCTTTAAGTAATCCAGGGCGCTGTCTGGGTGCGGGTTATCCTTTCTCGGCATCCGATCGGCCACAGTGGCCACGGCTCCGGAGATGGCAGCAGCAGGATCAGCAAACGCCTCTGCTGCAGTCTTGCGATCCGGTCCGGTATATGGCGTGAACTCCCGCAAGGCTCTGTCTATCGTAAGCGCTCCGTATGTAGAACCGGACTGCCTACGATCCCATTTATCCCGCATCAAACTGGACTGCCGATATAAACTATCAACGCGCTGCGCGTCTCCATTGGCCCAGTATACCAGGAGTTTCACAAAGGCCATGTCTGCTTCTGACTGTGACGGATAACCGGCGCCCGCCCAATCTCCGCTCCAGAGCTGCCGGAATAACGCCCCATTTGCCGCCTCTGACGCTTTCTTGATAATTTCATCGTCCGACAAAGCAACAGGGGCAGGAGCGGCAGCAGAAGACGCAGAGGCACGTTCCTGGACGTCCTGCTGCCCTATATACTTCCTGTGCATTCCCGCAATCGCAACGGTACATTCCTGGATCTGGTTGCGCCCCTGGTAAATCTCACCCGTCACGGTAAAATATCTGCCGGTACAATACATCTCAATATTACCCTTGCGGTTTGACCCCGCAGGAAGCTGGCCTTTGCAAATAATATGCAAGCCGGTACCGCTTGGGCTTACTTCCGTATAGCTCTCAACGTTCTGGATGATATCGGCAGCAGCAGGGTCCACAATCTGACCATTCTCCAGGACATGATCCAGATCAATGCCAACGTACCCATTTGCAAACTCGAAGCCAACGCCGTCCAGGTTCCATTTCTCCACGGCCTTAACTGCAGTATCGAAGTCGGTCCAGGTGTTCCGATCGTTGGCCTTTGCACCATAGCCGTTTTTCGGATTGCGCGGCTCTTTGGATATATGGCCATTCTCGCGCGGGACTTTTTTAAAACATACCCACTGAGGGAGCGCCCGCAGCTCCTCCGGGATGTTGTCATATTTTGTTGACACAGAGAATACCTCCTTTATCTGGCGGCCAGAAGTTTTTTATGGGGTGAGTTTACTAGGGGAGCACGGCGCACGTCAAGGGAGCCGTGCGGACCACTACAAAGATTTATTATTATTTATAAATCTTTATGTCAAAATTTGCCAAGTCTGGAAAGCCGCATAAATAAAGGGTTTGCGGCACTTTTTGAGCCGTTTTAAAAAGTAAAAACGGGGTTATTAAAAAGTAA
>ENA-OURZ01002070-OURZ01002070.1-human-gut-metagenome-genome-assembly--contig:-NODE-2070-length-19783-cov-11.328974_pt1 | contig 19783 bp, 21 predicted proteins | sample MGYA00242073_ERZ509195 | MGnify/ENA primary metagenome ERZ509195 (study PRJEB26280, sample SAMEA2338837) | human gut metagenome | biome: human gut; feature: human-associated habitat; material: faeces...
ATTCATCGTGGCTCATGGCGGCAGGGATGGCACCATGTTGCTCGAACCAGTATTTCGCCACTGCCATCAGGTCCGGTGTGTCGGGACACTCATTCCAATTTCCAAAGGGCAGGTAGGCGAAGATCTCCCAGGGGTTCTTTACCGGAATTTTAGCCAGAATGAGCGGATATGTCATTCCGGTATCATCGTTCCAATAGTTTGCGAAGCGGTCGTTGGGTTCTCCGCCCTCCATCTCGCCCAGGACTTCCTCCTCCCAGTCCAGATCATCGTCCTCGGCTTCTTCCTTGCGCTGGCCGGTCAATTCCTCCAAAATCGCCTTTCCGTCCTTAACAGGAGCGGAGAGCATCTTCTTCCGGTACTCCTCTACCGTTTTGAGGTCAAATTCATAGCAGTCCGCATCATGCTCCGGGTCGGCGTTCATTACCAGACATTCCAACAGCGTTTCATCATCCGCCTGGATAAGTACGGGAACAAAGCCCTCCCGTACCCCCAGCCGCTGGGCGTAGCTGTATGCCGACATGATGGGGTCATCATCTGCCATGGATGGGAAATAGGTACACTCGCAGTCCAGATACTCCATGATGGCCTGAGCAACCTCGGAAGGCTCCAGCGTATCCTCGTCGAAGTCCTGTCCCTGCCAGTTTTCAAAGCGTTCCTCAATCACTTGAGCCATGGTCTGATAGTATTTCTCATCAAATGGGATGAATAAGTATGCCTCCTGTTGAAATTCATTGGAGTGGTATCGGGACGGACCAAAATATTTCAGGGCATAGTCATCAATGTCGGCAGGATAGTAGGGGCTGTCGCCCTCTCCGTAGTAATAGCCTGCAAAGGCACGGCCTTGCTGATTGAACAGCACAGAGAACAGACAGCCGTCCAGCTCATCCCGGATAAACTCCCTCAGATCCACATTGGCAGGATCAGCTTTGACCTGTTTGGTCACTTCGCTGTATTCTTTCAAGAAGTCCTCGCCCATCAGGTCGTGCTCCATACGGAACAGGCGAATATCGTCCCCGTTGTGGAACTGCATCGCCTTACTTGCCATTTCGCTCTTGGCAAAAATGCCGTAGTTGTCGCCGTTCACCAGCAGCAGGAAACGGGGGTGGGTGTCACTTAGGTTCGTACTGCCGCCCAGTATCCAGTTATCATCGTGTTCGTCAAAGGTCAGACCCGCCTGTGCCATCAGGCCTGTTAGATCGGTGCTGCCCGCAGCCAGCGTCAGGCTGCTGTTGGCGTACAGGCTCGTGCCGCTGAAGCTGGGGTACAGGGCGGAGAAGTTGTTCAGGTACGTAAAGGACACCGTCACGTCCACGCCGCTGGTCAGTGCGCGATAGGCGTTTTTCAGCGCTTCAATATGGGCGATATAATGCGTCCATTGTCCCGCGCCATTGTATGCAGAATAGCCGTTGAAGCCCTGGAGCATTTTCCAGTCCTCGGTGGTGCCGCCCACGATGCGGTAAGCCATGTCAGTCTTTAGGACGGCGTAGGCGTCGGTATAGGTCTTCCAGCTATCCGCCGTATAGTCGCTCTCTTTCAGCTTGGCGGGGTCGTACTGCTTCAGCAGGGCCTCGGCCTCCGGCTTGGCCGCCATGTACTTGTCATAGGCGGCGGCATAGGCTTCTTTATTCACCAGCTTGTGGGCGTCCGCCGCCGCGGCCAGCTTGTCCACGGCCTCCTGCTTGGTGTCGGTGTTTTCGTCGGTGGGGTTGCCGTTTTCATACAGCTTGTCCAGCAGCGCCTGACCGTCCTTCACCGCCTTGGCGTAGGGCTGCCAGGACAGGGAGGTGCAGTTATCGGCGCTGGGCTTTTCCCAAAGCGTGTTTTCAGGCCAGCCCTCTTGTAAGCTGTTGCTAAGATTCCACCGCCAGTCGGTGTTCAACGCCTCATACAGCGCCGTGGCGTTGACCCGGCTGGTGGGGATCAGGTTGGCGATGGCGGCCTGCAGGGCGGCAGCAGCAGTGTCCACACTATCCTGACTATATCCGTCACCAGAAGCTACCTCCTGAGCATATTTCAGCTTCGGCAGCATATCTGACCAGAAGCCATTTTCACTGGTGGTATTACCATTCCAGCGGTCGTTACTCTGGAAGTACTTGGCGGCATTTTCGCCGGTGACAGATGCGATAGTGTCGTTTAATTTTGTTTTGTCAGTTTCGTAAGAATTTTTTCCATACTGAAGCAGGACTGCATAGGTATCAAGAAAGCACCAGCAATAATATGTATTTCCACCAGAAATAAACTTTCCTTCAAGGCCAGCTTCCTTTAGCTTTGATTCGATTACTTGTGCATTTACAACACGGATATTATTCATAGCGTATTCCGCATCATAACTCCAAATCCGTTTGTCCTTACCCAAAAAATAAACTCGAATCGAAGATGATTTAATCGTTTGTTTCACAGAAGCTATTGTGTATTCAGGATCAATGGTAATAACATAAATATTTGTTGTTTTCGTCGAATCCCTGCTGTTCAGAAATTCTATTTCTTTTACGGTGTAATTTTCAACTGTACCAGCCTTTTCATTGCTCAAAACAATACTGTCCTTTTTGAACTCAATGCTTACGGCTTTATCATCTGCATACGTCTGTATGCCGTTGCCTTCCACAGCTATATCTTCATCCTGCTGCTCTCCGGCGGTCTGGGCTTCCGGCTCCACAACAGCAGGAACGTCCGGGGAAGCCGTGTCCTCCACAGCAAAGGCGCTGACCGGCAGCAGCGAGACTGCCATCACCAGCGCCAGCAGGAATGATATGATTCTTTTTTTCATTCCGTTTTCTTCCTTTCTTCTTTGTTCTCCCACGCGCCCCGCGCTGCACCCCCTGCGGGGCGAAATTCGGAGGGCGCGGGGTCGTGTGATCTTCTCTCTATCTAAAAAGGCGTTCGCCTTGGATTTTTGAGGAAGGTGGGAGGGGCGGCTTAGACCCCGTCCCCCTCATGGAAAGCTGACAGTCTCCGTTCAGACCGTCATGGCTTGACAAGGGTAACTCAGCAGGATACCTCCTGCTCGGCGGCTTCTGCCGCTTTCTCGACTTCGCACTGGCGGGCAGCGGCATCACGAGCCTCTTTCTTTTCCTGCTCCAGCCGCTTTTTCTCTTCCAGCCGTGATTGCTGCGCCGCATGACTGGCTGCGGCCTTGGCGCGTTTCGCCTTCTTCTTGCGCGCGGATTCCTCGTAGAACAGCGGCTCCTGCACGGCCTTTTCCCGCTTGTAGCGTGCGGTGTCTTTCAACTTGGGCTCTTTCGCCGGTGGCCGCAGACGTGCCATCTCCAGTGCCGCGTCCCAACCGCCGAAGCGCTGTTCGATAAACGTGCCGCCGTCTACCTCGCAGGGGGCTGGGCTGTGGCGCAGGGTGCGGGCACACCGGGCCAGATACAGCGCCAGCTCTCGCAGGGGCGTGTCCGCGTGCTTTTCGGCAAAGGCCGCGTCCCGCGCCGCCAGCGTGTCCTTAGTGCGCTGGGCGATCTGCCGGTCGCGCCAGCTCTCAACATCAAAATGCTGGTTGGGGTTGAGATGGCTCATGGACATACTCCTCCCTATGGTGATGTGGCGGTAAGAAAAAACGCTGACGAATCTCGTCAGCGTACACTCCTACCCTCGTCACAACGAAGAAGCGCCGCTGCAAACAAGTTCTCTTTCGTGTAATTCTACTGCCCTCGCGCCACAAAACCGTTGTGTTCCAGCGGTTTCCCCGTACACGACCTACCTTCTCAGGACTCGCGTCCCAATGGCGGGTATTGCCCAGCGGCTCAAAGCCGTTTTGGTCGTTTCCTTGCGCTCACAGTGCCGTCCGCGGTGGGTTTTGACCCATGTTCCTTTTAGGCTGCGCCCTGACGAAAAATCGTCTTTACAACGCACAGCCACACGACGTCACAGAACTCAGCTGTATGAAATTCTCGGTTCTTTTGAACAGTTTTTTCGCAAAGTAACATACTTTGCGAAAACTTTCCAATTTCAACCGAATAACAGTATATACCAGCCGTTTTTCCGTGTCAACAACGAGTTCTAATTTTCGACTTTTTTCTGGCATAAATCCGGAATGCCTTGCAGCACAAGGCGTTCCGCGCTTTTTCGCAAAGTATGTTACTTTGCGAAAATTTTTTGACATTTTTCGGATAAAGGACGCCGAACGGCGTCCTTTTTTACGTTATTCCCTTGAGAAAGCCTATCCCTTCCACGGCTCTGCGTTTGTAGTCCATGGACGAGTGGACGTATAGCCGAAGCGTGGTGCGGACATCGGCGTGGCCCAGCAGTTCGCTGACGCTTTTCACGTCCACCCCCCGCTCCACGCACCGCGTGGCGTAGCTGTGCCTCAGACAATGAAAATTCCGATACCGCACACCGCAGCGCTCCAACAACACCTTGTAGCGGTACTGCATCGCCCGCGGGTCAGGAACGATCTCCCCGCCGGTCAGCAGGTAGCTGTCCGGCTGCTTTGTCTCTGGCTTCAGCATCCGCAGCATCTCTTTCGGAATGGGTATCCAGCGCTCGGAATTTTCCGTTTTCGGTGGCTGCACCGTCAGGCACGTCCCGCCGCCTATCTGCGCGATGCGCTCCACCGTCCGCTGGATGTGCAGCAGTCCCGCGCCGACGTCCACGTCCTGCCATTGCAGGCCGCACAGCTCTCCCAGCCGCAATCCGGTGTAGGCTGTCAGCAGCACGCCAAGTCCCGTCCTGTCCGGACGGCGCAGGATGACCTGCCCCATCTGCTTCAGTTCCGGCTCGGTGAACACCTCCACGGCCTTCTGCCGCACCTTCGGCAGCGTCACATCCTCGCCGTAGCCCACACCGGCCATACCTACGATCCGCAGCAGAAGGCCACCGATCTCCCGCACCAGCTTGGGCGAATAGTCCTCCTGTAACTGCTGGATGTAGTCGTTGATCTCCGCCGCCGTCACCCCCGCCGCCACGCGCTCTCCCAGCGCCGGCAGGATGTGGCATTGGATGTTGCGGCGGTAGCACGCCAGCGTGGAGGGCTTTACGCTCCCAACCATATCCTCTAAAAAGATAGCGGATAGCCGTCCCACCGTTGCGTCCCTGCGGACGTATTTCCTGCGTTCTCTCATTTTTTCAAGCACCTTTCCGTCCCCCATAGGTGCCCTGACTTCATGCAAAAAGCGCCGGCAAATGCCGACGCTTCTCTCGTGTAAACGGGCGCGAAGCCCCCGTTCATGCAGCTCGGTTTCAGGCGTGTGCATTGTGACGCTTACCGGCGCGACCTGACTTATCTCCTGCCTCAGAGGAGCCTCACAGTGACCTGTTCGCGGGGACTTTGACCCACATTCCAACTTTCACCGAAACGCCGCAGCGTTTCAGACCGGTAAGCCTATTCACTTTTCGGGGGCTACGGGTGCTATTATCATAGACACTGTGCCGTTTTGCAAGAGGGATTTTGTTTCGCAGAGCGATACATTTCCGAGGGATATTTTGTGTGTTCCTGCGAAGCCTTACGAGAACTGCGTTCTTGTCTGCGCTGCATTACGAGTTCTCATGCTTTCGCCGCGAAAGTTGAACGTTTATGTATTCCCGTTTTCCGCCACCCACGTCCGCACGTAGTCCACGAACAGACGGGTGGAGTTGGAAAGAGCCTTCTTGTCCTTGACACCGATGCCGATGGTGCGGTAGAAATGCAGGGGCGCATGGCAGACCTTGATGGGCGTGGGGCTGTGCCGCACCATCAGCTCCGGCAGCAGACTGATGCCCAACCCCTCCGACACCATGGCGAGGATGGTCCGATCCTCCCGGGCGATGTACTTCACGTTGGGGCGGATGCCCATCTCGTCAAAGGCCGCCATGATCTCGTAGTCGTCGCCCTCCTCCAGCTGGATGAAGGGTTCCTCTGCCAGCGCGGACACGGGGAACGGGTCGCGATCGGCGTAGGGATGGTCACAGGGGACGATGACCTGCAATTCGTCCCGATGCAGAGCGTAGGTCTGCAAGCGCTTCACCGACGGCAGCCGCAGGAAACCGCAGTCCACCGTGCCGTTGACGATCCAGCCCTCGATCTGGTCGTAGAAGTCGCCGGTGACGACTTCAAATTCGATGTTGGGATATACCTTCCCGAAGCTCTTGAGGATGCGGGGCAGCCACTGGGCGGACACGCTGGAGAAGGTGGCGATCTTCACAAGGCCGCTGTCCATGTCCTTCAGCCCCTCCACCGTCTGCATGAGAGAATGGTGGGCGGCGCACAGCTTCTCAATTTTGGGCAGCACCGCCCGTCCGTCCGCCGTCAGCACCACGCCGCCGCGGTTGCGGCTCAACAGCTTCACGCCCAGCTCGTTTTCCAGCGAGTTGATGGCGTGGCTGATGCCGGACTGGGTGAAGTTCATAGCCTCCGCCGCCTTGGAGAAGCTGCCGCAGGAGACCGTTTTCAGAAAGACCTGATATTTGGAAATACTCATGGCGCACCTCATTTCGAGGAGCATTATACTATACAAGTCCTCATGTTTTCAAGAACAAAGATGCGCTTCACAAATCTTTTTCGGCCTGCTATGATAAGGCCATGGTTCAGCCAACCATACTTTTTCTTTTCCATGAGGATTTACCTCAAAATAACACCGGCAGCGTGTGGGTAACGCCGCCGGTGTTGTTTTTATTCGTTCAGCTTTTCTTCCTCGTCGTGGACGAACATAATGAGAAAACTGACGGTCAGCAGCCCGCAGGACAGCCAGATCGTCCCTGCGCCCCAATGGAGCGTGGCTATGCTGCCGACGCCCGCGCCCAGCGCGAACAGCAGCACCACGCCGAAATACGTCAGCGCCTGGTGGAGTATTTCCTTATCCCTCGTATGGAAGTAGGCGCACAGCGCCTCCGTTCCGCTGCGCATATTGCCAATGCACATGGTGCTGGCGTAGGCGTGGCCCCGCACCTTGCGGAAGGTCTGCACCTGCATGGCGCACACGAAGGACACCACGGCGTTGGCAGTGGTGTTCAGCGTTTCCGGCAGGAAGCCCACCGCCGCCAGCAGCACGATCTCCGCCAGAATGATGAGCTGCCGCCAGTGTACCTTCTCCATCCGCTTGAAGTGCCGGTGGACGCACTCCGCGATGTAGATACCCAGCAGGAACGCCAGCACGGGGACTAAGTAGCGCAGCGCCTGTCCCCAGTCTCCCTCGAATAGATGCGTACTCAGCAGCACGATATTGCCGGTCTGGGCGTTGGCAAACACCTTGCCCCGGCAGCAGTAGGTATAGGCGTCCTGCAGGCCGCCGGATAGGATGATGAAAAAGGCTGTCAGCATGGAATCGGACATCTGCCCGTGATGCTTTTGCAGGAAAGTCATGTGCGATGCCGCCTCACTTTGCCACAGGCGCGTCCAGCCAGTAGATGACGTAGCACTCCTGCATCTCACCCATATAGAAGAAGATGTTTTCGCCCATCTCGATATGCTCGCCGAAGGTCAGATCGGGCACGAACAGTCGTCCGCTGGTGCGCTTGGGGCCCTTGATGGTAAAGCCCTCCGCCGTGGGATGCTGCCGCAGCTCGTTGGCCGCCTCCTCCAGTCCGGGGAAGTGCAGCGTCCGCTCCAGCTCCGCCAGCTGTGTCGCGCCGTTGATATAGACCAGGTGATTTTCGTCCTTGAACCAGTTGATACGCATGATACGTCCTCCTTGGTGGTGATGGGGATAGTATAGCATATCCTATGAAATTTGTCACGCGATCGAAAAGCGGCAGGTGCGCGGATTGCGCATCTGCCGCTTTTTGGGTATTCTGTTGCGCGGACGGCATAACTTTTTCGTAAATCAGCATCATTCAGGAAAGCATTTTTCGCCACCGGCTATGGTAAAACCATAGCATTTGCGGGGCGGGAAGTCAAGTATGGCATCAATGCCCGGACGAAAACAGTCATTGGCTGTCAAAATGGGCGGTTTATCCGTTGAGCTTTTCCTCAAAGATGGACAATACACAGGGTGTACGCCGTCAAAAATCGCGTCAGGAGGAGTACGAAATGGCACGCAGAGGGGAGAACATCTATAAGCGCGGAGATGGCCGCTGGGAGGGCCGCTATATCCGAGGTCGGACGCCGGAGGGACGGGCGCAGTACGGCTACGTCTACGCCGCCACCTACAGCGCCTGTCGGGAAAAACGGCGGCAGCGTCTGCGGGAGCTGCCCCGTGAGATCACGCCAAGCAATAACATGACATTGCCGGAGGCTGTGGAGCTATTTTTCGTGGAACAGGAACAGAAACGGAAGCTGAAGGAGTCCACCGTCAGCCGGTATCGGTATGTGGTACGGCAGTATATCCAGCCGCAGCTGGGCGCTGCGCCGCTGTATGCGCTGACGGAGCAGCGGGTAGCGGATTTTTACCGGAAGCTCCAGGAGCAGGGCCTGTCGGCCAAAAGTACACGGGATGTTGGCGTACTGCTGCGAGCCATTCTGCGGATGGCGGCCAAGCACGGATGCTTCTGCACGGGCCTGAACGCCGAACTGCCGGCGTACAGGAAGCGGCAGGTGGAGATATTCACCGAGCCGGAGATCCTGCGGCTGGCGCATCATATCGTAAACGGGCCTGACCTGACCGCCCTTGGTGTTCTGTTGACGCTGAACAGCGGCCTTCGTCTGGGAGAGCTGTGTGCGCTGCGTTGGTCGGACATCGACCTCCATGCAGGCTTTCTACGTGTGAAACGCGAGGTGCAGCGACTCTATGAAAAAGGCCATACGAGGCTTGTCGTACAGCCGCCCAAGAGCGAGTCTTCCTGCCGCAGGATACCGCTGCCAACTGATATCCTGTCCCTGCTGGCAGCGCACAGACCCGAGAACGCGGGCAGTTTCTGCCTGCTGACAAGCTCCGGCGATCCGCTGGAACCGCGTACTATGCAGAACCGATATAGGTCGCTGTTGAAACGAGCGGGCGTCCCGTATCGGAATTTCCATGCCCTGCGGCACACCTACGCCACACGCTGCATCGAGCAGAATGTGGATGTCAAAAGCGTCAGCGAGATGCTGGGCCACAGCGACGTGCGGATCACGCTGCAAACCTATGTCCATGTTTCTCTTCGCCACAAGCAGCAGGCGGTACAGAGCATCTGCTTCCTGCCCATCTGCGGAAACGCAGACCTTGCGCCGTCAGAAATCCCGTCAGGCGCAGCAAAAGCCGCCGCACGACATGGCGCGGCGGCGCAGGTTTCCTGAATGATGCTGATTTACGAAGGATGTCGCTCCATCTGGCTGAGTCTATTATGCCCAGGAGGGACACAAAAATGCCACAGGTCAACGGTGATAACCTGCTGCATCAGCAGATCGTCAAACGCACCATCGAGGCCCTGCAAGCGCAGGACGAGGCTTTTGCGATAGAATATGAAACCGCCAGCGATGCCGACCTCATCGCCTATGTACGTCAGTGCGTCGATGTGTCCTATACGCCCGCACCCTGCGAGGTAGTCGGCGGCGCATACATCGCCCAGCGCTTCGGCAATTGGTCCGCTGCGCTGAAGGCCGCAGAGCTACCTTCACAGTACAAGCCGCCGCGGGAGCATCACTATCCCCGCTACGAGCAGGAGTACCAGCGGCAGGAGGTGCAGCTCTTGCAGGAACGAAAAGCGAAACGGCAGGCCAAGGCCGATCTCGTCGCCCAGCGCAAGAACCGCGACAAGACCCGTGCCGCCGCCAATGCCGCAAAGAAGAATGAGAAAAAATGACGGATGTATCGACCGATACACCCGTCATTTTTATGTTTCCGCTGTCACTTGGTGAGCAGGCCGCCCACCAGTGCAAAGTAGTCCGGCGCTTTGCCATCCCTGCCCCACAGCATGGGCAGGTGGAAGTAGTGCTGCAAACAGCCCTCCACATCGCCGCCCAGCGCCTCTATGGAGTAGCGCAGCAGCTTCGGTCTGCCGCAGGGACGCCCCTGTGCCTTTTCGCACGTCTCGCACTGGTCGCAGGTGCCCGCCAGCAGCATCTGACTCTCCGGCGTTTCCTGCTCCCACCGCTGGAGCAATTCACGATACAGACGCTTTTCCTGCTTCAGCGCCGCCACTGCCACGTCCAGAGGCTGCTCCGGCACATCCGCCTGCAAGATGCGGGCATACAGCCGCAGTCCCGTGTAGCTCCGCCAGATGGTCATGGGATCAAAGTCAAAGGGCGGACACGTCCAGCGGGTATTGTAGCTGCCGCACTGCTGGCAGAAAGGCAAGAACTTTTCCACACGGACAAAGTGCGTCACGAAATCCTCCGCGCTTGTTTCCGCCGTCATTTCACGGATATGGTATTGGAACGGCATCTCAGGCACCTCCCCGGCTCAATGCCGACAGTATAGCACACGGCATGATCTTTGTCATCTCGCGTCATGGGCAGCGGAGATCTGTTTTGTGGTCAGCTCTGTCGGATGCAGCAGCACCAGCGACTTGTGCTGCCCCTCTGCGTAGGCCAACGCTCTATCCTCCGCACTGCTTGTGGCCGGTATGTCCGTATTGTAGACGCACAGCACCACATCGGCGAGGTCGATGATCTTCTTGTAGGCTTGCAGCTGCGCGTCCGGTATGTCTACAGGACACACGGCGGAGATATGGGTGCTGTTCTCCAGCATGGTAAAATAGCGCTCCCGCAGATACGGCGCCCATTTGGTGGTCTGTTCTTCGTGGGGCGTATAGCACAGCAACATCAGGTCGCGGTCGGTCATCCGCAGGCCGTTGACGATCTCGGCGGCGTACAGTCCTACGCCGCAGTCGCAGGCGACAAGAAATTGCGACACTCCCTCTTGGCACAGCACCATGATCTGCTGCGCCAGTTCCATTTTCATTTTGGCGCAGGACTCATCTTCTTCATCGAAGCCCCATGGAAAACTCATAGGATGCTGCCCGATAATGGCACAACGAATCGGCTTGTCCATACCTTCACCCGCCTTATTTGTAGTCCATTAGCTTACAACTTATATTCTAACAGTCGCTATTTTTCGCGTCAAGGAAAATGTAAGCTATAAGCGTACAATTAAAACGCTTTAGGCATACAAACGGAGGCGGCACATGGATAAGAAGCTGTTGGGTAAGCGGATCAATACGGCACGCAAGGAACGTGGCTGGACAAGTGAACGGCTGGCAGAAGCGTGCAGCATCAATGCCACCTACCTGCGGCAGATTGAAGCAGGTACGAAGATTCCCAGTCTGCCGGTGTTCGTCTCGCTGTGCGAAGCGCTGAACGTCTCTCCGACATATCTGTTGGTGGAGGTGCTGCCGCAGCAGGGCAATCAGGACATGGACGCGCTGCTGGAGCTGCTGCAAACCGCCACGCCGAAGCAGCTGAACATGATGACCTCCATGATCCGCAGTGCATTGGAGGCGTCGAAGGAATAGCATCGGCAAACGCAGAAATAGAGGGCAGAGGTATTTCCTCTGCCCTCTATTCATCCCTATACCACACCGGCCTTGCGGCTGTCTCGAAGCCGGTTCGGTGGGAGATCGCCACGCCGCCTGTGCCGGACGCGCAATGCACCACCAGCAGGCGGCCCAGCCAGTCGCGGCCTGCGGCGATGCCGACGTGTTCATCCTCCGGATAGAACAGCAAGTCCCCCGGCTGTACTTCGTCCCACTCTATGTCCACGCAGTTGGCGTGTTGTGCCGCCGCTCCGCCGCCCTGCCCGATCACATATTCGCCGCCGCTGGCGTTGTAAAATGCCCAGTCCACGAAGCCGGAACAATCAAGGCCGTAGGGTTGCTCCGTTCCGGTGGTGGCGCTGCCCTCGGCTGTGACCTCCGTCAGCTCGCCCCAGCGGTCGTCCCAGCCCAGCACCAGCGATTTGCCGCCCCAAAAGTAGTCCACCTTGTCCACCAGCGCCAGCGCGTATGTCACCACCATGCGCCGTTCCATGGAGAGATCGTCCGGCAGGCGCTCCCACACCTCCATAGCTTCGCCGGTGGGCTCCATGGTGTGACTGTCCGCGAGAACACCAGCCGGTGACAGCGCTGCCACCACCGCGATTACCGGCAAGGCCAGCAGCAGGAACAGCACCACGCCGCCGCCCGCTGCGGCTATCGCCTCAATACCGGCGCGAATGGCTTTGCCTGCCACCTGCGCCATCTGCTCCAGCCGCTGCCCCGCTTTGCGGGCGGCGGCTTTCGTCTGCTGGAGCATCTGCCGCTGGGCGGCGCGCCGGGTTTGCTGCTTTCCCCGCTGCTGGGCGACGGTCATAGCAGTCGTAGGCGGTTTTTGTGCCGGTTGGCGCGGCACTGTGGCAGTGTGCTGGGCTGTGGTAGTCCTCTCTGTTGAGTGCCACATATCCCGCTGGCACACCTGCGCCGCCGTTGTCTCCTGCCGCTGCCGTACCTTTTGCGCACGGTATTTATGCAGGGCGTACTTCCGCTGAAGCTGCTGCGTGGCGCGGAATGTCAGACGGGCGGCGTCCACCGCACTTTGCTTCACCTGCTCCGTGGCATACTCCACAGGCTGACGCTGGTGCTGACTCTGCCGTTCCTGCTTCTGCTGGGCGTAATGCCGCTGCAAAATGCGCACCGCTGCCCGTGGCATGGCGTCTTTCTGCCGTGTTTTCGGATGCTCCATGGCGGCGCGGGTCTTGACGTCACGCATTTTGCTCCCCCGGCTTGGTGGTCATCAGGCGGTACAGTTCCGTGTCGCGGGGCAGTTCGTTGATGAACGGCACAAGGCAGGAGCCCACCTTGATCAATCCGTGGCCTGCCGGGGCGTCGCTGACGTAATCCATCTGCGCGTCGCTGGCTCCCAGCAGCTTGGCCAGCTCCGCACGGTCGGTAGGAGCCTGATTCAGCAGCACCAAAAACTCACTGTTGGCGAACATCAGCCGCGCCGTGTCGGACAGCAGGCACTCCTCCACATTCTGCGTGATTCCGGTGAGAGTTGCGTAGTATTTGCGGAATCGCTTCCAGCATTTGTAAAGAAATTCGCTGGAATAGTTGTTGATGGCGCTCTTGCCGCCCACACCGGGGCTGGCGAAGAATAGATAGATCTCGTCAATATAGACGTGGGTATACCGCCCCTGCTGCCGGTTGCGAATGACACGGTTGAGGATGCTGTCCAGCATCACCAGCAGGCCGATGGGCTTGAGATTTTCACCCAAGTCCTGAATGTCGTAGCAGATGATACGGTTGCGGGTGTCGATATTGGTCTGGTGGGCGAACACGTTCAGGCTGCCGGTGGTGAACAGCTCCAACGCCAGCGCAATTTCGTGGGCGACAGGCTCCTTCTGCCGCATGAGGTCGTCGTAGAGGTCTTTCAGCGTGGGCGGTTCGCCCTCGTATTTGCGGATGTACTTGCGGTAGATGTTGGCGGTGCAGCGGTCGATGATGGATTTCTCCTTTGCGCCGATCTCGCCCGCGCCCATGAGCTGTTCACACAGAGACATGATGAACTCGCTTTTCAATACCAACGGATTGCGCCCGTCGCCATACTCCTTGGAGATGTCCAGCGCGTTGACATAGCTGCCGTTGGAGGCGGAAATGGTAATGACCTCGCCGCCCAAGGCACGGATCAGAGGGCCATACTCCCGCTCGGGGTCTACCACAATAATATCGTGGTCGGTGTTCAGTGCCACAAAGCCGATCTCCTGCTTGGCCATCATGGATTTGCCGCTGCCGGACACACCCGTATACAGACCGTGACCGTTGAGCATCGCGTCGCGGTTACAGATGATGAGGTTGCGGGACACGGCGTTGACACCGTAGTACAGGCCGCCGGTGTCCATGATCTCCTGCGTCTTGAAGGGCAGCAGCACAGCGGTGCTCTCCGTGGTCAGCGTTCGCATGGCGTCGATACGCCGCAGGCCGTAGGGCAGCACCGTGTTCAGCGCGTCCTCCTGCTGGTGCTTCATGGTAGCAAACTGGCAGCCGTGGGAGCGGCCAATGGCGGACAGCGCCTCCGTGTCCTGCTCCAACTGTTCCTCATTGTCGGCAAGGTGGGTCAGCGTCACCAGCGCGTACATCATCCGCTGATCGCGGGCGGTAAGGTCGTCTAAGAACTCCCGTGTCTCCTTCCGCATTTGCTCCAGATCGTAGGGGATGTTGGCGGAGAAATTGTTGTGGTGGTTCTGCCGCTGCTGCCAGCGGGTGATGTCGCTCTCCACCGCCATGATGCGCCGGTGCATCTCCGACACAGCCTCATCGGTGGCCACCGGCACAATGTCGATGGACAGCATCATGTTCCGGGGGTAGTCCATCAGCTCGGTGATCATAGTGTCCTTGATAAAGCTGGCATACTCCCGCAGGAACAGGGTGCGGCCTACACGCTCATCCACGGCGTAGTGGTCGTGGAAGAATTGCAGCGTCTCCGGCGCGATGGCGTCGCGGAAGTCGTGGCCGCGCCGCTGGGCGGTTTGCAGGTCGAAGGCGAAGGCCGATTCCTGCCCTACGCGGAAGAAATCGTGGAACAGCCGCAGGCGCTCGTTGAGGGTGATTTCCCGTATGCCGGAATCCATACGACCGAGGCCAGCGGTCAGGTCAGTTCCCACGCGGGCGAAGAAGGTGCGGGCCTCCTCGATGCTGCGCTTGGCCACGGACACGGTGATGTACTTCTCCTGCACCAGATTGTTGCTGCCGCTGGCCTTGTCCAGCAGAATGTCGTTGTACTCGCGGCGCATATAGTCGCGGCCATCCTGCCGATAGGCCATCAGGAGGTTTCGGCTGAACTCCTGCCGGTTGAGTTGGCGGTTCACCAGCGTCAGCTTGATGCCCGCGTCAATGGGCAGGCTGTTGAGAACGCCGCAGTAGCTCAAAAACAGCTCCATTTGCTTTTCCGGCGAGGCCACGGCGTAATTGATGTCAAAAAAACGCCAGGTCTTGGAAAACCTGCCGCTTACACGAAAGATACCGTCTTTATAGATGCGCTTGATGGGGATGGACTGCTGCACGCTGCGTGGGATGCGAAAAGCGTCCCGTTCCGTGCTGCGGCCCTTGAATAGTTTTCTCACTTCTTGTCCTCCTCCCAAAGGTCGTATAGGTAATTCTCGCTGTGCCACAGCCGCCGGCCGGCCAGCAGGAAGTTGGTCTTGCACCACGCCCACAGGAATTGCTCCAGCGTCAGGCCGTTGTAGTGGAAGAAGCCAGCCGCCGCCATAGGCGCAGCGCCCACGATGCACAGCCAGCCCAGCGTCTCGCGGTCTAATACGCCCCGCAGGGTGAAGTACAGCCCCACCGCCGTACCCACCGCCAGCAGCGAACAGATGAGCTGCCGCGCCGTCAGGCCGAAGTAGACGGTTTCCTTGTAGCTGCGTATCTCTTTGTTGATTTTGATTTCCATGTGTACCTCCATAGTTTAGAGAGGATTTTTGCAACCTTTAACACTTTTCCTCTCTACAAGCCATGCGACCGATATTGCAGGAACGTGAGCGGTTCTCTCACATCCCAAACATCTCCCTCACCACGCGGTCGGCACCCTTCACCAGTCCTACCAGCACCAGCATATTGAAGATGACCTCGCCAAGATAGCCCCACACCTGTGTGACCACCGAACCACCGCCCAGCACGACCGTGTCGCTGGCAGCGAAGGCCGAAAACACGATGCAGGCCAGCACGATCACTGCGCCCTCCAGACACACGCCCATATAGCTTTTGAGAAAGGCACGTCCCATCTGGGACGTGCCTTCTCCCGCAAAGGACGCCAGTGCTACCGGCGACAGTGCAGCATATAAAAAGAGCTTGAAAAACCGGCCATACACGGTAAGAATTAGCAGAAACGCCAGTACCGTGATAAGTAGGCAGCCCAGCAGCGTTACCAGCCACAGGGGAATACTGGCGAGGAAGCCCACGTCCTCGATGGCGGTCGCCATCTCCGCAGGCAGTGACACCGTTGTTCCGTCGATGCCGCCCACGCTGCCGGCAGCGGTGGAGATGATACCGGCGCAGACCGCGAAAATGTCCACCATCAGGTCGATACCGTAGGTGACAGCCAGCTTCGCCATGACGAAGTAGATAAAATGCCGCAGGACGTGTTCGGGCCGCTGGAAGTCCCGAAAGCTGGCGCTGCTGCGAAAGATGCCAATGGCCAGAAACAGCACCAGCAGGCCGTAACCGATGCCCTGCATGGCTCCGTTGACGGTCTGGATCGTCTGCCATATCGTGCCGCCCTTAAACGCCTGGGGCGATTGGGTCAGCAGCGACCACATCGCCGTCAGCTTATCGTTCCATACACCAAAGGCATAGTTGAGATTGTCAATGATCCAGTTGTTGTCCATATCTTACACCGCGCCGATCAGCGTTAGGATCTCCTTGGCGAAGGTAATAAGCAAGCCACCAAACAGACACAGCAGGCCCTGCGTCCGCTGGCTGGCGTCGTGGCTCTGGATGCTCATGCCCACCTGCACGATACCCCAGCCGAGAATGATAATGCCAATGGCCTTGATGACCGAAAAGATGAAATCGGACAGGTTGTTGACGATGGTCAGCGGATCACTGCCGGTGGCGTAGACCGGCACAAGACAGCAGAGAGTGAGTCCTACGCCTGCACACACGGCTCTTGCAATGGTGTTAGGTTTCTTCATTTTCATATTCGTCCTCCTACAATAAAGTTACGGTTAAAGGCGCGGCAGCCAGCCACGTCTTTTTCCATCTCAAAGCCGAAGCTGTTAGAATGGGAGAGAAAATGGTCTGACAGTAATCGCCTTGGGCTAACATGCCCGTTTTGGAGTCCGTCAGCCGCCTCTTTCATTCGCAGCATTCGATTTGCGCAGGTAGAGCCACTTCGTGCGCTCGCGTCACCCAGGAGATTGAACAGGCAATGAGTAAAGGGCGGAAAGCCATATCCAATCATAAGGAGGAACAAAATGAACGCAGTAGGGATCGATGTTTCCAAAGGGAAAAGCATGGTGGCTGCCCTGCGGCCAATGGGTGAAGTGGCGTTGCTGCCACAGGAATTTCTCCACACCGAGATCGGTCTGGAGCAGATGGCTTACGCCATCATCGCGCTGGGGGAAGATACCCGCGTCGTCATGGAGGCCACCGGGCGCTACCACGAGCCGGTCGCGGCGGCACTGTATGAGTACGGCATTTATGTCTGCGTCCTCAATCCGCTGTTCATCAAACAGAGCGGGGGCGGCTCTATCCGCAAGGTCAAAACCGACAAGGCGGATGCCATGAAAATCGCCAAGTACGGCCTTGACAATTGGGTAGATCTGCGGGAATATACTCCCATGGACACTGTAAGACAACAACTGAAGCTGTGCAGCCGCCAGTACAACCTCTACATGAAAACGGTGGTATCGCTGCAAAACAATCTCATTTCGCTGGCCGACAAGACCTTTCCTGGCGTGAACGAACTGTTCTCCAGCCCGGAGCGTGCGGACGGCCACCAGAAATGGGTGGATTTTGTCATGACCTTCTGGCACTGTGACTGCGTCTGCCGCGTCAGCGAAAAGGCATTCACCGAGCGCTATCAGAAGTGGTGCAAGCGCAAGGGCTACCATTTTAGCGCAGAAAAGGCGCTGGATGTCTACGCCGGAAGCTGCGGCCATTTCACCACGCTGCCGAAGAATGACAACACGAAGTTACTCATTACCACAGCGGCACAGCAGCTTCTTGCGGGTAAGATGACACTGGCAGCTTTGCGTGCCGAAATGACACGCCTTGCAAAGCAGCTGCCGGAGTACGATACCGTGCGGGCCATGTACGGTGTTGGCGAAACCACTGCCGCACAGCTTATGGCTGAGATTGGAGATGTACGCCGTTTTCCCCGCCGCAGTTCTATCGTGGGTTTCGCCGGTGTTGATCCGGCTGTGGATCAATCCGGCAAGCACGAAGCAAAAAGCACTCCAACAACCAAGCGCGGTTCTCCGCATCTTCGGAAAACGCTGTATCAAATCGTCTGCACTTACCTAAAGAGGTCTCCTGTAGATGAGCCTGTGTACCAGTTCCTCGATAAGAAACGCAGCGAGGGCAAGCCTTATTTTGTCTACATGACAGCCGCGCAGAACAAGTTCCTGCGCATCTACTATGCCCGTGTGAAAGAGTGCCTTGAGGCATTCGACGCGCGGCAGAGCCTCGCACAGAGTTAAGCGAACGACCAACTTCATCCCGGCTGGCGATTCAATTCTTCTCCAGCCTGTTTTGTTGTACCCATTTTCAGTCTCGCAAATTTTGCGGGACTTTTTTGTTTTTGCTATTGACTTTTATTTGCAGGACTCCAAAAATGTATAGTCGTCCAATGTGCGGAATTCGTAAGGCAGGTCGGGCAGCGTGTAGTCCGGCACAGGCGGGTTGTGGATGTAAGGCTTCGCCCGACCGTCCGCCGTACGGCACACATTGGGGTGCTTCTTGATGTCGTACTTTTTGTCCCGCACCGGCTTTTCGCCGCGAATGAACAGCAGCGCATCATTGGTGGGCAGCATCCGTATTTCGTCAGGGGTCATCAGGTCACGCCCGGTCTGCTGGAAATTCACAGAGCTTGACCCACTGCGTCCCTTCGTCCGCCCGCGTGTGCGGGTATGCACCGTTTCCTTTCCCAGCAGCTTCGACACAAATTCCAGTGATGTGGGCTCGTTGCCGCCGCCGAGAAACAGGAGGGTATCACAGTTGCCGATGATACCCTCCCACTCGTCCTTATACAGTGCCTTTATGCTCTGAATGTTCTGCACGATGATGTTGATGCCGATATTATAGCTGCGGCAGGTAGCCAACACCTTGGGATAGCTGTCCGGCTGAGCAACGTTGGCCCACTCGTCCTGTATCACGCGGACAGGCACAGGCAGCCGCCCGTTATACCGCTCGTCCGCCCGCAGATAGAGCTGTTGAAAGCACTGTGTCAGCAGCATACTGACCAGATAGTTCATGCTGCCGTCGTTGACGGGAATAACGCAAAAGATCGCGCGCTTACGCTCACCCATCGAAGCAAAATCCATCTCATCGGTCTGCATCATGGCGGCATACTGCGGAAAGATAAACGCTGCCAGACGCACCGATGCCGTCACAAGAATGCTTTTTGCGGTCTTGCCAGAGACAAATTGTCAAGGACTTTTTCATCAAATTCACAAAAAAGCCACAAAAAAAGTGCCAGAAGCAGATTTTAGCTCCTGACACTTTTGCGGATGGGTTATTTGCTCCTGCTTAACAGTTCGTCGCAAAGGTACGCATATTCCGGCAGTTGGCCGATATAGGGTTTCCAGCGCCGCTTAATCTCGGCCAGTTCCAGCGGATCGGCGTCCTCGAAGTCATGGTCGTTTCCGGTCATTCCAAAAACATCCAGTGCTATATCATTCAAGCACTCATAACAAAGGCCAGCAGCGGACTCTATCCAGTTGCCGGTATCAATATAGACTGGGTCGATAGATATTGCCAGCCACACATAGCCGACCTTGTCCGACCAAACCAAATCATAAGCAGTCATTTGTTGGATGTGTTTCTCGAACACTTTACGGACGCGCTCAATCTCATTTTTCTCTTTTTCTGTGTACAGCATTTTCATGTCCTCCTTAGATAAAAGTTTTGGTGCGTACCACTATCAGTTTAGCACAAGGCGGCTTCGTTTATCAGTCTTTCACATCTGCTGAATTTCATTTTTGAGCATACGCTTGATTTTATCGCTCATGGTTTCTGTGCTGGTATTGCTGAAATGGACATGAACCTTGTAGGTTGTCTTGCCGATTTTCTTTACCATCGCTGGCGTGTTTTCCGGCGCTCTGGACGCAGTAACGGCGTCTGCCACCTGCATAGTACGGGGTTCTTTGTTCATGGCGCTCCTTTCTCCGAACGGGTCTGTGCCGCCCGGTAAAAAATCAGTCGTGCTTACTGTTTACAATGTCTTTTGCTGTCTGTCGGGTAGCACCGGCATTTTCTTCCCGAAAATTCTTCCCGTCAAAGAGGATCGGCGCACACCGTTCCAAAATACGGTCATAGA
>ENA-OURZ01002071-OURZ01002071.1-human-gut-metagenome-genome-assembly--contig:-NODE-2071-length-19766-cov-7.246309_pt1 | contig 19766 bp, 17 predicted proteins | sample MGYA00242073_ERZ509195 | MGnify/ENA primary metagenome ERZ509195 (study PRJEB26280, sample SAMEA2338837) | human gut metagenome | biome: human gut; feature: human-associated habitat; material: faeces...
TCCTCCGGCTTTGCCCTCACAGACGTACCCGGCAGCTTTCAGAGAACTGCCATTCTCCGTGTCCAGAATGTAGGTAATCACTTTGTTGTAGCCCATGGCCCGTGCTGCACGATATGCCGCTGCATACAGGATGCTGCAGGCGTTTGGAGTTCCATCCGTACACAGGCGATTAACTTCCAGCGTGTAGCCATCGTCCAGCCTCCGCGCTACGGGCCTGCCACAGACGGCAACGCCCACCAGAGCACCATCTTCCGATACGCCGATGGAGAACTTATGCCCTCGTGTCGGTTTATGGTGGCGGTGATACTGCTGCACAAATGCGTTTGCCGTTTTCAGATTGATCGGTGTTAATGTCAGCAAATGCCCTCCTTTGCAGATTGTCATCCCTCTTGAAATTTTACGATTATCCTGATAGAATTATCATAGAATAATTTAGGAGGTGCGAACTACGTTTATTAAATCGTCTACCGCTCTGCGTAATGACTACGGTTCTATTTCGGATTTGGCACACAATGAAGCTGAGCCAATCTATATCACTAAGAATGGTGAAGGCGATCTTGTAGTCATGAGCATCGAAGCATAAGCCGAGAAACCTGGCCAAGAGCGTGACGGTAGAATAACAAAAGTTTGAAAAAAGAAGGATGCCGAAAAATTCCAAAGGGCGAGAGGAAAGCCATTGTATCCAATGTAAAATCAACTATATTATATGACTGTGTGAAAATACCCGTCAACGTAGGAACATCAAAAAATGCCATGCCTTGCATGGCTACGCCGTCCAAAAATGCTGCCTCTACGTGGCGGACGCAGGCAACAGAGTGTGTCTAAACACCTCTGGCTAAAGCATGATTGCAACTTTTCAATTAATTAAAAAATATGATGGAAAAGTATAATATTAACAACAATGCTTGTCCAATGCTAAATCAATTTGAATCAAGCCAAGAAAGAAGTTGATTAGATATGGGGTTAGACATAAGCAAAAATCCATTTTTATATTCGGTCGGAACAGAGTTGGCCTATAAAATAGCAAAAAGATATTACAATAACATTCATTATGTTTGGTGTACAACAGAATTTAATTCGTTAAAGCAACCACCAACTTCAAACCCGGCAACGATTTGTAAAAGATATTTAGAACAGATTACAACAGGAGATCGCCATACAAAAGAAATTGAAAATAATATGGCTGGGATTTTGAGGGGAGCCAAGGCAAAATTCGATAGTGGAGTTATTGATAAAACTGTATATAATAAAATAAGAAATTATGTGTCAGGTGCCGATTATGAAGCTTTTTTTCCAGTGCTTTATATTGTGGAAAGTAGAAAAATAAGAGATAGGTATATGGAGGTCATTACTAAAGAGCGAGCAAGCGATGATGCTGTCGAATATAAAATCGAAGATTTAAAAGTAAATGAATTTAGAATAATTTCCTTTAAGGATGTTTTGAGTGGCATCGTGAATATTGCTGATAAGGAAGCGGGTGAATAGTATGCTTAAAACAAAAGGGGATATCCTTGTAAGAAACCGGACTATACGAGAACCAAGAAGGTCGAATTTGGTAACAGTTGTTTCAGTGAAGAACGTGGAGCCACCAGCGAATGCGATTACTGTGGTGAAAGCTTCAAACAGACTTGAAAAAATGTCAAATGCATTAGTTGCTTCAATGAGCTTAGATGAAATGCTGGAAGCTTCTAAAATCCTAGACATGGGATTCAAGGGAGAAACAATACCAATTGCAAAATCTACCAAGGTGAAAAAGTATGTAGGAGAGGTTCTACAACTGAATAGTAATTTCTTGACGAGACCGACAGCGAAAAAAATGCAACAATATCTTACAGCTCAAATAGTGGAGAAAAATAGAGAAACAACGGATGCGGAGGAGGCTAAACGTTTATATAGAGCCTTTATGGAAGAAGACTGAAAAATATTGCATGACTTCAAGAAAATGTCAGAAAAATCTCGCCATAAGGCTGACTTGTTCTCTGATCTGTGATATACTGAGGTAAAAGAGATGCGCCCTGACTCTAGGGCCACGGGAGACCGTGGCTCTTGCTGCTCGAATAATCACACACCTCTTCGTGGTGAGTAGCAGACAACGATCTTATGATCGGCTGAAATGTGAACAAAATGATGTGAAATTTACGAAGAAAGTATAGTATGTGATTTAATTATCAACGTATATCTTTCGGTGATAACTTAAATACGAAAGAAAGGGAATTAATGCATATGAAAAAGATAATTGTGAACAATCCTATTGTTGATTATTTTTTAGCTCTATTTAGAAACAAGGACACAGATACCTATATATGTAATGTTGCAGTAGAAAATATATCTTTTTTCTTGGCGGGAGAAACATCCAGATTCCTACAAGTAGAAGAAAAAAATATAGTCACACCATTGGGTGAAATTAGTTGTCCAATCATCAGTGAAGAGGTGATCCTGGTCCCGGTATTAAGGGCAGGCGTTTCCATGCTCAGCGCATATCAAAGATTGTTTCCAAAGACGAAAACGGGTTTTGTATGGGCACATAGAACCGCAGAGGCACTTCCGGTCATAGACAAGGTCAAGTTTCCCAAAAATGAAGAGGGAAATGTTGATTTCGAAGGAAAAACCGTTGTTATTCTTGATACGATGTTAGCAACGGCAGGTACTGTAAATGCAACGGTTGATGTAATCATGAAATATAAGCCTAAGCAAATAATTTGTGCATCGATACTTTCTACAGAGCTTGGAATTGAAAACCTTTCGAATAAAGTTACGGCTTTGATAACAGCATCAGAAAGAGATGGCTTAGATGATCGGGCATATATTTGTCCGGGTGTAGGAGATTCTGGAGACAGACTGTATGGTTGATTTATAAAGTGTAAATCTTGGGAGGAAAACAAATGTTGTTTGTTTTGGCGGGACCTTCTTATGTGGGGAAAAAGACAGCGTTGTCTCATTTTATGAAACTATATTCCTTTTCGAGCATAATTCCATATACAACAAAACCGCTTAAAAGACAAAGTGGAGAGGTAGAAGGAATAAAATATCATTTTGTTGATCAGGACAATGCAACAGATATTGATAATGATGCATTTATACATGACTGCCCATTCAACTATGGTGAAAATGAAGATAAGGTGATATATGCGTATAAGAAGTCGGATATAGAACAGGCAATCAATAGCTATTCAAACTTTATAATTCATGCTTCCGCAGAGAATGCAATTAATATTTCAAAAGAGTATAAAAAAGATAATGCAAACCATTTATACATTATTTTTCTGGATTACAGTGAGGCATTAACAGAAGACTTCTTCAGAAAAAGATTTAAAAAAATGGACTCTCAATATCAAAATAGCAGTGATCCGGAAAGAGAGTTCGATGAAAGACAGTTTCAAAGAAGATTTAGTCATGCAAAAAAAGAGCGAGAAGTATATTCTAAAAATGTAAAATATTTTGACACAGAATTCAAAGGAGATCAGCCGTATAGTATATGCTCAAGCCTTGAAGGCTATATTTTACCCAAATTGATGGTCATGCCGACATCGCCCGATCGGATCCCTGGCCCGCTTAGTGGTGATGATATCATATACATGATTGAAAAACGTCAAAATGACAGATTTCAGATAAAAGTAAATGGTAATGTACTGGATCTTTCGGAAAGTAAAAAGAAACTGTCTGGTTGCGCAATTCAACTGTCATTATCCGATAAAATAAGGCTTATTAAAAGATCTCATATCAATAATTATATTGATATGGCGCAAGATAAAGAAATATTGGATGTGAAGCTATCGAAAATATATGTAGAACGAAATATTTCACTTGGATATGTATTAAAACCCGATGAAACGATTTTATGTTCATCAATAGAAAGCATTACAATGCCTCATGATATTTACGGATTGGTATCTTCAAAATTTTCATATACGCAATTGGGCCTATCGATTGAACTGGGAACCAGCGTGATTCAGTCTGGGCATGAAGGAAAAATACATTTTCAAATAAAAAATAATACGGAAAACAGCATATGTATTTATCCGAGGATTCAAGTGGCACAGTTGTTGCTGTTTCGGACAGTTCACCCAAGCTCGGGAAAATACTGTAGTGAAATTAGGACACATGCCTATGATAAGGAAAGCGTTTCTCCGATATCTAGATTCCGTGAAAACAATGAAGAACTACTTAGTGTGAACAAAGCAGGAAAAAATTTTCTGAAAGATATTGTCGAGAAATTTAGAAGCAAGTTGCTAAAAGTAATTGTTGGAATGCTATTCGCATGTGGCTCACTTTTTGCATTTGCACCACAGGTGGAAAACTTCTTAACAACGTACGTACTTCCCAGATGGCATGATTCACCAATTTTGATAAAATGTATGATGATAGCGATTGCTGGCTGTTTGTTTAGCCATATAGTTGACTTTATAGGAGGTCTTTTGGGTCGGCTTTTTGAATATGCACTTGAAAAGTTACAAGATTTACTTAAATAAAATGCAAGTTGGCAGGTGAGGTATAGAAATATGATATCTTATTTACCAAATGATGAAAGTGAAATTGAAGAATATCGTATATTTTCAGATGTTGTTTTTATAGTATCAGATATTGATGGGACGCTTACAAGGGGATTTGAACCTATAGGTAAGCTGATACAAGAAAAAACTGATTATCTTAAACAGATCAATGTAATGACAACAATAGCAACAGGCAGGCCATATCGTGGAGCCTATAATGTGATTCAGCAATTAGGAATTACAACAGGGACACCAGTTGTGCTGTATAATGGTGGAGTTTTACTGGAGCATAACACAGGATGTATTATTAAAGCGTGTAGTATTCCTTTTTGTAAAGCGCAAATGATAGTAGATATTGTTTCATCATGCGGAGCAGGTGTATATGTTTACACATATATTGGAAATCCGTCGGATAAATACTCCAATTTTAATATGAGTAAATTATATGAAAAAGTGTATTACACAGGAAAGCTGAGTAGGAAAACAGATATAAATGGAAACTGCGTGAAATCATTGAACTTCGAAGATATGAAAAGGGAAAATATTGCTTCGATTTTAATTCAGAGAAGAGAAATTACGAGAGAGGTGATTGATCAATTAATTAGGTATTTGCAGTCTGATCCAAAGGTCTCTTATACTGATAGTGGAAGCGGATTTATAGAAATTCGCACAAGACAAACTGAAAAGAGTATAATAATTGAGGAATTGAGATGTAGATTTCCAAAAGATTGCGCCCAAAAAGGAAAAATCTTAGCAATTGGAGATAATGAAAACGATGTGGATTTGTTTAAATTAGCTGATATTAGTGTGGCCGTTGCAAATTCGTCAACTCTTGCAAAAAAAACAGCCGATTATCTATGTAAAAGAGAATGCGCAGAAGGCTATTTGGATATGCTCAGAGTTATAGAAAACGCAAAAAGATATTGGAAGCAATGAAAACAAGAAGCCGCTGTCGATGTAGCCCAAACAGCTTCTTTAATCAACACGTGGTGTATTTGAGTATCTAAACAGGTTGATTGCATAAATAGGAGTCGGTCTGCCATCTGCACGGACTTTTTCTGCCACCTTGCCGGACTTTTTCCGCCATTTCGCCGCTCACTCCCGTCACTTACATTCTTATAAGGCTAAAATATTTGGTTTTGCCATAGAAGATGAACTGTGCGACTTTGGAGCATTTATTTTTCGGTTATTGCATGGATATTCTACACATATTACAGTTTTATGGGCGGCTGTGAAATATCACATATAAAATATAGTAGTGTTTTAGGTGAAGCCGTTGCAATAGCTGGTACAGTGATTTCTTTGATGCTCTGTAACAAAGGCAGAAATTTTGAGAAAATATATATGGAATGTGCGGAAACTATAAAATGAGCAAGATGAGTGCAGAAGAAATCCCTGCAAAACTGAAATAACATCAAAGCCCACTGTGGACAAGTACGAACTAGTCTACTGTGGGCTATTTCAGTGAAGATAAGACCAAAATCAACACCCGTCTAGGGGAGAGGATTCGTGAATCTTCTCGGCTAGGCGGGTGTTGATTTTGGTCTACTTATCCATCATCGTACAGCTTTAGTAATAAAGCCACCGCATACCATCCCAATATGGCTGAACCTCTCCTCTGGATTCATGTTGCTCATCAAAAAGATCAAATGCAATCAGCCGAGCTGTATGGAAATCATCAATTCTACGATTATTATATCGAAACACGCTTTGTCCTCCATAAAGAACACCCCAGCCTGCTCCAAACTTACTTTTCATAATCGTTATATTTTCGCCCTTATACCGTAGCACATACTTTCCTTGATTGCGTTCCTGCCATTTTCTTCGCATGAAATTTTTCTTGCGATTCAGGCGATTTTTCAGTTCTCGCTCAGTCTTTTGAGGGTTGATATAGTCGTCCGTCATGCGTTCTGCACATACGCATCCCACATGCAGTTCACCATTAAAATTAGGATGTTGCAAAATGTGAACATAGCGAATCTTCTCTTGTCCACACATTTCACACTGTTCGTATTCTACGTCATCCCCGGACTCTAAATCCTCACCCAAATCTTCTATTCCCATTTCTTTCCATCCTTTATGTGGAATACCTTCTCGTTCCCATCTTGCCAATTTATTCACCATCCTTCTTTGTTATTATCCATGTAATTATTCATGCAGTTCCAAGGGCAGGCCATCCGGGTCAAAGAAAAATGTCATTTTCTTTTTGGTGTAGCTGTCCAACCGAATCGGTTCACATTCAACTCCCATCTGTGCAAGTTCTTCCACGGTAGCTTCCACATCATCCACCCGGAACGCCAGATGCCGCAGACCACAAGCTTCCGGCCTGCTTACACGTTTGGGTGGGTTCGGCTCTGCAAAAATCTCCAATTCAATCGCATCGGCTCCATCACCGACACGCAAATCCAGTTTCCAGTCGTTCCGCTCCTTGCGGAAGTTTTCTCTCACAACTGCAAAGCCCAGCTTGTTCACATAAAAGTCTCTCGCTTTTTCGTAGTCAGAAACGATAATCGCCACATGATGAATCGCCGCCAATTTCACTATCTGTACGCCTCCCCATTTTATATGTACCATACCTGCCGAAGTATTACTGCCGTCAGTTCCAAAAGCACGACCACGCCGCCGACCACCTGCGGTATCATAAAAATCACAAATCCACCAATCAGCATTTGAAGTGCTTCCATCCCCTGCGACTGCTTCATCAGGAATGAAAGCACTGCCGTTGCGAACAGCACACTGCCCAGCAGATAGAATATCCATGCTGAACAACAATAAAGGAACATCACGAACCATTTCAGCAGCCATACTACTACGAGTAGCGGCAGGGTCAACAAGGTCAATATCAGCTTTGCCAGCTTTCGGGTTATACTCATTTCGTCCTCCTTCCGGTTGGTCTGTTGCCCATATTATATCACACTCACCAATGTAATAGCATGGGCAGCTTCGCCTTTTTTGATATTTAATCTGTGTGTAATGCTCTTACGGCATCCTGTATACTCTGCTCATATTTGAACTGTACAACGATTCGCCCACCCTCATGCACATAAACATTTTCGATGAAGGCCGATACCATACTTGCCGTAAGTCTCGTGCCGTGCAGGAAATTTTCTGCCTGTTCTGCCGCTGCGCGTACCGTTCCTGGAACAACGCTCTGGGCAGCTTCTTCCGCCTTGGATTGTTCAATTTTATCCTGCACCTCCGCAATCTTCCTATCATATTCTTGTTTTTTGTTCTTATAGTTATCCAGAGAGAGCGTTCCGGCTGCGTATTCCTCATACATCCGCATCTTCTCGCCTTTCAGATTTTTCAGTTCCTGCTCCATCGATGTTTTTCGACGGCTTGCCTTTCTACTGGCTTCTTTCAAGCTCTGTTCTTCCTTTTTAATATCACCATAGAGAGAGCCTAATAAAGAAAGTTCTTTTTTCAATGCCTGAAATACTGCATTTTCAATATCATTGGCCTGAAATATCTCCGATGAACATTTGGTCTGCCCGATAAGTTCCTGTCCCTCTCTGCACCAGAATATGGGAGAAGTCTGTTTGTAGTCATATCCCATAGCTCGTCTGCAATTACCGCATCGAACTTTTCCCTTAAGTGGAAAATCCACGCTGCCCATTACTACTTTATTGCGGTTGTTTATGACAAGCTGCGCTTTTTCAAATTCTTCCCGGCTGACGATGGCTTCATGGGTTCCTTCCGTAATGTACTGCTGCCCTTTCGGAACAGTACGAGAGATAGACTTACCGGAAATCAACCTTTGGCTTTTTCCCAGAACCATCGCGCCGGTGTACACATACGCCGTGAGAATCTTCCAGACACGGGTGCTATCCCAAAGTATCACAGGCGCAATCGTGTAAGTTGTCTCTTTTCCATACGCCTTATGCTCCCGGTTATAAACACTTGGCACCGGAGCATTTTCATCATTCAGCGTCATCGCTATTTCTCGCGTCCTCAGTCCCAGAATCGCAAGGTCAAAAATACGACGGACAATTTTAGCCGCTGGTGGGTCAATGATATATGATCCTTTTTTATTTGGGTCAAACTGATAACCAAACGGTGCAGAAGATGCTGTAGAAATCCCCTTACGCCACTTCACTCGATTGGCTGTCCGAAGTTTCTTTCCTGCATCCCGGCAGTACATGGTGTTTACCAGATTGCTTACAACCAAATCCATCCCCAGTGTCGCACCATTATAATTGTTGCTGTCATAGTTGTCATTGACGGAGATGAGCCGGACACCCAGCAATGGAAAAATCTGCTCCATGTATTCGCCCACACCAATGTAATCACGTCCAAAACGAGAAAGGTCCTTTACGATAATGGTATCAATCTCGCCACTGCGCACACCATCCATCATCTTCTGAAAGCCCGGTCTGTCGAAATTGCTGCCTGTGTAACCATCATCCACAAAATCCATCACCGGCAGATTTTGCAGACTTTCTTTGTGGGAAATATACCGCTGGATCAGTTCTTTCTGGTTTTCGATGCTGTTGCTCTTGTCTTTTCCATCCTTACCCAAATCACCGTCCGCCCTTGAAATGCGCTGATACGTTGCAATCATTTTCCCGCACTCTCCTTTCCAAAGTCTGCTAACACATCTTGAAATCCAAATACAATGCGAATCCGCTTATCCGCACTCACTTCGATTCTCTGCACGAGGGATTTTACCAACTGAGCATCAAATCCAAAGTCATCCAGATGCGCTTCCAGGTTGGAAGTCATATTCAGATATTCTCTGATCTGTTGTTCTACTTCCATCTTTTTTGCTTCTGCTCTCTGCAGTGCTGTCCGCAGGCTATCATACTGTCTGGAATACTCTTCCCGGATCTGTTGATATTCTTCGGAATCCACCGCGCCTGCCACATAATCCGCATAAAGCTGTTCTCTTTTCTTCGCCATCTGCCCAACCTTATCCGTCAGGCTCATTACCTCACTCTTTGCACGGTAGACAGGATTCTGCATATCTTCGATTTTTCGCAGTTCTTCCAGAATTTTGCGCTTATCACTGAGCCGAACGATGAAAAGATGCAGCTGATCCATTACCAGAGCTTTCAGAAGTTTTTCCGTAATCTGATGTCCGATGCACTTATCATCCGTCTGCCTTGCTCTGCAAATATAGTAGCAAACCTTTTTACTTTCTTCTGCTCCATGCGGAAGCCTATCAAAATCCATCGGTCTGCCACAGTCTGCACAGAATACCATTCCGGCAAGGTCATTCTGATACTCCGTGCGAATCTGTTCTGTTTCTGCTCTTACTGTTTTGAATACTTTCTGATTCTTCGCCAGAATATCCTGCACCTTTTCAAAATCATCCCTTGCAATGATGGCTGGATGTGTATTTTTTGCCGCATACCACTGTTCTTTCGATAGGTCACGTTTGTCCTGCCCTGCAAAAAACTTCTGTGTGCTTTTATTGTTGATGGTATCTCCCACATAGGTTTGGTTGGCCAGCATATGCCGTACCGAGGTTTCGCCCCATTTTTTATAAGTAACAACATCCTTTCCCTCAACAATTTTCCGATGCCACTCTCGTGGGGTAGGAACTTGCAGCAAGGTCATCCGTCTGGCGATTTCATAAATCGCTACGCCCATCAGTGCCCACTGAAAAATCAACTGTACATAAAAAGCCGTTTCCGGGTCAATCTCATTTCGTTTTGTCACAGGATTCCGAATATATCCAAACGGAGCATCACTTCCGACTGCATAGCCGGCTTCTTTTTTACGCTGCAGGGAACTCCACACCTTTTTGGAAATGCCTTTCGCATACATGGTGTTGACCATATTCCGAATCGGAAGAGCCATGCTTTCCATATCCTCTTTGCGCGTACTATCAAAATTATCGTTGACAGCAATCAATCGAACACCAAGAAACGGAAATACAGTTTCAATATAGTACCCCGCTTCCAGATAGTTGCGACCAAAGCGCGAGAGGTCTTTTACAACGATACACTTGATCTTCTTCTGCCGCACATCGTTCATCAAACGAGTAAAGGCCGGGCGCTTAAAATTTGTTCCTGTAAAGCCATTGTCAAAATAAGTATCCACATAATTCAGTTCACTGCTGCGGTTAATAAAATCCTGCACCAGTGCAATCTGCGTTTCCATGCTTTCGTTATCTTCGTTATCTTCCACCGAAAGCCGTCCATAGATTGCGGTTGGTATTTTTCCTTCATCCAATTCCGGGAACTGCACTGAAATCACTGCCTGTTCCGGTTGGGGCAAATTCTTTCTACTCTTTCGTGCCATCGTCTGTACCATCCAATTCTATCCGTTCAAGCATCTGCTTCCATTCCTGTGTTTTCATCGTTAAACTGATTTCTGCCTGCCTATCGCCCAAAAATGTAACCACGACCTGTTCAATGTACTTTTTTACAAAATTACGATCCAGTGCCTCTGGGGTCTTATATTGTTCCATCTGCTGAATCCACGGATTTCGCAAACTCAATGCCCGTTCCCATACCGTCGTATTTTCCATGATTGCCGTAAGCTGTTCATTCAGCTTTCGATGGGCTTCTTCATAGTCCAGAACTTCAGCATGATACTGTTCTTCCGTGATTTCATCGGCCATATAGCATTCATATAACGGTACACGGCGAAACTGTTCCATATTAAGTTCAGCCAGAATGGTCTTCATCTGCATCGAACTATCAGCTCTTACTGCTTCAATTGCTTTTCTGCCAGCTCCCTGCTGAATTGCGGAGTACATCTTTTCTTCTTCTCGACGTTCTCTCTCCATAGCATCTATCACCTTTTTATATACAGATGCAGCCGGAGCTTTCAATTCCTTTCCATTCTCCTTGTGAGCACGGCAGTAGCTGCAATAGAATAGTTCTTCTCCCGTTTTCTTATCCTTATGCCAATAAAGTGGACGTCCACAGGTACAAATGGTACGCTTTGCCAGTGGATTCGGTTTTTTGTATTTTTTCCGAGTCGATTTTTTGTTCTCACCCTGCCGCATATTGCACGGAAGCGCATAAAACTGTTCTTTTGTCATGTACGGCTCATGGCAGTTCTCTGCAATAATCTGATGGCTTCCGTTTGCCGTTGCACCCGTGTATGTTGGATTTCTGAACAGTCTCCTCAGATTATCCGATGTCCACAAATCAGGTTCTCCCTCATATGGTTTTCCCTGAATTCTTTTTTTGTGCTTCATCGGCGGTTCGACATTCTGTTCGTTCAACCATTTTGCAATATCGCCCATCTTCTGTCCCGATGCATATCTGGAAAAAGCTTCGCTCAGATACGGCGCAACCTCTTCATCCTTTACCATGTTGCTTTCACCATTCCTGCGGATATAACCAAACGGAACAGAATTGGTCAGTCGGAATCCTGCGCCCTGCTTTTTCCTCCATGCAAACATGATTTCCGCGTGCATCTCGCAGCGTTTTTCCTCAAAATAGTCCTCAACCTCTTTTCGACTGGCGGTTCTGGTGTCCAGTCCTTCTTCCAGCACGATCAGGTTAACACCTGTCTCATAAAGAGTTTCCTTGATTGCCTGACGCGCCGCCGGGAAGTCAGGCCCACAGTAGTACATAGATGCTACAATGATGCAATCAAATTTTCGCTCCACTCCATCATCAATCATTTTGTCAAATGCTGCACCTGCGTTTTCAGCATTCTTGCGATCAGAATACCTTTTCTGTAAATTTAACTCTTTATGTTCAGCCAGGTATTCTGCAATGCGCTGATTCTGGTCGGCAATCGTCAGTTCACCTTTATGGTTTTTCCAAGGTATCGTCCGGGTATAACTTACGCATTTCATACTGCACCCTCCTCCGTTTCTGTTGTCAGAACACTGTTGCAATATTCCAGTACATTGCGGATTTCCTGGTCGAAGCGATATTGGATGTGAATGTGCTCCTTATCATAGACTGTAATGCTTTCCACCAGTTCTACCAGAACACGGCGATTCAGACTCGTTAAGTTTTGATAGGATTTAAAATCTTCGATCCACGGCAAATGTTCCACATCCAGATTGTTCAAACTATCCAGTTGACAGTCCATTTCCATTTTTGCCTTACGGATATTTTCGATTTTTTCGTTAAAGGAACAGCTGAACTCTTTGTACTCATCCTTACTGACAATGCCGTTGCTCATATCTTCGTAAAGCTGACGGCACAGGGTCTGGTATTTCTGTTCTTCCTGTTCCAGCACTTTCATGTGCTCTTCTACAGATTTTAACCTTCGTTGGTTTTTGGGAATCTCGTTGATTTCATCCAGACGTTCTTCTAGTCCGCTGATCTGCTGAATCTTTTCCTGCAATGCAGCCAGCACCACTTCTTCCAATTTACTTTCCCTAATGTGGTGTGAAGAACAGCCCAGGCCCTTATGATTTGTGACGCAGTTCAGATATATATACTTTTTACCTTTTTTTGATACGGTGCACCGCACCATATTCTGTCCGCAGTCACCGCACCGAACAATACCTGAAAAGAGATGGACTATCTTCTGTCCTTTCGATGCACAGGTGTCCAGCTTTAAAACTTCCTGCACGATGTCAAACATTCTTTGTGAAATGATGGCCTCGTGTGTATTGGGAACTTTGATCCAGCAAGATTCATCTACGTCCCGGATTTTCTTGATCTTGTAATTGATTTTTTGCCGTTTACCCTGCACCATCGTTCCGGTGTAAACTTCATTTTTCAGAATCCGAAGTACCTGAATCGCCTGCCACTTTGCATGAGTTCCAGTCTTGAAACCACTGTGATAATTTAATCCGCACAGCCGTTTGTATTCACTGGGAGCCAGGACCCCTTCGCTGTTCAGTTGGTCTGCAATAGAGTTTGCACTCATGCCTTCCAATTTTCTGCGATAGATAGAGCGAACAATATCTGCTGCGTACTCATCTACCACCAATCGATTTTTGTTCTGTTCATCTTTACTGTAGCCGTACACTGCGTACCCGCCGATGAACTCCCCCTTGCGCCGCTTAATGTCCAACTGGCTCCGAACCTTAATGGAAATATCCCTGCAGTAGGAATCATTCAGCAGGTTCTTGAAGGGAACCACGATGCTATCTGAATCACTGCTCTCAGTGTTTGCGTTATCGTAGTTATCATTGATGGCGATGAACCGAATCCCCATCATCGGGAAAATCCGTTCCAGATACTTTCCCATCTCAATGTAGTTACGGCCCAGTCGAGACAAGTCCTTGACTATGATGCAGTTGATTTTGTCGGATTGGATGTCCTCCATCATCTGCGTAAAGCCCGGTCGCTCAAAATTGGTTCCCGTGTAACCATCATCTGCATATTCTCCTACCAAATGCAGTTCTGGTCGTTCTGCAACGAAATTCTGAATCAGTTCTCTCTGGTTTCCGATGCTGTTGCTTTCAGCCTTATCTCCGTCCTCGATAGACAATCTCAGATAGGCCGCTGCTCGTATGCCCTTATTCTTTTTTTCCTTATAATAAAACAAAGCCATTAAACCTCCCGTCTCCACGCAATTCGCATGGTAAAATCCAGAAAGTTAATGGCTTTTGATTGCACATATTTACTTAACCCGTCTGTATTCTACCAAGCTGTAGCACAAAAATCAAGCTGTAGCGTACATTTTTCGAAAAATCTTTTTTTCAGTGTTTCCCCATGCTCTGCAAGAGGCAGTCCCACAGTTCACTGCCCTCTGGCCGGAACGATTCATACACGGTGATACCCTTAATGATGATTTTTCTGTGATGGTCAGGCTCCGTTCGCTCCTGCTTCACTTTTTTGTCCATTCGCTCTTTCTGCTTCATCGGATCAATCCTCCTTTACTAATAGGAATCCAGAAGGGCATTTTGGAATACAGTTTTTGAAAGAAAATTTAAAAAAGCTGAAAAGTGTATTCCAAATAAAGGCTGCGGATTCCTATTTATAGAAGCATCTTTTTAGGGTAAGCCTTCGGATTACGGCAGAAGTCTGGGGCTTTTCTCTCTTAGCGCAAGATTCGCCCATAGTAACTCAAAACTCACTTTCGTGATTTTTCGTTCCTGGCAATCTTGATGGGGATTCCGTTCCCCATTCCCACGGTACGCACAAAATCTTGGATTTTGGCTATCTGGCTCCACACGAATGTGTTCGCAGCCGAACGCCTACGGCTTATCGGGAGTTGCTTCGCAACTATAAAAACGCAGGAGGATCACACTATGGCACGACCCAAAAAGGAAGAAAGTATCAGACGCACCAGCAATGTAATGGTTCGTTTCAGCAGCATTGAATATGAACTGGTGGCCGGATATGCAAAAGATGCTGGTTATCCCATCTCTACTTTTGTGCGCAAGCAGGCTCTATCTGAAAAAGTGACTGTCAACTACAACATCGTTGCCGATATTGGCGAAATTCAGAAGTTGACTGCTCAGGCCGCAGGCATCGGAAACAACCTCAATCAGATTGCCCGCTATTTCCACGGCGGCGGTCTGGCTTCACGCGGAATGTTGGAAGAACTGAAAAAGTGTATTGCGGAAATCCGTGAACTGCGGCAGGAAATCGTTCAGCTTGGAGGTGCGTATCGTGGCAATTCTAAAACACATCGCAAGTAAAAATGCCAATTATGGGAGTGCCATCGACTATCTGAAATACCAGCATGATGAATTTCATCTGGTTCCCGTCCTTGATGAAAACGGGAATATGATGCTCCGGGATGAATTTTATCTTGAGGGATTGAACTGTGATCCTGAAACATTTGACCTTGAATGCGAACTGTTGAATCATGAGTATAACAAGAACAGCACTTACGATGAAATCAAAAGCCACCACTACATTATTAGCCACGACCCGAAAGACAACACTGACCACAACCTGACTGGTGAGTGGGCGCAGGCCATCGGCATGGAATATGCAAAGGCCAATTTTCCGGGGCATCAGGCTTTGGTCTGTACCCACACCGATGGTAAAAACGGCACAGGCAACATTCACACCCACATCATAATTAACAGCCTGCGCAAATTTGATGTTGACCCGCAGCCATTCACCGAGCGGCCTATCGACTGCAAGGCTGGCTACAAGCATCACCTTACCAAAGACTATTTGAAGCACCTTCAGAAATCCTTGATGGATATTTGCCAACGTGAGGGACTGCATCAGGTCGATCTGCTCTCCCCTGCCCCTGACAGAATTTCGCCGCAGGAGTATTACGCCAAACAGCGCGGTCAGCAAAATCTGGACATTGCCAACATGGAGCTTATGATCGAGGGCATCACTCCCATGCACACCACTTTTGAAACGGGCAAAGAAAAAATCCGCAATGCCATTTCGGACATTGCGGAACGTGCTACGTCTTTTGAAGAATTTCAAAGACTGCTGAAAGCGGAATACGGAATTTCAGTAAAAGACCACCGCGGACGATTCAGCTATCTGCCTGCCGACCGACAAAAGTATATCTCTGCCCGCGCCCTCGGCTCTAATTATGACCGTGATAGGCTACTACACATTTTTGCAGAAAATGCAAGGACCGCAGAGCAGAACAATCCTCATTGGGGCGCAAATGATCCTATGGTTATTCTGTTCATCAAGTCCGATCTGCGCCTTGTGGTTGACTTGCAGACCTGTGTAAAAGCCCAGCAGAGCCGCGCTTATGCGCAGAAAGTAAAAATTTCCAATCTGCAGCAGATGGCCCGGACGGTTGCCTATGTGCAGGAACACGGCTATGACTCTTATGAAAAACTTTCAGAAACTGCAGAGGCCATCTATACCAAAATGGCAAAAGCGCGCGGCGATGCAAAGCTCACTGAAAGCAACCTACGAAAAATAAACGAGCAGATTCATTACCTTGGTCAGTATCTCTCCACAAAATCCATTTACGGAGAATTTCTAAAAGCCCCGAATAAGAAGATTTTCCGTCAAGCTCACTCGGACGAACTTGCCCAATATGAAGAAGCACTTCAAATTCTGAAGCAGCACTCGCCTGATGGGAAGTTTCCTACCATGAAAGACCTCCGGGCAGAAAAAGCGCAGCTTACGATTCAGAAGGACGCCCAATACGATACTTACCATTATTTCAAGGATTATCACAAAGAACTCCAGACCGTGTGTGCCAATGTAGACAGCATCCTCGGCGCAGAACAAGAAGTGCAGCAGCACGAACAGCAGCACACGCGAAAATACGAACCGTCCCTCTAACCAGTTTTCAAAGTCACCTAGAAACAAAAAAATGACCAGCGTATCATGTGGTTCATTCCACACAATACGCTGGTTATTCGTTTCACTTACTGCTTGTACCGCAGCATACCATTTTTTAGTTCAATAAACTTTCCGTCAAAGATTTCCTGCAACACCTGCCTGCATGGTATCCGTTGCAATCTTCTGACCTCAGACGCTTCCATTACGCGGAAAGTGGTTTGGTGATGATCCTGATAAAACGCAATGAGTGATTCAATGTACGGCTCGGCATCGGCAAGTGTCCAGTTTGATTCTTCTTTTAAGCGTGAGAATACTGACACCAGACTGATGCACCGAACATCTTCAAAATTTGTGGCTCCATTCCGAGCATTTTTGTCATCGGAGCAGAACACATAGATCTGCTCACCAAGCATCACCGACAAAACCTGTAATAGCACAAACGACTTGATTTCCCCAAGATTATTTTTCTTTCCCACTTCAATATCAAGCAACTGGAGTTCTTTCAAATAATCCTCATTTGATATTGTCGCGTAATCAGCATCTTCCAATGCCCGATAATGTTCCGAAAAGTAATCCCTAGAAAAGGCATCGCAGGCCAATTTTAACATCTGCGTATAAGTCGCACACGCCAGAGGCCCTCGCACAAGTGACAGGCTTTCAAGGATTTCCTGATCCGTATAGCTTTTTATCTTTTGCGCTCCAATCTTCTCGCTCAACCAGATTGGCGTATCAGCATTATACCGATTGAGTTCCGTTACAATTTGCGCATGACAAAAGAACTCATACCCCGGCAATTCCATGACCCGATCAATCAAATGATTGCCGCCATCATCTTGAACAGAGTGTGTTTTGGAAATGAAGTCAGTATCCAGCAGTGCGTATCTTTTCACTTCGATCTGACACCCCCCTCAATCCAAGCCGTACTCTTTTTTCAGTTGAGTAAGGTAGGCCACATCTTCTTTTTCTCTGGATTCTGTCAGATACTCATGCTGTCTGTTGTACTCAACTTTCTCAAGGAGTGTGCCAAAAGATTCTGTACCTTTGCCATCGAGCTGCCAGCGTTTTGCCTTACCTGTCAGCGATACTCTTTCCATTACGTCCGCAGAGCCTACCTCCAGCAGCTTTTCAGCCTGCTGATGCGATATGTTTCCGCTTTCAAACAAACGCAGTACAACTGCCTTATAGGGCATTGCAAACATATCCATAAGCATCAGGACAGAATCTACCGTAACCAAATCTTTATCAAGCCCATACAGCAGAATCTGCTCATGGAGCAGTTGATCCGGCATCAGAAGAAGTCCTGCAAAGGCGTTCGCTTCCAAATCCTCCTGCGTTCTTCCTGTTTCATCACCAGTTGCCGAATCCAGCATAGAACCATTTTTTATATAGCTCTGGTCTGCATTTTCCACATAGCAGTAGATATGATACAGTTCATGCGCCGCAGCAAAAAACTGCTTACAAAGCGGAAGTGCTGTATTTACGCATACAAAAATCGTATCCTGCTTCAAAAAAGTCAACGCCCATAATTCATCATCATGAATCGGGTAACGAAGCATTTCCAGCGCGATTTCTTTCTTTCTGGCATAGTTCTGTATGACAGCAAAGATATTGTCCTTGATAATAGAATTGCCGACATACACTGCTGAAAACTGCCTGACGATAGATTGAATTTCATCAAATTTCCTGTTTTGGCTTACAAAGAGGCTATCTTCCAGAACATTGTTCATCACTTATCCTCCCAGGGCTGCTCCATCTTTTTGCCATTCTCGCACACCCTAGTATGGAACAGAATCATATCGGACAGTTCATCCGCAAGCTGGATTCCCTTTCTTGCTTCCTCAGTTTTAACACGCCCCATAAACGCATGGATCACATTCGTGTCCATCGGCTTTTCCGGCATCTTCATCAGAGAATCCATCGACACATGAAGGTATTCAGAAATCTTATGAAGTTCAATCGCGTTGATTGCTCTTGCACCATTCATGATTTTGCTCATTGTCTGCTTGGAGACTCCAATTCCTTCTGCCAGATCAACTTGCTTTTTGTTTTCTTTTTTCAGTTCAGCCTGAATGTTGTTTGCAATTATCATATTTACATCCAGCATATAATCGCCTCCTATTCTTGTACTTATATTATACGCTCTCTCGCCAAGAATATCAATCATTTGGAAACTATTTTTGAGTTTCATAATATTTTGTTTCCGTTTCGGTTACAAAATAAAAGTGGTGGCTCTTTTTATGGAACCACCACTCTGCACTGCATCGGATTTTTAATTTTTCCGGCTTCTTTCCTGCTGCTGTTGCTGCTGGGGCTGACTTTTCTGTTTTCGCTCTTCCAGTTTGATGTGCAGGCGGTCAAGGACTGAAATCCGATTTCCGATGATACGCGGTTTCTTCGGATTATTGTTGACACAGCCATCAATCATGTTGTAATTCTGCTCTGTACCGGATTCTTTGGCACGTTCTGCAGTGCCATTCTCCAAAAACTTCTGATGATGCAGCAGTTCCGGCTTTTGTTCTCGAAGAAACTTTTCGATTTTCTTCATAACCGAACTATCAAATCCGTAAATTGTCTGCGCCACCAAAACTCCGCTGTCGTGGAGAACAATGTCCGGTTTTTGCTTTTTTGTCTGTTCACAGACAAGCTGCACAAATCTTTGCTCCTGCACATTCTTTTCGTCAATGACTTTCCATGTATCTGTTTGGCCTTCTATCTGATAGCCACCCTCATTCAAAATCAGGTAGCTGCCCTCAGCTTTTGGTGCCAGAAAGCCATTGAACTTTACCAGTGCTTCTTTGTCCACATAGTAAAATGCGGTCTTTCCTGCCGCTGTGATTGCAATAACGTCACTGACACCAAATTTTCTGATTTTGAATTTGTCGGGATTCAGGCTTTCCATGTTTTCACGAATTTTCGCTGGGAACAGACCTTGCGATGCTTTAGCGCAATAGCTGATTTCATAATTGTCCGTTGTTATCATAAAGCCGTGTTCGATCTGATACGCATAACTGCGGCAGCGGTATTCCCGATTTTTCTCAGCATCTTTGATCTGGTAGATCATAAACATATCTGTTGCCATTATTTCTCTGCCACCCCTGTTTTCTTGTTTGGTTCTTCCGGCTTATACCACTCCAACTCCAGCCCCTTGAACTGCTGCTCATTCAACTGCTGCATCTTCGGG
>ENA-OURZ01002106-OURZ01002106.1-human-gut-metagenome-genome-assembly--contig:-NODE-2106-length-19513-cov-3.066142_pt1 | contig 19513 bp, 10 predicted proteins | sample MGYA00242073_ERZ509195 | MGnify/ENA primary metagenome ERZ509195 (study PRJEB26280, sample SAMEA2338837) | human gut metagenome | biome: human gut; feature: human-associated habitat; material: faeces...
CACAAACATTGCGCTAAGTATAGAAGCAGATCTCTCATTGAGGAACACTTCATTATCAGGAGCCTGCGGACGACGGATGTCAATAGGTACTTCTCCGTCAGACAGCCAATGGAATCCACCGGCAATCAGATAATAATTAAAGGCACTGACTCCCGGACGGGTTTTCAACAATTCACCGTTGCTTACACAATCTGCATCACCGATAATCAATATCTTCTGCTCTCTATCACCCTTCTTGCGAGACAAAGCCAAGGCTGTCGGATAGGATTTCTCCACCTCCCCGGCTTCTGCATTCAACGCAACCTTGCCGTCCACAAAATCCACTGTTTCCAATTCATTCCAGCTTCCGGACTCCGGACTCATCAATAAAGGCGTAACTTCAAAGCCCTTATCTTCTGTATATTCCAAGCCGACAGCATTAGGCATCATAATACCATACCCGTTAATTCCCAATTGATGGAACCAATAACTAAGTTTCTGTGCTCCTTCTGTCGGACGGGTCAATACCAAGTCTGCATCATACTCCACAGTCGGACAAACTATACATCCCGGCATAAAACGTACACCCAACGATGCAATCAAAGGATTCATCACCTCCTGACGCTTCGGCTCGCCAATAACCACCAGATTGCCTCCACGTGCGATATACTCGTCAAAATATTGCTGTTCTTGCTCGTTCAAAGCCTCTTTCATCTCTGCTACAACCAGAATATTGATGTCTTCAGGTATGCCTTTTTCCAAAGTCACTTCGGCAAAATCAAATCCTTGATTTATCAATGCATAACGGAAATTATTAGCGTGAGTAAACATACTGTACGCACGTTCGCCGACATTATCTACTGCACGTTCGCCATGTCCCTGCAGGAAACCGACTTTAGGGAGGTCCATAACAAGTCGTTTCAACGCAGCAGAAATTTCCGCTTCAGTCGGGAAAATCATATTGTCATCAAAAATACGCAAGAATGTTTTTTTACCGTTGTATTCCAACTCGCGCACCAATCTGTTATGCTCGCCGGACAAGTCTATCTTCGCTTTTATCTGCTCGGGAGTCAAAAACATTTTAGGATTCAGATCATTGATTTTCATCATTTTCTTGGCTTGCTCTTCCATCGTCAGGTTACCCTCTTCCTGATAGGCAGGAACGCTCGGAGTATCATAATAGTACACATACTCCATTTCCATGTCAGGTTTGAAACGAACATACTGCTCAAAAAGCTTCAAATCCTCATTCACACGTGCCGGCAGACCAACCCAGAAATACTTGTCCAACAAATTGACATAAGTTGTCATTTTAAGCTTGCCATCCATTTGTCCGATTATCTTCTGGCTATTGGGAGTCAACGTATTCAGTTTTGTAGCGGTTGCATCATAATAGCTTTTGAAAGCCGGACGCGAAGTGACATATCCAAGAAGCAATACAATAGCCCAAACACCCAAATATTTTCCCCAGGTAACAGTCCATTTGCTCTTTTGTCTTCTGGACTGCAGACGAATAATCGCCATCGCCAAAAACAACGCAATCACTAAAATGAAATAGATGATATTAGCACTGCAGACCATTCCTGACAAAAACTCCCGAGAACGCCCGGGCATAGCCAACCAATAAGTCAAGTCGCGCACGAATTCGATATCCTGCCACCATCCCTGTACATAGGTAAGCAACGACAATACAGCCAGCGTACCGACAGCAGCCACCACCTGATAGGAGGTCAAACTTGACATCAACAAACCGATAGCTGCATAAGCACATATCAAAAAGTAGATACCCAACAAACCGGTCAGAACCTGAGGATAATCAAAATTCTTGATGATAATAGCACCGATGATAACATAAAGCACCAGAATTCCCACTAATACAAGGGCGTAAATCAACATGGATAGATATTTTCCCAAGATAATCTGTACATTAGTTACCGGAGAAGAATATAACAACTTAATAGAACCGCTTCCCAATTCACGGCTCATCAAATTCATTGTCAACAATGGAATATATAAATAAAGATACCCCTGTACAACAGTCAACACACCATCCCAGCCCCCGAAGAATCTGGAAGTCCCGTTTGTCACTCCATATCCCATTTCTCGTCCCTTCATCACACCGTCCACCAGACCGGCAAAGTCCATACCTGTCTGAAAGGTGTATAAAATCAAAATCAACCATGCAATAGGCGAAAAGAAAAGCGATTGCAATTCTGCTTTTGCAATTTTATAAATAATCTTCATGATAATCTGTATAGAATAATTTATTATTTTCTTGACAATTCAGCAAAAATATCATTCATTGAACTCTTTTCTTGCCTCAACTCAGTCAATCCCCAACATCTGGCGGAGCTGGCTTCCACTAATCGTTCTGTCACCTCCTGAAAGTCTTTGTATTTAATTCGGTAATTGGGTCCTCCCAGTTCCTCGACATCCAACACTCCCGGCACTCTCTTTAAATCCTCTATCGCCGGCATGGCCATCAGCGAAACGAACAGAGAATCCGGCACAATATAGTTGTCAAATTCCTCCACGGTTCCGGCAAAGACCAAACGACCTTGCTCAATCATGCGGATATGGTCGCAAACAGCCTGCACTTCCGAAAGAATATGTGTAGAAATAAGCACTGTATGTTCCTCTGCAATCTCTTTGATCAAATGGCGCACATCCAGAATCTGATTCGGGTCGAGCCCATTGGTCGGCTCATCCAACACCACAAAGTCCGGATTATGTATAATAGCCTGGGCAATACCCACTCTCTGTTGATATCCCCCGGAAAGATTTCTAAGCAGACGCTTGCTGAAATGACTGATACCACAACGTTCCAGCACTTTCTTCACAGCTTGAGGAATCCGGGATATAACGCAAAGCGGCACAATATTCCAGATATTCTGTCACCGTCAAATCCATATGCAAGGGGGGATTCTGAGGTAAAAAGCCGATGTGTCTTTTAGCCTCCACCGGATTTTTACTCATACTGATACCCTTGATATAAACATCCCCTTCCGACTGCCGTAACACACCACACATAATGTTCATCGTTGTGGATTTCCCGGCTCCGTTGGAGCCGAGTAATCCATATATTCCATGCTTGGGAACTTCAAAATTGATATCACGAATAGCCCACTGTACACTATAACGGTGTGAAAGATGGTCTACTTTTACTATTGTCTCTTCCATTGATATTATAACTTTATATTTTTTAGCTCTACTAATTCATACACACTCCATTATCAATACCAGTCGTGACTAGTTGTATGCCATCCTATCTGTTTGATAGAAGCCACCTTGCCACCGACATTCTTCTCAAAAAGCAGTACAGGAGAATTTATGTTTCTGATATCATAAGCCTGGATAGTTCCATCCTCACAACCTATCCACAATTGATCCAAGTCAAAAAAGGCATAAGCCAATGAGGTGATTTTAGAAGGAATGGTAGCATTGAATTTTACTACCCTCATAGAGAAATCAAAATAAAAATCCGGACGTTGAACAAAATACAATTCATTGCCAACAGAATAAAAATCACGGTATTTTGCATCCTCTGCGTACTCAGAACTACGATAATTAGAACTAACCAAAAATACAGAAGAGGCATCCAATTTCACCGGTAAAGTAAGCTTACGCTCAAGTCCCGCATACTTAAAAGCAGCGCTACGATTATCAAATCCAAAATCTCCTATGATAGTACCGTCTGCACCAGGTTCGTTATAATATGCCGTAAACAACAAGCTTGTACCGGTAAATCCCCAAGAGATGTGATTCTTCTGCGAAAGATAAAGCATCTCTGTTCCTTCTGCAAATCCGGAAACAGGTACGTTTACATGACTCTTCAAAGGAATAACTCTTGTTTTATATACAGAAGTTTTGTTATACATATCTTCTCCCACATCCTCTCTCCAGGTTGTAGCCATAACAACTCTACGATTCTTGGCATCATAACAAGGAATATTCTGTCCGTAAGTAGAATGTCCTAACATTGTAATCTCATACCCCTTGGCATCAATATAGTAGGGTTCTGTAAGATATTTTCCTACCAAATAGTTGGCAGATCTCATTCGAGTAAACAAACGTCCGTCTTCAGTCACGATAAAGGAAGCAGAACCTTCTCCAAAGCTGGGACTACTGGGAGCCTTTTCCCTCATGGCTGCAATTTTAAAATCAACAGGGGCACCATCCAAGAACTGATCTTTCACCTCGTCCACCTTCATCATATTCTGCACATTAACCTCATACGCAACCTGATCGGTCAGTATCACACAAGCACCACCGGCGCTGACATCGCGGGATGTTTCCATGACCAAATCCTTTGGCTTTCCGGGTATATCGTGTCCATTAATGGTTGCATAGACATCTTCCTTCAATTTATAGTTAACCGTGTTTTTACCATTCTCCGAAACAGTACGCGGGCTGATTACAGAAACTTTTGACTTATCGCCATTTTCTGACAATATGAACCAATCGTCCGGAGCGAATGGAGGATAGAAATACACAAACAGTCGGGCAGGGAACGTAATTCCGGTCTTTTTTTCAATCACGCTGAAAGTTCCCCACTCTCCCACATCGTTACTATAGCGAGTCAAACCTATCTTTTTCACAACCTCGTCCGTAGGCATATCAAAATCCAACTCCTCGCTGATTACCACTCCTTTGATTTTCCATTCATAACGCACCTCTTCTGCACGCATTGCCGAATCTGTTTCCCACGTGAACATTTTACTGCCCCTGAACTTCATGACTTCACCATCTCCCGCATAACCAGACATACGTTTAGGAGAACTTGTATTAAAATTATCAGACCATAACGGAGGATTTATCTCCTCATACGAATAGTTACCTTCGTCCTCAAAACATCCGGTCAACAGACCGAATAAAAACAATATAATATATAATCTTATCGATTTCATGACATCAACTTATTATTAGATTAAACTTCCACAGACATCGGTAGGCCATTCTCATCCTCCGTTGGATTCTCCGCCAGCCATTGCTTGAACAATTTCACTAATTTAATTGCCTCATCAGGAGCACTCTTTATCATATTTCCATCCAAACTGTATGCTCCCGGTATATTCTCCAGGAATGTCTTGTATTTCAAGGATGAATAGTTTCCCAGCAACCCGGCAGAAACTTCCAGGGTCCACCATTCCGGTTTCACAGCATCTTTCGTCAAATGGATAACGGCTTTCGAACGTTCGAATTGTCCCACCTGCAATTCATCGCTCGGCACAATTTCAACCACCAACCGGATGCCTTCCTCCAAATCATTCAAACGGGCACTGCGGTTCATCCGGATTTGAATTGTATCCAATATCAAAGAAGCTCCTGCCGGAATCGGACGCGCACGGAAAGTATACGAATTTTCCAGAACATATTCATCCGGAGTAGCGGTTGTCATATCCTTCACAACCTTCAAACCGAAGTGCAGATCCTTCGTCAAAGGTCTGCCGGCCAAGGCAACTACGATTTCTGCCATCACATGGTCGTCTGTCGGCTTGGCAAAAAAGAATGTCACATCCGTAGAATCGGCTTTAGCGGTACCGGGAGCTTCCTCATCCATAAAATATTTATAGAAATAAACTTCATGGCGTTCTCCAAAAGGTTCGATATCCTGTTCCGTACATGCACTGAACAACATCATCCCCAAAATCGCAAACAATATAAAGATTTTCATTTTTTCCGTTTTTAAATGGTTACATACTCTGATTATCGGGGATAGGTAGCATATACTCTGATTTATTCAACTCACGCTCCTCTTTCTCCTTGAAATAAATCTTTGCCCCTAACCGTTTGTATAAATAAAACAACTGTCCTTCCGAAATCCATTCCCGTTGGGCATCACGAATCAAATCCCTTTGGAACATCTCGAAATCCCGTGCCACCTCCAACTGCTCCATCGTTTTCCATTCATCTCCGACTTGTGCCGTTTCAGAACGTTTCTCGCGAATTTCATTCAAGATTTCATAAGCTTCAGCGAACTGATTTTTCCGGGCATAACATTCTGCCATAATGTAACGCATTTCTGTCGCACGGATTACAGGCAGAATACGTATATTCTTCTTGCGAATTTCTGCATTGTCACTGCAATACCATTTACCGGAAATTTTATAATTTCCATAAATGCTATTATCCTCCGGTCTATACAACAAAAACCTGGAACGAATGTCCATCTCAGATTCGTCTGTCTGTCCGTCCGGACTTTTAAATATTTTCTGATTATCCAAATCGAGCATCAGCCAATTTCCCTGATTCATTCCATCTGCTTTTTTTCTAAAGAAACTTCCCAAACTATAATTGTCGTAAGCCTCCTCATTATAGACTGCAAAAATCAAATTGGAAATACACTTCAAATCCTTCTTGCTTTCAAAATCATTACCACGCAACTCCCAAAATTCATCTTTTGAGAACATATCGTAAGAGCTGCCCTGTGTACCGGTTGCTTTGAATTTCAATACAGCATCAGCCATCTGAAAAGCCTCGTCATACATTCCTGCATACTGATATGCTCTTGCCAACAATGCTGTGATAGCATAATAGCTCAACCGGAAACCGCGTCCCTGGAAAAAACCGTCTATCACACTCGAAGATTGATGTCCCGGCATACCCCATTCAAACTCTCCATTGAAACGAGTCTTGCCGGATGCGCTCAAACTCATACCCCAAGCCGTAGTATCAAACTCTATTGTAAGTTCGCGAGCTTTATTCAAATCGCGGATAACCTTCTCCATAAAAGGCTTTACAGCTATCCCGTTTGGCTGGATATTAGGATATTCTTCCACATAAGGCACCCGTTTTTCTCCGTCATCATGAATCAACGCCGGCGCAAACAACCGCAATAAATCGAAGTGCACCAATGCCCGACAAGCATATGCCTCCCCTAAAATCATCTTACGCTCGACCTCCCCCTCTGCAAAAATATCGGCAGATGCACGCTCCAGATTCTGAATCAGATTATTCGCATTAGCCACCACGTTATATCCATCCTTCCAGATATTGTCGATAGTCGGTCTCAATGCAGAATTGTAATAATCATAGTTTCGGGCTATCTTATACATATTAGTCCCCTCCTCGCCATATTTCCAAGCCCAGGTATATTGCCGTGACATACAGTCCACCAATCCAAACTGAAGTTCCACTCCATAAAGATTACGGGATGCCATCGCTTCGTAAACTCCCGCCAGGACAGAACGATAGCCATCACCCGTTGTAAACAGCTTATCGCTCGTAGCCTCACCTTCCGGTTGCAAATTCAACCAATCCTTGCATGAACTCAATGACAACAAGGATAATAGAATCATAATTTGTATATATATTTTCATACTCAAATATTTTATTGTTAGAATCCTAACGACAATGTAAAGCTATAGTTCTTCGCATAAGGATAGCTTGTTCCGCGCTCCTGCTTTATATTCGACCAGCGGCAAACATCATTCATGTTAAAACGCAATCCCAACGAAGTCAGTCTCATTTTGCGAATCAAGTCACGGTTAAAATCATAACCGCAAGAGATACTGCTAAATGCCAAATAATTATTATCCTGTACGAATCTTGATGTAGGCTGCGTCTTTTGTTTGTTCTTCAAGTCAAAGAACGGAGCTATATCACCCGGATTTTGCCAACGCTGAGTCAGTACACGACGGTCTACGTTGCTTCCGTCAATATCTGCCTCTTCTACCTTGTTTTTAATGGTCTCGTTATAATCCTGAGCACCCCACTGATAGAGGAATGTTGTATTTAGGTAGAAACCTTTCCAAGCTACATTGATACCGAAAGAACCTTGTGCATCCGGACTCTTGTCACCCACTACCACTTCATCAGCGGCATTCCATACATACGTACTCTGGCCGTTTCTCTTGCGGAACAGTTCCTTACCGTTTGACGGGTCTATACCATAAGAAGGCACAGCATAAATCGCAGTTGTAGATGCTCCTACATAGTACTGAGTCAACGGGATATAGAGCAAATCTGAATAATCTCCGCCCTGTCCCTGATTCTTTCCATTGTGAAAATCCTGGATATTCTTATTATATCTCTCAGCCTCCTGACCCAATTTTGTAATCTCATTCTTATTGGAAGCCAGAGTAGCATTTACAGCAACAGTCCAATTATCATTCTGGAAAACAGTTGTATTCAATTTAATCTCAAAACCTTTGTTCAAAATCGAACCGGCATTTGTGTAATAAGTAGAAAAACCTGATGATGTGCGGACAGACAGCTGTTCCAACTGATTCTTGGTCTCCTTGCGATAATAGTTTCCTTCCACTACAAGACGGTCATGGAACAAGCCCAAGTTAATACCCACATCCAAAGTATATGTCTTCTCCCAAGTTAATTTCGGATTACCCAAAGCAATCAAAGTATTCGATGGTGTATCGTAATACCATTTGTCGGAAGTCTTATAAGTGGAAATTGCCGCATAAGCCGGGAAGTTGACATTACCGGTAACGCCATATGTTCCACGAACACGCAACAAACTAACCAACCAATTATCTTTCAACCATGAATAGTTATGGAAGTTCACACCGGCACCCACAGACCAGAAAGGAGCGAATCTCTTGTCCTCGCCGAACTTAGAAGAACCGTCCAGACGGAAAGAAGCGTCCAACAAATACACGTTGTTGTAAGAATAGTTAAGAGAAGCCAGCATACCTAACAGACGGCTCTTGTCAGAAGAGACAGCCGACTTGCGAGTCTGCTCTGCAGCATAAGTAGGAGAGTTCAAATTACTCAACTGGAATCCACGATACTCTGTTGCAGTCGTTTTACTATGAGATTCCTGCACGTTCAATCCGGCGGTAGCATTAATGAAATGCTTGTCGATACCTTTATTGAAATAGAACATCGCATTGGTGTTCCAAGTGAATCCCTTGTCAGAAGAAGTTGTTAAAGTTCCTCTTTCACGAGTCGGAGATCCCTTGAAACTCGGGTCTTTAGGGTCGCTGAAGCTCTTCGTTTCAGAATCGGTTCTTGTCATAGAAAGCTGTCCCTTAAACGAGAAGTTCTTTGTAAAATAGATATTGATACTGAAATTGTTAGTCAAGTCGTTCAATCTTGAGCGACCGGAAAAACTTCCCAATTTCTCAGCCCTGTAGAGAGGATTGGTTGTCTTGCCGTCTTTCAATGTCTCCAACAACTCGCCGTCGTTTGAATACGGAGCCCAGTACGGTTGCAACTTAGCATAAGTATCAAAATTTCCATAAGGAGAATCCTGTGATTTAGTCACATTGAACGAAATAGAGTTCATAACCTGCAACCAGGACTTATTGCGGTAGTCCAGATTCAAACCAACACCTACATTGTCACGATAAGAATCAATCATGGCTCCGTTGTGTGTTCCGTAGTTCAAATCCAGGCTATATCGGATACTTTCAACACCACCGGAAACATTCATACTGTGTGAATGGTTGAACACATTGTGCAAAGGCTGAGCCAGCCAATCGGTCTGCACGCCACGGCGCACCTCATTCACCAAATCATTGTAAGCAATATCTTTCTCCAACTGCATGCCAGGATCTCCGCTTTCTGCGATATACTTTCCGGACAAACGTTCCACTTCAACCTTTTCCCAGGCATTACACAAGTTATAATCTGACAAATCCGGTAATTCAACTCCGGCATTAAAATTATATGTCACCCTCAATTCTCCCGGTTTCGGTGCAACAGTAGTCACGACCACCACTCCGTTGGCAGCACGAGAACCGTATAGAGCTGTAGCGGCAGCATCTTTCAAGATAGTCATACTCTCAATGCGGTTGATATCCATATCGTAGACTTTCTGTACAGATACTTCAAAGCCATCCATGATAAAAATAGGCAAGTTCGGATTGTCCTTCAGAGAAGTTCTTTGCGAACGTCTGGCTTTTTCCATTTCCAGACCACGATTCATACCGATACTACCCTCTCCGCGAATGGTAAACTCCGGCAAAGAGTTCGGGTCAGAACCAAACAATTTATTATCCTTAATTCGGAATGACGGCTCGAAAGCCTGCAGAGCAGCAATAACGTTTTTATTATTTGTTTTTAACAGCTGATCTTTATTGACCGTAGTTGTATTACCTGTAAAGCTCTCTTTTTTCAGTTTCATGTATCCGGTTACAACCACCTCTTCCAACTCCTCCTTGGCAGTCTTCATCACCACATAAAACTCTTGCTGTCCCTTATATGCCACTTCTTTCGGCTCCATACCGATAAAAGAGAATACCAATGCCAGATTGGCTGTTTCGGGCACTCTCATGGCAAACTGTCCATTGGCATCGGTCACAGCACCTACAGAAGTTCCCTTCACCAAAATGGTCACCCCCGGTAGCGGCTCCTTTTTTTCATCAACCACCTTTCCTTTCAAGAGCACCTCCTTGACTGTCTTTTGAGGTATTGTCGGTTTCAAAACAATCACATTGTCTTGCAACACATAAGTCAATGTCGTACCCTTCAGACAGACATTCAGAATAGTCCGGATATCGTCCCCCTGTACGTCAACATCCACCTTGCCGATTCTGTCCAAATCCTCTTCATTATACATGAAAACAAACGATGTCTGGCGTTCTATCGCCCAAAGTACATCCTTCAGACTGGCAGCCTTCATCGAAAGCGTCACCTGTTGCCCGTTCTGCGGGTAGACATTTGCATGAACATGCAACATTCCCAGCAGAACAAATACAAATGTCCATCTAAACATAAGTCGCAATTTTTTCATAAATTTGTAATTTGATTTTTATGTTGATTATTTTGACAAGACAAAATGGTCAATCGGTAGGGATGCTGCAACATCCCTACCTTTTTATCTGCCTCGTCTGATTCTTAAAACTTTTCCATTTCTATCTATTTTTATACGTCCGTTCGCTTCAAAAATGCGCAGAATAGGATCTATCGATTCGTCACGTCCTACATTAAATCCGAAGCGATAATCCTTTACTTCTTGGTTTTCGTAAAACACCGTTACATCATACCAACGTTCAATGGCATGCATAATATCCTCCAGCCGAACATCCCGAAAACGGAAACCGGCATCCTTCCAAGCCACGATATAGCTGACGTCAACCGTCTTGATTTCCTGCTTCCCGGTATTTTTGTCCAATACGAACTGCTCATTCGGCTGTAATATCCTCTGACGGACTCCGGGACCGGAAACAGCCACCTTGCCTTCAACCAAGGTTGTGTGTACACTCATATCGTTGTCATAATCCGCCACATTAAAACGGGTTCCCAACACTTCAATGTTGTAATGGGAAGTTTTCACAATAAAAGGCCTTGCCGCATCTTTTGCAACCTCAAAATAAGCCTCTCCATGCAACTCTACCTCACGGGTATCCCCTGCAAACCGAACCGGATAACTCAAAACTGTTTCCGAGTTCAAATGAACAACAGTCCCATCGCTAAGGGTAAGTTTAAACTCTCCCCCACGAGGAACAGTCACCTTATTAAAAACCGCTTTTTCGACAGCTTGCACCAAACTGTCTTTATAAACCAAATTGCCACCCTGATTAAAAATATTTGTAGCCGATTGTTTCTCTACAATCCCCCCCTTCGTCTTTTCCAAATCCACGACTTTACCATCTGCCAACGTCAATATCGCACGCGTACCGCCCTGCACCACTTCATTTTGTGCCACCATGCTCCCGACTTCTGTTTTCTGCTCCCAATATAACATTGCAGCCACACCAACCCCGCAAACCAAGGTCACTACTGCAACCCAACGCAAAACACGGCGATGCATTTGTATCTGCCTGCCTGTTGTTCTCTGACGCCGCTTCTGTAATAATTTCTCCCATCCGACCGACCTGTCGAACTTGGCAGCATTCTTTTGAAACGCCTCACGATTACGCTCATCTAAAATACGTTCATAAAGATTCCGGTTGCCTTCCGACTCCGACAACCATTCATCCAAACTGCTTCTGTTCTCTTCAGAACAATCTCCAGACAAAACATGAGCAATCTTTTTCGCTATCTCAAAATCCTTTTCTGTATTTATGCCCTTTTCCATGTTCCTTATAACAAACTCCGTTTATAATAAGACACAAAAAGGCATTTTTATGGGGAAGCCCATCCCCACTTTTTTTTTCAAAACAACAAAAAAAATGTTGGCAGAATTAAATACGCACTAAATATGCACTAATTTAATTCTGCCAACGGGTAAATAAATATTTTTAATAACGGTCTCCGGATGAACTAAAAGCATCAACTTCTTTTACAGAAACAATACTAGCTCCCAAATCAAACTCCTTCAATAACTCCGGATTCTCTTTCATCGTTTTAGCATCGTAAAACAGCAATTTACCTTTTCCCGTCCCAACGACCAAATATTCATAATCTCTATAAACAGTGTAATTCATATATGTCACTTTATCACCACTGTTTAAAGTGATAAAAGGATGGTCGCTCATTTCGTTCTTCTTCACATAGCGTATCTCATGACCATTGGCATACAAAATATAATTGTTTTTAGGGTTAACACTATAAGATGATGCCCCAGCTGTAAGAATCACAGAATTTTCATCCAACGACCGTCCCGGAAACTCCTCGTCCTGAACCCCGGAAACTTTTGCCAACAACCCGTCATTATTGTTTACAGCATAAATACCCCAACGCGTCTTACCATCAGCTCCATTGTAAAAAACATTCATCAAACTATAATAAGGTCCGAAAAAACCCGCAGAGGCAAAACCTGCATAAGAAGCATAAATAAATTTAACTCCATCCGGGAATTGCCACGCCGGACACATACCTTCCATAGATACTCCGGGCGTTATTTTTGCCGGTACTAATTTAGATAACTGGTACTGAGTTCCAACAGGAAAATTTCCTCCCCAAGGGGTCGACATAACATCTCCACTCTGATAAAAAACGATAGTCAACATTCTGTTATTTTTTTCATCATAACAAGGGATACAGGAAAAACCGATTTGAGGTTGTCCAAAAGAAGTGACTTTATATCCCTTTTCATCTGCCACCAATGGTGTTGACACGAAATTACCTCCAAGATTATTCATGGACATCATCCTTCTGTAAATTTTTCCGTCCTCCATAGCAATAAAACTTTGCACACCGGAAGTTGTCATTGATGCATAAGCATCTATACGGGTCACCGGTTTAAAACCGGACGGGACAGGAGAAAAATCCTCCTGCAACTCTCCCACTTTCAACATACTCTCGCAATTAAATTCATACGCCACCTGATCCGTCATCACAGAAACAGCTCCCAATACGCCGATATTAGTCAGATTATTTCCCATCCCCATGGATAACGGTTTGCCAGGAATATCAGCCCCATAAGTATTAAAATAAATATCATCCGACAATTTAAAGTCCATCTTGGACGTTTCCTGATTTCTGGAAGACTTTATATAAGACAATTTCGAATTCCCGCCTTTCTCCGATAATACAATCCAGTCACCATGCGTATTGGTCGGACTTATCTGCACAAAAGCCCTCACCATATAAGCAATACCCGTTTCCTTTTCAATAATGCCAAACGTGCCGTTCACTCCGGTTTTGGGATATTCCGATAATTTAATCAGATTCATCAATTTTTCCGTCTCTATTTCAAAATCAGCCTCTTCACTCAATACGACCCCGTTCACTTTCCATTCATAACGTACTCCTGCAGCACGCGCAGCCGAATCTCCCTGCCATGTAAAAAAGGGAGTACTCTTAAACTTCGCCATTTCACCGGCACGACATTCTACCCATATTGTATTCGAACCCTCTCTCAATTTCCACACCGGCTCATCAAGTTTCGTATAATCATACGAACCCTTATCATCCATACAACTTAAAAACGCCAATGTCAACAAACTGCCAATTAGCCAATTAATATATTTCATAGCTCTAATATTTACTGATTTATACTTTCAATGAATCCAGAATCTTTTTATATTCCGCACCATGTTCCGGGTCATTCAAATGATCCAGCAACCATTGTTTGAATTCAGTCACCATTGCAATTGCTCTTGCCGGATAATTCTTTATCAGATTTTCATTGAACTCTCCTTCGGTATCCACCACCTGTAAGAACAATTTATATTTTTCATAAGAATATGCTCCCAATAGCGTCCATTCCACTTCATGAGTCCACCAATCAGGCTTCGCCTCCACTTCACTCCATACAATCACAGCCCTCCGCCGCTCGTACTGTCCCAAATCTACATCTGCATTCGGCACCAGTTCGACCACCAATCTCACTCCATCCGTGCCTAATTCTGCTAAACGGTCACTGTGCAAAACAGACACCTCTATCGTATCCTTCACCTCCTTCATATCTGTCGGGAGTGCCCTTTTACGAAAAGTATATTCTTTTTCCAACCTATACTCTTCCGGCTTTGCCGTTGTTCCCTCTTCCACCGTTTTCAACCCAAAATGCAAATCTTTTTCCAATTCCAAGCCGGAAAGATTCACTACCAATTTTACTTTTATCTCCTTCGTATTTTCCGGGAAAAAGAAAAAAGAGGTCCTCGTAGTATCCGCTTCTTCAGTCCCCGGATACAATGCATTCATATAAAATTTTTCAAAATATATCTGATTCCTTCCCTCAAAAACAGCTATATCTTTTTCTCCACAGGCAGAAACGACACCTGCCAGTAAAGTCACAATAAACAATAAACGAATTTTCATAGTATTGATTTTTGACATTTATAAATCCTTATTTCTGATCTTTCGGCAATGGTAATGAAGCCTCTCCTCTTGTCAACTTGTGCATTTCCCCATTCAAATTGAAAGCTGCATCCAAACGTTTGTACAAGAAAAACAACTGTCCTTCAGAAATCCACTCCCTTCTGGCATCCCCAATCAAATCTATCAAAAACTCCTCCCAACTGTTTCCTACTGCCAGGCGGTCCAATTGACGACCGGCACGAATATTATTCAGAATTCCATACGCTTCGCCATAATTTCCATTCCGGGCATGACATTCAGCCAATATATAATTCATTTCTGTCAAACGAATAACCGGCGAAATTTTTAAATGCTCTGCGACATCCGGATTTTTACTATATACATACCATTTTGCAGAAACGGGAATTACCTCCAATGCCGGGAAAATCATATTCTTTGAACGTACATCCGTAGCCCACTCCTCGACACCTCTATTCGTGAACAATTCCACCCTCTTCAATTGAAAATAATTGCTTGCCAAAGGTGTCCCATCTTCCGTCTTGCTACTCAAGTTAAAATAAGACTTTATTCCCGCTCCCTCATAAGCCTTTTCATTATAAGCTGCAAAAATCAAACTCGACTTTAATTTAAAATCACTTTTCTGGTCAAAATCTGCAATAGACGTTCCATTATTGACCGTCACTCCGGCAAAATCATCCTGATAAAATAGAGTCCCGCTCTTTTTTCCATATTCTACAACCTCCGATGCACATCTAAAGGCATCCTCATTCTTCCCGGCATATTGATATACTCTTGCCAATAATGCTGTTATGGAATAATAAGTCAATCGATAACCTCTTCCGGCAAAGAAATCTCCATAATTAAAAGAAGGTCCGGCAAGTATATTCGCTTTGGACATTCTCATTTTTCCAGAACTACTGGCTAAAACACCGGCATCGGTTGTATCAAAATCCGCTACCAGACTTTTAGCTTTCACCAAATCCCTCACCACTTTATCCAAAAACGGAGTCACTTTTATACTCTCCGGGTGAATATCCGGATAAGTCTCCACATACGGCACATACGCCTGGCCGTCATCATTGACAGGAGCCGGAGCAAACAGACGCAACATATCAAAATGCATCAAAGCACGACATGCATACGCCTCTCCCATTATCATTTTCTTCTCCATTTCTCCTTTTTCAAACAAATGAGCATCTGTCTGTTCGATGTGTTGAATCAAATCGTTCGCATTGGCAATCATTTTAAAAGCCACTGTCCAAATATTATCTATATAATCCACCAAAGAGACATCATCGTATTCAAACTTTGACGCTTTAATATAATGCGTCGTTGTAAAAACATCCTTATTGCTTAAATCGTATTGTTGCGACATACAGTCAACCAAGCCAAAAGACAATTCCCTGCCATACAAATCCGGACGTCCCATCGCCTGATACAAACCATTTAATGCCGTACGGTAGCCTTCGCCTTTACCATATAATTGCGAGGCGGTAATTTCTCCTTCCTGTTGCAAATCCAGCCATTTTTCACATGAAACAAACGACATGGAAATTGCCACCAATATCATTGCATACTTCTTCATATTCATATTCTTATATACCTATATTCAACGAAAAACTAAAACTCCGAGAGAACGGATAACTCGTACCTCTCTCTTCTTTAATTGTTGACCAACGACAAATGTCATTCATATTAAAGCGCAATCCCAAGCTCCTTAATTTCAATTTCGAAATCTGCTCACGCTTAAAATCATATCCTAACGACAAACTACTGAAATTAAGATAATTGTAATCTTGCACAAAGCGGCTTGTCACTTGCGTTTTAGTATTATTTCCCATATCATAGAACGGTACAACATCGCCGGGTTTCATCCATCTCTGTGTCAATATACGACGGTCAACATTATTATATTCAATATTGGCATTCTCTACCTTATTCAACAATGTCTCGTTATAAGATTGAGCTCCCCACTGATACATAAAAGATGCGTTCAGATACAACCCCTTAAATCCCACATTAAAACCAATCGAACCCTGAGCATCAGGATTATTATCTCCAACAACAACCTGATCGTTCGCATCCCAGGTATAAGTCGACATTCCGTTCTTTTTCAAAAAACGTTCTTTACCATTCATCGGATCAATACCTTCTGAACGCACGGCATACAACGCAGTTGTAGAAGCACCCTTATAATATAAGATCACCGGACGGCTCAATACATCACTATATCCTCCTCTACCATTATTCCATTCATTCAGGATTTTCTCATTATAAGCCTTGGTCTCTTCACCCAATTTGGTAATAGTGTTTTTATTAGAGCCCAGATTGGCATTCACCGTTACCATCCAATCGTCATTTCTAAATACCGTAGCATTTAAATTAATCTCAAATCCCTCGTTCTTAATCGCTCCCGAATTGATGTTATAAGTCTTGAAGCCGGAAGAATGCCTGACACTGATTTCATCTATCAAATCCTCCGTACGCTTACAATAGTATGCTGCATCAATATAAATCAAATCCTTCAACAGAGCTAAAGTAAAACCGACATCCACCGTTTTTGTTTTTTCCCAAGTCAAACGCGGATTACCCAATGTATTGAATTGCGCTCCGGCTCCGGTAAAAAACCAACTGTCCATATTCATATTATAAGTTGTCGTTGCCATACTTAACGGGAAATTCACATTACCGGTACTACCATAAGTGGCACGAATCTTCAATTGACTGATCAACCAATTATCCTTCAAGAACTCATAATTGTGAAAGTTAATACCGGTTCCCACCGACCAGAAAGGAGCCCAACGCTTGTCCTTTCCGAATTGAGAAGAGGCATCAAAACGGAATGAAGCATCAAACAGATAAACGTCATCAAATGAATAATTCACAGAACCCAGAAAACCAATCAATCTGTTTTTCGAAGTGGAAATTTTTGTCTTGTCGGGCTGACCTGCAGCAAACAACGGAGAATTAATACCTCCCAATCCAAAACCCAGAAATCTCATTTGCTCCGATTCGCTTGAAGTCTCTTTTGCATTCATACCCAACGTCGCATTTATAAAATGACGTCCTCCCAATGTCTTGTTATAATAAAACATCGTATTTAAATTCCAATTCCAGTTGCTGGAAGTACTTCTATCCAAAGAGCCTTTCTTGTCATCTGTAATTCCGCTATATTGAAACGAAGCGTCTTTCGGATCAACAAAAGTTTCTGTCTTGCTTGTTGTTTTCGTAATACTGAATTGTCCTTTAAATTGCAAACCATTCGCAAAATACATATTGACATTGAAATTATCTGTAATATCATCTGTTTTTCCCTTCCCTCTGTAACTTTCAAGATATTTTACAGGATACAGAGGATTTGCAGCCTTAAACTCTCCTGCCTGAAGATTTTGCAATAATTCTCCATTATCGTCATATATAGGCAAATAAGGTTTCATTTCAGCATAGGTACTGAACGAACCGTAAGGAGAATCTTCTGTTCCCGTCCAGTTATAGGTAATAGAATTCATTAACTGCAACCAAGATTTAGGGCGATAATCAATCGTCAAGCCAGCCCCGGCACGTGTTCTGTGCGACCCCTTCATAACACCTTTATTGCTATCATAATTCAAATCCAGACTATATCGGATAGTTTCCTCTCCTCCGGAAACATTCAAACTGTGCTTATGATTGAATACATTACGTAGCGGCTTTGACAACCAATAAGTGTCCACTCCACGCAACACCTGCTGCAACCGACGGTTATAATCCAAATCCTTTAAAGCCTGATCTATAGCAGATGTGTACAATCCCATACGTCTTTCAATCTCCAACATCTCGGCTGCATTACAAAGATTATAATCGGTCAAATCAGGAAAATCACCGCCTCCTGTCAAATTATAAGTAATCTGCATTTCTCCCGGTTTGGGGGCAACCGTTGTCACAACCACAACTCCATTGGCCGCCCGAGAACCGTATAAAGCAGTCGCAGCGGCATCCTTCAAAATAGTCATGCTTTCTATACGGTTCATATCCATATCATAGATTTTCTCCACAGAAACCTCAAAACCATCCAATATAAACACAGGCATATTTGGATTGTTTTTTAAGTTTGTTCGCTGGCTTCTTCTCTCTCTTTCCACATCCAACCCCTTATTCATCGAAATACTTGACTCCCCGCGTATATTGAATTCCGGTAAGGCATTCGGGTCTGAACCCCATAAATTATTTTCCTTAATTCGAAAAGAAGGATCAAACGTCTGCAAAGCAGCAATCACATTTTTATTGTTTGTTTTTAACAACTGATCTTTTGTTACCGTCGTTGCATTTCCGGTAAAACTTTCCTTACGGATATTGGCATAGCCGGTAACCACAACTTCTTCCAACTCCTCTTTCGTCTCCCTCAACACCACATGTATCTCCTCCTGTCCCTCATATTTAACCTCCTTTGAAAGCATTCCGACAAAAGAAAACTGTAATACAATCGACTCCATATCAGGGATTGCGATGGTAAATCTCCCATCCCCATCTGTCACCGTTCCTATCTGCAAACCTTTTATAAACACCGTCACGCCCGGCAGCAAATGTCCCTTTTCATCTTTCACAGTACCTTTGATTCTCACCTCCTTTACCTTTTGTGATTGCACCTCAGGTTTAATCACAATCACCTCATCCTGCAGCACATAAGTCAGGTTTGTATTTCTCAGACACACATTCAAAATCGTCCGGATATCATCTCCCTGCACATCAACATCCACCTTACCGATTTTGTCCAAATCCTCTTCATTATACATAAAAACAAACGATGTCTGGCGTTCTATCGCCCAAAGCACATCCTTCAGACTGACTGCCTTCATCGAAAGCGTCACTTGTTGTCTGTTCTGCCGGTAAGCGTTTGCATGAACATGCAACATTCCCAGCAGAACAAATACAAATGTCCATCTAAACA
>ENA-OURZ01002115-OURZ01002115.1-human-gut-metagenome-genome-assembly--contig:-NODE-2115-length-19419-cov-8.807839_pt1 | contig 19419 bp, 10 predicted proteins | sample MGYA00242073_ERZ509195 | MGnify/ENA primary metagenome ERZ509195 (study PRJEB26280, sample SAMEA2338837) | human gut metagenome | biome: human gut; feature: human-associated habitat; material: faeces...
GTGCGTCAGCATTCTCTGCATGTTTCTGAGTACAGTCATGCTGGTCGGGACGACGTTTGCATGGTTCTATTCCTCTGCCACCAGCGCCGTCAGCACGATCACCGCCGGCGGCCTGAATGTCTCCGCGAGCTATATCACACAGAATACGGCTAGGGCGTATGCGAAATCTACGAGCACTACGGGTAGCGACGGCGCCACTACTACCACTACCACCTATGATGATATTCCGTCCGCTGCGTGGATACCCTTCGACGGCAACGGCGGTAATCCCTTTGGCAGCATTCCTTTCCATTCTAATGACGCGCAGGTGATCTTCCTTAAACTTACAAACAACGGCGCTTCTGATGCCACCTACCGTCTCGCGTTGAATCTACTGGGTGACACTTCCGTCAGCGCAAATAGTGGTAACACAGAAAATTCTCTCAGCAGTCTGCTACGGTATGGGTGTAACGCGCTTGGTTCTGTTCCCACAGGCTCTACCGAATCTAACTTTCTGTCTGTAGCTACTATTCCCGGCGCTACCACTTCTGCTGACGGTAGTGTAACATATGGTGCAGAAATCAACCCTTCTGAGTCTTCCTCTTCTGTTGAAATGTCTGACATCTTCGTTGACGCTCTTTCTTCACACAGCAGTACCACAATAGAGCGAGATGATAATAATGAAGTAACTCGCATCACCTATGGCGGGCACATTTGCAAAGTTGACTTGAGTGCAAATGAAACCAAATATATTGCTGTTTCGCTGTACATGCCAAATGGTTCAAGTTACGGTGAATCCACCGCTTTGGTTTACATCCAGCTGTCCATGACGGTAAACCAGCTCAACGCGGAAAATCCGTTGATGCCCAATGTTGTCGGTTCCAATGCCATTACGCAGCAGGATCTGGAGGCCGCACTCAGCGTCATGTGCGGAAATCTTCTCAGCGAAGACGAGGTTCCCGTTGTTGATGAAATCAAACCGGTTGAAGACAGCAGCGAAACAGATACGGAAACGCCCGCAAAACCCGGTGATGCCACCGACCAACCCGCCACCGGCACAAACACCACCGAAACTCCGTCCGGTTCTACCGGTGAAACCGGAACTCCCTCCGGGGCTTCTGGCACCGGCACCACCAGCGACACTGACACCAGCGGCGGCAACGGTGATGCCGCTGCTGCCGGATCCGAATCCGACCCCACACCCGCCCCCGCAACCTGACACAAACGCCCGCATGCTGACGCATGCGGGCGTTTTTTCGGTCGATTTCAGCCGGATAGACACAGGAAAAACCGTGTGTTTTCTTGTGTCAGGCGGCCTTAGCCGGGGGCGCTTCCTATTCCCCTCTCACACCGTGGCGTCCACCGGGATGCGCTGCCGCGCCACCTGCACCCAGTGTACCCGCACGTCGCCGGAGGGCTGCTGGGTGGCACAGAACGCCACGTCCCCCATGTGTCCCTCCACCGGAATGTCGCTGCGCTGCATGGCCGTAAACCGCCGGATATAGCCCGCCAGCTCGCCGATGGCCTTCACCGGCAGATCGGGCAGCAGATAATCGAAAAACTTATACATAAGCACCTCCTGTATGTTCCTGGCTCCTGCTTTTCTTGACTGTACCCATCATACCAGGAGTACTGTCCCGAAAAACGGACAATGCCCTGCACTTGTGCTTTTTCCTGCCATGTGGTAAAATAGGACTATATGCGTAATTCAGGAGGTAGCCGCCATGACCGAGTTGAATACCGCGCCCCAGCTGGCGCCCCATGAGCGCTGCACCGGCTGCGCCGCCTGCTGCAACGGCTGTCCCAAGGGTGCCATCCGCATGATCCCGGATCGGGAGGGCTTCCTCTACCCGCAGGTGACGGACGGCTGCGTCCAGTGCGGCCACTGCACCCACATCTGCCCCGTTCTGAAGCAGCGGGAACCCCGCACAGAGCCGGCCGCCTTCGCTGTCTGGAACGGTGACGAGGGCGTGCGCCGCCGTTCCACCGCCGGCGGTGCCTTCTCCGCCCTGGCGGAATATGTGCTGGAGGGCGGCGGCGTGGTGTTCGGCGCGGCGCTGGACGATGGGCTGAAGGTCAGCCACATCGCCGTGAAAAACCTCCACGACCTGCCCCGTCTCCGGGGCGCCAAGCCCGTGCAGAGCGACGTGGGCGAGAGCTACCAGCAGGTGCGCCTGTATCTGGATCAGGGGCGGCAGGTGCTGTTCTCCGGCACCCCCTGTCAGGTGGACGGCCTGTACCGCTATCTGGGCGAGCACCCGGAGCGGCTCATCACCTGCGACGTGGCCTGCAGCGGCGTGTGCAGCCCCGGCATCTGGGAAAAGCTGGTGCGCTCCATGGCCTATGTGAAGCAGCAGCGCCCCCTGACCGTGGACTTCTGCGGCAAGCTCAGCGGCGACAGCGTGCGCCGCTTCCACGTCTCCTTTGAAAACGGCGGGCAGTACGACGCGCCGCTGCTGCGCTCGGAGCTGGGGCGCGGCATCACCCGCGGCCTGTTCCTGCGCCCGGCCTGCCACACCTGCGGCTACACCAGCACCGACCGCACCGGCGACCTGACCCTCTGCGACATCACCGGCGGCAACATCTCCCCCCAGGAAAAGCAGCTGGGCATGTCCCTGCTGCTGGTAAACACCGCCAAGGGCGCCCAGATCTTCGACTCCCTGCCCCTGCACCGCCGCCGGTTCGATCTGGCCGAAGCGGTGGCGGCGGATCAGGCGCTGCGCTCCCCCGCCCCGGTGTCCGTAGACCGCACAAAATTCTTTGACGCCCTGGAGCAGGAGCCATTCCGTCAGGTCTGCGCCCGCTTCCTGTCCCTGATGCAGCCCCGCGCCCGCGCCGCCAGACCGCTGAAGGAGCTGCTGCACATACCCTTCAAAAAGAGGAAAGACAAATGACCAAAACGCTGCTGCACACCTGCTGTGCGCCCTGCTCCGTGGCCTGCATCCAGCTGCTCCGGGCGGAGGGCATCGAGCCGGTGTCCTACTGGTACAACCCCAACATCCACCCCTATCAGGAATACAAGGCGCGCCGCGACACGCTGATGGCCTACGCCCCCTCCGTGGGCGTGGAGCTGATCGTGCAGGAGGACTACGGCCTGCGGGAGTTCTGCCGCGCCGTGGCCGATGACATCGACCACCGCTGCGGCAAATGCTACGGCCTGCGGCTGGAGCAGACCGCCCGCTACGCCGCCCTGCACGGCTTCGACAGCTTTTCCAGCACCCTCTTCGTCAGCCCCTACCAGAACCACGAGCTGCTGCGCCAGACGGCGGAGGAGATGGCGCGGCGCTACGGCGTGGCGTTTCTCTACCGCGACTTCCGCCCCGGCTTCCGTCAGGGGCAGCAGGAGGCGCGGGAGCTGGGGCTGTACATGCAGAAATACTGCGGCTGCGTGTTCAGCGAGGAGGAGCGCTACGCCAAGCAGCTCGCCCGCGACATGCAGACCCCCGAAAAGCACCTGTAACGCGCAGGAACCGGCGTCCCCGACGTCCCTCCCTGCACCCCAAAAACAAAACCCTATCACACACAAAGGCGGCGCCCCACAGGGCGCCGCCTTTTGCATTTGCGTATGGTCATCAGCCATTCCTCGCCAGCAAATACAGCCGCTGATAGTCCAGAATGTCCACCTGCCCGTCCTCGTTGACATCGGCCAGCCGCAGGAAATACCGTACCAGCAGCTCATTCCGCGCCGCATCAGCGCTGTCGCAGAACGAACCGGGCACCTGCCGCAGCGCAAGATAGTCGTACAGCGTCTGCAGATCCAGCGTGCATCGCAGCGCGTCCTCCGCGCCGGTGCCGTCGCCGTTGACATCGCCAATGCGCAGCAGCAAACAGGCGACATTGGCGCTGCCGCTGTCATCGGACAGGGCAACGGGCATTTCCCACGCCACGCAGCCGCCGCCGTCCACCCGCAGCGTATACGTCCCCGCGCCAATCCGCAGCCCGGACAGCAGGAAACCGCCGTCCGCCCGCACGTCACCCCGTGCCGTCACGACGCCATCCTTCAGCAGCGTGACCATGGCATTGTCCGTGACACCGGCAACAGACCCGGAAACGGTGAATCCCAGCGCCGGAACGACCTCCTGTTCTACCAGCACTTCGCCACACACCGAGCAGTGCTTCCCCTCGGTCAAGCCCGTCTCAGTGCACGTCGGCGCTACAGCCTTGTCGATGACCTCGGTATGAGGGACGGCTGTGTACTGCGCAGTGAACTCCGCATCGGCGGTGATGCTGGAATAGTCGCCGCTCCACCCGGCCAGTTCATAGTGATGCGCCTCGTCCGGCGCTTTTACCGCGTCCGGCGGCACAGCCGCAGCACGATAGCGAACCGACTGCCGCGAGAGAACGGTGCCGTCCTCATCCCGGAACGTCACCGCGAAGAAGGGATCCTTCACCTCGCAGGACGCGGCGCACATGTCCAGCGCGATGGGTCGACGGTCAGCGCCGACAGCCGATGTAGTAACGGTGGGCGTCAGGGTGACAGCTCCCTCCTTCTTCGGTTGGAACGTCATGGTTACCAGCTCCGCCCCATCCGCAAAACCCTTTGCGCAAATAAAGGTGAATTTCACCTGGCCGCCGTCAGTATGTGGATTCGTTTCGATATACACGCCGTCCACACTCTCCATACCCGCGCTCACCTTCACGCCGGTGCATGTCAGCAGCGCCGTGTCGTAGGAAATGCAGAAATCGGCGGCAGCCAGGCCGCTGCCTCTATCCAGCACAGCCACAGCGGTGATGGTTTCGTCGGTACGGGCAGCGGCAGGCATGGTCACCCGCAGAGCGGGCGTCTCCGGCGTTACCTCTGTCTTGCGCAGGGTCAGCGTCCGGGTAAAGCCGATGCCGTTCATGGCGGCCAGCGCCGTGTCGTACAGCTCGGAGGCCGCGAAGGTCACGGAGGTATCCGCGTCCACGTCGGCCACCGCCTCCAGCGTCAGCCGCAGCAGCTCGCCGCCGGGTATTTCCTCCTCAGACGCAAAGGCGGCGGACACATACCCCGCCCGGCTGGTGTCCAGCGACTTCACCGCCCCGGACAGCGCTGCCAGCGGCTCCGCCGCCACGCAGGTGAACAGCGCGGCGTCATAGCGGAATTCCAGCTTACCGGCAGCCAGCCCCTGGCTGCCATAGGTGCGGGCGGTGATGCTCACCTGCTCGCCCTTGTGCAGCGTGGACACGCTGCTGCCGCTGTAAAAATACAGCGTCTTGGTGGTGGACTGCGGCTCCGTCACCGCAAACACGCCGGACGCGCCGCTCAACGGCACGGTGACCAGCCCGGTGTTGTAGGCGTTTTCGATCAGGATATCCAGCAGGTATTCCCCGGCTGCGGCGTCCGGCCGTACGCGGAAATCCAGCCGCAGGATATTCTGGGAGCCGGATATGCCGTCCAGACAGGTGCCGTTGAAGGACACCTGTCCGGCCGTCTCTGTGTTCACCGTCCCCAGGGCGGAAAAAGCTCCCACCATCGCCGCGCCGGTCAGCTCCAGCGCCGTGTCGTCATAAGAGACAATGCCCTGCACGCCTGCCAGCGCCTCCAGATTGGAGCCGCTGACATACACGGAGCGCGTCTCGCCGGGTGCGGCGGAGGCACTGCCCACCTGCAGGAAGGCGCTGGCCGCCCATGCGGTGGAGATCAGATTCACCAGCAGCGCAGCGGCACACAACAGTGCCGCTGCGCGCTGGGATGCGCGTTTTGCTCTCATGAAACAGCCCCCTTACAGCGTCAAGGAGCCGATGATGCCGTTGGCGTACTGCAAAATGGTCAGCACCTCCACAGCCTCCAGCGTCTTATTGCCGTTCAGGTCGGCGCGGGCGAACTGCTCCGCGTCCAGATTCAGCCGGTCGTTGCTGGCCTGCAGCACCATCAGCGCGTCCAGCACGTTGATCTGGCCATCACCGTTGACGTCGCCCAGCGCGCTGCGATCCACGGCCTCGCTGACCGCGATGGCATAGGGCTGCTCCGCCGTTCCCTTATAGGCGTAGTTCACGCCATCGAAGGCGCGGATATAGTATTCCAGTCCGTCGGTGGTCACGTCAGAGGACGGGATCACGGCGGAATACCGGTCGTTGACGGCGGTCATAGTCACCGCTCTCCAGCTCTCCGTGCCGGTGACGCGGTAGAACAGCTCCACCTTGTCGATCTGCAGATTGTCGTTGGCGGTGGCGCTGATGATCAGCTTGCTGCCGGTAAAGGTGCTGTACACGCCGTCATGATAGATGTTGGGTGCCATGGTGTCCTTGGCGCGGACAGAGATCTTGCCGGAGGTGTCGGACTCGCTCAGATCCGTCTTGACCACGGTGAAGTTGTAGTAGTACATCTGGCCGGGGGTCACGTTGGTGTCGGTGAACGTCTTGACATCCGCCGGGATGACGGAGGTATTCAGCTTGGCGTACTGGCCGTCCTCCCTGTCGCAGCGGTAGACGTTGTAGCCCGCCAGCGTGTCGAAGTCGTCCTGCGCCCAGGTGAGGATCACGCCGTCATCGGCGGCCTCGGCCTGCATGGTCATAGCCAGCGCGGAGGAGGTGTCGATGTTGAAGCTGAAGCGTCCCCAGTCCTTGTAGAGCTTCAGGTGCCCCTCGGCGGAGCGTCCGTTGGCGATGGACCAGTACTGGATGCCGTTGGCGATCAGGGAGGTCATGGTGGTGGAGCCCTCCCATGTCCGGCTGTCCAGCCACTGTCCGGCCACCTCAAAGTCGGCGTAGGGATAGCTGCTGCCGAAGCGCACCTGCAAGGGCATTTCGGTGTCCATATCCCGGTTGAAGGTCACGGTGAACGTGGTCTTACCCGCGCCCACGGTGGTGATCGCCTCGCCGTTGGCGTCCCGCAGGGACACGGAGCGCACCACCGGCCACACCGACTCGGGGATCGTCTCCAGAATGGTGCCCTCGTTCAGGTCGGCCATAGACTGATAGTCATCGAAGTCCAGTATCTGCTTGTTGATGGCCTCCTTTTTGGTCTTTTCGCTGAGCCCCTCGGTGCCCCAGTAGTTGCCGCCGATGCCGTAGCGGACGTAGCTGCTGGCGCTGGGCGCGGTGATGCGCAGCCACTTCTCCACGTTGTTTTCCGTGAAGCGGTTGAGGATGGCGTTGCCGTAGAACAAAGTGTCGTAACCCTTGTCGCAGAAGGCTTTCCAGCCTGCGGTCAGGCGCTCGGACGTCCACGCGCGGGCGGCCGCGGCCTCGTTGTCGGACACGGCGCCGCTTGCCAGAACGGTCTTGCCGTCACCGGCGTCAGCGGCCAGGGTATCCAGATAAATAAAGGTAAAAGTGATCTCCTCGTTGGGCGCGCCGAAGTAGGTGGAAACGGAATTTGCGGGGATCGTTACGGTGTAGGAAGTACCGGAAATGAGGGGGTCGGAGGGGGTGATGAGCAGCTGATTGCCGGAGGTGACAGAGCTCGCTGAACCGCCGGAAATGGCTATATTACTGAGGTTTTCGCCCTGGCAGAGGGTCTTGTCGGCGGTCAGGATCAGGGTCTGGGAGCCGACTAAAACCGTGTCGGAGGTGCGGGAGAGCAAATTGGTATATTTGACAGAAATTGGCAAATCCTCCGTGGGTACGTTGTCGCGGTAGAGGGCGTCGGCTGTCTTGACCCAGAGGGCGCCGCCGTCCCAGTGGAAGTCCACAGCGTCGGTGAAGAGCTGCTGGGTCGTGCCGTCAGCATGCAGGGCAAAAAGTGCGCCATTACTGAACAAAACAGTGCTTTCCGCGCCATTTTGCGCGGATTTTGTTGCAGTCACAGAATCGTCCTCGCTGATGTAGAGCAGGGCAGTGGCCGCAAGATCGGTGCCGTCGAGGGCGGCGGTGACGGTGGTGCAGCCGGTGGAAAGGGCGATTAAATTGCCATTTTCTACCATTGCGACCGCGTTATCCGCCACCGTCCAGGTGATACTTGCATCGGGGTTAGAAACGCACTTGAATTCAAGTTTAAAAGCCTCTTTAATTTCACCTAAATCCACTTTTGTACCACTTTCCGGGGAAAGGACGCCGGTGAGGACGGTTTTGCCGAGGGTGAGACTGTCCTCCTCCATCGGGGCGGGGGTCTGGTAGGTGAAGGTCAGCTCCACTGTCTCGCTGGCGGCACCGAACTTGGTCTGGAGGGCACCGGCGGGGAGGGTCAGGGTATAGGACATGCCGTCGGTGAAACCGGAGACGGGGGTGAGGGTCAGCTTATCCAGATGGAGGATGCGGCGGAGGGAGACAAGCTCGCCGCTGCCGTCCTTGAGGGTAATGGCGCCGAAGTTATCGGCCTTGAGGAGCGACTCGCTGAAATCCAGCACGAGGTCGCTATCCGTGAGAATGTCGTTGGTGATGTTGGTCTGCTCAAGGCGGAAGGGTTCCTCGTTGGCCTGCAGGCCGAAGAAGATACGCACGGGTACGGCGCTGTTTTCCGTGGTCAGGTTGGCCAGCGCACGATTTTCATTGCAGCCGGTGCCGTAGAAGCCATCGGCTGTCTGGACAAAGGTGGTATCCCTGAAATTCCACACCTGCCGGGCGCCGGTGATCTTCCGCATCTGAACGTAGTCCTTGTGGTACTCCGTATCGCCAACGCCCAGCTGGCCATAGTTATTGCCGCCACTGCCGTCCGGTTTGCCAAACACGCTGCCATCCTGTATGTAGAAATCGTTGTAGTAACCGACCACTTGGCCGCTGCCCTGCACAGTGACGGTACGCTGCACGCTGCTTCGGAGATAGTGGTGCAGGGTCTGTCCCTTCTGGGCGGTGAAGTGATTTACACTGCCGTAATCCTCCGTGATGGCGCTGACACCGGCGGTAAGAAGCACCGGCGTGCTGCCGAAGGTCTCTCCTGCGCCGTACAGGTTGCCGCTCTCGGTCAGGAACACGGCATAATTATTCCGACCGAGCACATCCATGACCTTTTCGGAGATGTCCACCTGCACCGCCTGACTGCGATAGATGGTAGAACTGTCGCCTAACTGTCCATAGCCATTGTCGCCCCACGCCCAGACGGAGCCATCCTGTTTCAGAGCGTAATGGCTGTAGCTATCATAGCCGGTGACTTTCTTCACACCGGTCATGGGCTTGCCGTAGTTGAAGCTGTTGGAATACACGGTGCCGTTTATCATGTACCATTGGAGCGTGCCGCCGGAGAGAATATAGATGTAGTCCGAGCCACCTACTGCAAAATCGTCCACATCGGCAAAATTCAGCTTCTGGGGGGTCATGTAGCTGCTGCCCCAACACCAGAGGGTCCCGTCGCTAAGCCGGGCGTAATACACGCCGCCAGACTTCTGGATATCCTCTACCCGAGCGGATGGAGCCTCGTCGGAGATGCAGACCACCAGCTCGGCGGACAGGCCGGTGCCGGTCAGGGTGGCGCGGAGGGTGGCGGTACCGTTCTTATGCTTGATGAGCTGTCCGTCGGCACCCATCTCGCAAATCTCCGGGTTGGAGGACTCCCATGCGACGTCCCGCTGGGTGGCGGTGGCCGGGGTGACGGTCAGCTTCAGATCATCGTCCGTCTGCTCCACGGTGGTGAGGTAGAAGCTCTCCTCAAAAGATATGCTCTCCGCCGGCTGCACCACGGTGACGGTGACGGACGCGGCGAAGTCCTCGCCCATGGCGGGACGGGCGGTGACGACGGCGGTACCCACGCTGACGGCGTGTACGGTGCCGTCCCTATCCACGGTGGCCACGTTCTCATTGGCGCTCTCGTAGACCACGCCGGTGCGGGTGGTGTCCGCGGGGGCGAGCACGGGGGTCAGCTTTTCGGAGGTGCCCACGGGCAGGCAGAGGGCGTCCTCGTTGAGGGTCAGGCTCTCCAGCGGCACGCAGTCGGCCACATGGACGGCCACGTCCTTATACACGGAGCCGTCGGGGTTGCTGACGCGCACCAGAGTGCCGCCGGCGGCCACGGGGGCGACAAGGCCGGTATCGCTGACGGTGACAACGCTCTCATCCAGGGAGGTATATTTCAGGTCGGCTACCAGCGCCGTTTTCACGGGCGCTACCTCCGGCAGCAGCTGCTTTGTCATGCCGGTGTCCAAAGTAAGCTCGGACTCGGGCAGGGTGATGTCGGTGACAGTGGTATCGGGGAATTCCAGCAGGATAACCTGACGGTATGTGCCGCTATCATAACCAAGGAACTCCATATAATCTTCACGCACAACAATACTATTCGACATGTTTTCCCGCAGAAATGCCATTTCTTCCTCTGTCTCCGCGCGGCAAAGCTGACCGTTCATATACTCCGCCAAGCGAGCCGCCACCTTGCTGCTTCCGCAGTCAACCGCCGCATAGGATGTCCCGGTGGCCGGGTCAGTAATCACTCTCTGGATAAACAGCTTTTCAATGCCATAGGCTGTATAGCTGCTGACATAGCCGCTGCTCTCGCCCAGGTAGTTGCTGTTGCCGTAAAAGACGCAGTCGGTGTATTCGCGGGAACTGCTCAGGTTAACGGCGCTGTCCACGAAGATACAGCCATCGCAGGGTGCGGCGACAGAAAACGCGTAATAAGACCCTGCGCCGCCCAGCTTATAGAAAGCGCAGTTCTTCAGCGTATCGGCGGATATGAATCCAGGATTGTAGCTCGAATTCACCACGCCGCTGCCGAGAGAGCGGTAATAGATCGGGTATGCCCGGTAATTCTGGCTGAATTCGCAGTTCTCGGCGTAGGTGATGCCATAATTGCCATTGTTATCAGACAGATACGGGTTCACCACATCGGTATAGTACAGCTTGATGGTACCTTTGCTGCCCTCATAGAGCTGCACACGGTACTGAGACATCAGCTCGCTGGGGAACATGCGGATGTGCTCGTCCTCGGTGCCCTGACAAAGCAGGGTGCCGTCCACCTTGAGATAGGTGATGGCGGTGTCGGCATAGGCGTCGTGGGGATCGTCCGTCCAGAACTGGAGCTGGGTGCCCGGCTCCACGGTGACGGTGACGCCCTCCTGAATGAGGGTGGCGTTGGGCAGGATGTAATAGTGATCCTTGGTGAGGGTCACGTCCTCGGTGATGATGCTGGGCAGAATGGTGCCCCGGCGGACGTTGATGGTGGTCGTGGCACCGCTGGAATACACCTTCGTATCGTCCGCGTCCAGATCGTTTTTCGCGGTGACGGTGATGTTCAGGGCGATGATGTAGTCGTTGGGGCAGTCGTCGGCGATCTTCACCAACAGGGACTTATCGGCATCCACGCCGGTGACGAACGTGCCCTCCTTCGTCTTGCCGTAGTCGATGCTGGCGTAGGTGCCCACATTGCCGTAGTTGACGTTATTGGTCAGGAACTCAATGTACGGGCAGTCGATGTCCGCCTGACTTCTGGCGTCCAGCGAGAGGGTAACGTCCTTGGCGGCACCCCAGCGGTTGCGGAGGGTGAAGGCCAGCGCCACCGTCTCGCCGGCGTCGATGACACCGTCTCCGTTGTTCTGGTCACTGAGGGACTTGTCGTCAAAGACAAGGAAGTCGGCGGCGCTGACCTCCGGCTTAGGCAGCTGGGTCAGGGCGTTGTAGATATCCACGATCTTGGGCAGGTTGTGGACGCCGTGTTCCTTGGGGTCGCAGCAGATGGCGCTGCGGCCGCCGGTGGCGGCGATCTGCCCGTAGATGAACTTGGTGGGATAGGTGTTGGTGTCCGGGTAGGCGCTGCGCAGAAGGGCGGCCATGGCGGACACGTAGGGCGCGGCCATGGAGGTGCCGCTCCATGTGGCGTAGCGGTTGCCGGGGATGGTGCTGAGGATCTGGCTGCCCGGGGCGTAGACCTCGTACTCCACGGAGGAGTAGGCCGCCACGTCGTAGTTGGTGAAGCCGCTCTCCACGCCCCACATGTCCACGCTCATAACGCCCATGACGTAGGACAGGGCGGCGGGATAGGTGGGCGCGGTGATGGGACGGCCTTCGTTGGGCATGCCGTCGTTGCCGGCGGCGGCCACCAGCACGCAGCGGGTGTAGGCCGTCTCCAGCGCGTCCTGCACGGCGATGGTGGAGGCGCTGCCGCCGAAGGACATGTTGATGACATCCGCGCCGTTGTTGTAGGCGTAGAGGATGCTCTTGGCGATCTGGGACTGGTTGAAGAAGCCGCTGGCCATGCCCGCCTTGATGGGCATGAGCTTCACGTTGTAGGCAAGACCCACCACGCCGATGTGGTTGTTGGAGGCGGCGATGATGCCGGCCACGTGGGTGCCGTGGCCGTTGTCGTCCATGCCGCTGTCGCGTCCCGTCTCCAGATCGACGCCGTAGACGTCGTCGATGTAGCCGTTGCCGTCGTCGTCGATGCCGTTGCCGGGGATCTCCTTGGTGTTGACCCAGATGTTGTCCTTGAGATCCTCGTGGGTGTAGTCCACGCCGGTGTCGATGACGGCCACCACCACGCTGCTGTCGCCGCCGGCGGCGATGCCGCGGGTGCGCAGGAGATCCCAGCTCTTTTGCAGGTTGCCGCTGCGCAGGTACCACTGATCCTGGCAGCTGGCGTTGCCCTGCACGGCCTCGGCCACGGTGTCGCTGTCGATGAGGGTGGTGTCGGCGGCGGCGTACATGTAGTCGTACTCCGCCAGCACCACGTTGTCCAGCGCGCGGACGTTGGCCATGACCTGCTGCACGTCGCCGGTGACGGAGGCGATGTACCAGACGCCGGTGGAGGTGTCCATGAGCTTTTCAAGGCCGGTGATGCCGGCGCGGACAAGGGTGGTGTTCAGCTTGCCGCGGAAGCCGCGGGCAAACTTGACCATGATCTGGTCGCCGGCGTAGAGACAGTCGTCGCTGGCGAATTCCTCCGGGAAGGCCAGATCGTAAGGGATGGTCAGGGCGTTGTTCTCGTCCAGCGTGGCTGTGCCGCCGGAGGAGGGCTGCGCCGTGTCCGGTTCGATGTCGCCGGAGACGGACAGCTCCGAGCCGGACAGGCGGATGGCCGCCGTGTCTTCGTCGGTGATGCGCTGACCGCCGGAGGCGGTGTCGGTGTCGGAGGTGGGCGCCGTATCGGTGACGGCGGGCGCTTCCGTGCCGGCGAGGATGTTCGTCCCCGTCAGCAGGCTGGTGAGCTCCACTGTCGAGGCCAGCATGACCACTGACAGCAGCATAGCGAGTATCCGTTTTTTCATGACGTTTCCTCCTGTGAGATAGTTGTCGGCAAAAGACACAGTACCTCTTATTTTGCAAGTGTATAGCATAAACCTCTGGCCGGGAAAAACAATTAGCTGCTTGCATAGTATCGGTAATTTTGTGATTTGTCACAAGGATTGGGGCGGAAAGTTGTGGGAAACGACAGATGGCGGGATATTTGTCCGGTATAGAGCGTTGCGCCGGAGCGGATGGCGTGATATAATGGGGGATAAGTCGAATTTTGCGCGGAGAAGGTGAGACGGCGTGATCGTATTGGATCTGGAGTGGAACCAGCCCTTTGGCGGGCGGCGGATGGAGGAGATCATCCAGATCGGCGCGGTGCGGCTGGCAGAGCCGGGCGGCGCGGTGCAGGACTGGTTCAATATGCACATCCGGCCGTCCATCTACCCCAAGCTGTCGCCGGTGGCGAGAAAGCTGCCGGAGTCGGCGCAGGCGCTGACGGCGGAGCTGGACTTCCCGGCGGCGTATCAGGCGTTTCTGGACTGGTGCGGGGACGACACCCTGTGGGCGGAATGGGGCGCACAGGATCACGGCGTGCTGGCGGCCAACGCCGCCTATTGGCGGATGCCGGAGCCGCCGGTGACGGCCTGTGTGGATCTGCAGGCGGCCTTTGGCCGGACGCTGGGCATCGGCATCGGACGGCGGGTGGCGCTGGAGCAGGCGGCGGAATACTGCGGCATCCCGCTGATCTACGAGTTCCACAACGCGCTGTATGACGCCCTGTACGCGGCGCTGGTCAGCGCATGGCTGACGAAGGACGCACTGGCGGCGTCCGTACCGCCGCCCTCCACCGGCAAGCCCCGCCGCAGGCGGAGCATCCGATTCTCTCCGGCGGAATATCCCCGGCAGCCCCGGCAGAAGGTGGGCGTGTTCCCGGAGCGGGAGCAGGTGCTCAACAGCCGGCAGGCGCGGCTGGTGCCCTGTCCTCTGTGCCGCACACCGGGCGCGGTGGAATCGTGGTACCCGCAGGGAGACGTGTTTTACGGGACGTTCCGGTGCCAGGAGCACGGGCGGTTCCCGGTACGGATGTCAGTAACGCGGCAGAAAGACGGCTGGCAGGGGCGGCGGGTGGTGCCCACCCTGACGGAGCCGGAGCGGGCGGCCTTTGCCGCGGCGCACCAGCATGAGCCGTTCCAGTGCCGCCGGGAAAAGGCAAAGCGCCGGAAGCGGCATCGGAAAAAAGGAAAAGGGACAGAGTAAGCCGGGCGCATAAGCGCCCGGCTTCAGTCTGTCAAAAAAGCCTGTCATTGCGAGCCAGTCCGCGCCGCGAAGCAAGTGCCCTTGGGGTACAGACTGGCGTGGCAATCCGTTTCCAAAACGCATAATTCCTGCACTTTTCCGCAGATTCCCAGCTAAAAGGTTACGGATTCCCACACCAGTGACATCGGTCACTGGTTCGGAATGACAGGGGCGTGGGTTTATCGACACGCTGAAAAGGACAGCGCCCCGGCGGGGCGCTGTCCTTGTATATGAGGGTGTTACCACTCCAGGTTCTTTTCCGTCTCCTTGCTGAACACGTGGGCCACGTTGCCGCCGAAGATCAGGTTCACCTCGCTGCCCATGGGGAAATGGGCGGCGTTGCCGTTGGTGGGGACGATGACCACCACGTCGTGGTCATGGGTGGAGATGTGCAGATGCACAGAGGAGCCCATCAGCTCGCTGACGTCCACGGTGCCCTTGACGCCGTCGGCGCAGAGCATGACATGATCGGGGCGAACGCCCAGCGTTACGTCCTGTTCCGGTATATTTTTGGCGCTGAGCCGTGCCTGCTTATCCTCGGACAGCTCCACGTTGATGCCGTCGATGGACACGGCGTATTTGCCGTCGCCGTTCTTCACCAGCTTCGCGTCGAAGAAGTTCATCTGCGGCGTGCCGATAAAGCCCGCCACGAACAGGTTGGCCGGGTGGTCGAACACCTCCTGCGGCGTGCCGATCTGCTGGATAAAGCCGTCCTTCATGATGACGATGCGGTCGCCCAGCGTCATGGCCTCGGTCTGGTCGTGGGTGACGTAGATAAACGTGGTGTTGATGCGCTGGCGCAGCTTGATGATCTCGGCGCGCATCTGGTTGCGCAGCTTGGCGTCCAGATTGGACAGAGGCTCGTCCATGAGGAACACGGCGGGGTCGCGGACGATGGCGCGGCCGATGGCCACACGCTGGCGCTGGCCGCCGGACAGAGCCTTGGGCTTGCGGTCGAGGTACTGGGTGATGTCCAGGATCTCCGCCGCCTGCTTCACCTTGCGGTCGATCTCGTCCTTGGGCACCTTTTTCAGCTTCAGGGAAAAGGCCATGTTTTCGTACACGGTCATGTGGGGGTACAGGGCGTAGTTCTGGAACACCATGGCGATATCCCGATCCTTGGGCTCCACATCGTTCATCAGCTTGTCGCCGATCCACAGCTCGCCGGAGGTGATGTCCTCCAGACCGGCGATCATGCGCAGGGTGGTGGACTTGCCGCAGCCGGAGGGCCCTACCAGCACGATGAATTCCTGGTCGGCGATCTCCAGCGAGAACTGCTGGACGGCCACCACGCCCTCGTCGGTGATCTGGAGATTGTTTTTCTTCTCCGGAGCCTCCTCGCCCTTCTTGACCTTCTTTTTCTTCTCGGTGTTGGGGTAGACCTTCTTCAGATCCTTCAGAATGACCTTTGCCATACGTCTTGACTGTAACTGCCCTGCCTCCGCATGAGCAGTCTCGCACGGGGCTGCGCCCCTTGTGTGCTTTACGACAAGTCTCCACATTGCCGCACCGCCAGCCACAGCGGGTATTCCTCCTTATCTTTTGCCGGAGGGCGGCATAAAGTGGAGTGCCGCACGCCGGTGGGAATAGGGACAGTATAACCGAAAACGTTTTCGGAAGCAAGAGCTTTTTGTGAAATATGCAAAAAAATATCGCCTGCCGTTCAGCGACAGGCGATTTTTTTTACAAATCGACCACGATGGGCGTGTGCCCGGTGTGGGGCAGGAGACGGGTCAGCACATCGGAGGTTTTCAGCTTCAGCGTGCTGGTGCAGATGCAGGGATGGCAGGACATATAGGGCGCGTCGTACACCTCTCTGTCCAGCAGCAGCTGCACGCGGTGCTCCGTGTCGTTGGCCAGACCCAGCACGGTGGCAGAGCCAGGGTGACAGTGCAGCAGCTCCCACAGGCTGTCCTCCGGCGCGAAGCTCAGGCGGGAGGAGTTGATCTGGGCGCTGAGATCCTTGGTGTGGAAGGGCTTGTCCGGCGGCATGCACAGAAGGTAGAAGCTGGTTTTCTGCCGGTTGCACAGAAACAGATTCTTGCACACGGATACGCCCAGAACGGCGCTGACGTCGGCGCACAGCTCCATGTTGAAGGCCGCGTCGTGGCTGACCCGGTCATAGTCCATGCCCAGCGCGTCCAGCAGGTCGAAGGCCGCGCTCTCCTGGGGCGGCAGCTCGCCCTCCGGACGGGCGTTGTGGAAGATAGGGGAGATGGTCACTGCGCGTCACCTCGCTTCAGCAGCATTTCACCGGCGCGGTAGATGTCGCCCGCGCCCACGGTGATGATCATGTCGCCGGGCTGCGCCAGCTTTTCCAGCTCGTCGGCCACCTGCTCCAGCGTGGGACAGTAGACGGAGTGGGGGATCTGTGCCGCCAGATCCCGTGAGGAGATGCCCAGCTCGTTTGTCTCGCGGGCGGCATAGATCTCCGCCAGCACCACCCGGTCGGCCTGCCGCAGCACGTTGACGAAATCGTCGAACAGGGCGGCGGTGCGGGTGTAGGTGTGGGGCTGGAAGGCCAGGATCAGCCGCTGGTGGGGCAGGGGACGGACGGCGTTCAGCAGTGCCTGCACCTCGTCGGGGTGGTGGGCGTAGTCGTCATAGACCTCCGCGCCCCGGAAGGTACCCTTGTGCTCGAAGCGGCGGCCGGCGCCGGTGAAGGATGCCAGTCCCGCGGTGACGGCCTCGCCGGGGATGCCCAGCACGTAGGCGGCGGAGGCGGCGGCCAGCGCGTTGGAGATGTTGTGGGCGCCGGGGACGTGCAGGGACACGTGGGCGTAGGTCACGCCGTTGATGACCACGTCGAAGTCGCCGTAGCCGTCGAAGAAGGAGACGTTGTCGGCGTAGCAGTCCGCGCCCCGATCCCTCACGCTGAAGGTGAACACCGGGTGGGACAGACCCTTCACGGCCTCCCGCGCGCCCTCGTCATCGGCGTTGGCGATGATATAGCCCCGCTGGGGCACCAGCGCCGCGAAGTCGTGGAAGGAGTGCTCGATGTCCGCCAGATCCTTGAAGAAATCCAGATGGTCGGCGTGGACGTTCAGTATCACCGCCACGGTGGGGAAGAAGTTCAGGAAGGAGTTGCAGTATTCGCAGCTCTCCAGAATGATGGTGTCGCCCTTGCCCACCCGGTAGCCGGAGTGGAGCAGCGGCAGCGTGCCGCCGATCATCACCGTGGGGTCGGCCTGCGCCGCCATGAAGATGTGGGTGGCCATGGAGGTGGTGGTGGTCTTGCCGTGGGTGCCGGACACGCACAGGGCGTTGCGGTAGCCCTGCATGATGGCGCCCCACGCCTGGGCGCGCTCGTATACGGGGATGCCCCGCGCCACAGCGCCGGCGATCTCCGGGTTGTTGTCGTGAATGGCGGCGGTGCGGATCACCGCGTCGCAGTTTTTCAGGTTCTCCGCCGAATGGCCTACGGCCACGGGAATGCCCACGGAGCGCAGGTGCTGCACGGTGGCGCTGTCGGACATGTCGGAGCCCTGCACCGTGACGCCCATGCCCTGCAGCACCTCGGCCAGCGCGCACATGGACACGCCGCCGATGCCCGCCAGATGGACGCGCTTGCCGGGCTGGATATACTTGTGAAAGTCCTCGATGGGATGGAACATACATCATACCTCCTTGACAGGAGCCAAAAAATTACTGTACTATTATAATACAACGCGCCCGCATGCGCAACCGGCTTTTTTGCCGGTATTTGCCGCCGCGGGGCGAATCGGAACGAGGGGAGGCGGACGTATGCTGCCGCAGCCGGTGGAATATGTGCTGGAGCGTCTGGAAAACGCGGGCTTCGCGGCCTTCGCCGTGGGCGGCTGCGTCCGGGACACGCTGCTGGGGCGCGTGCCCGGCGACTGGGACGTGACCACCGCCGCCCGCCCGGAGCAGATGCTGGCGCTGTTTGACGGCTGCGCCATCCCCACGGGGCTGAAGCACGGGACGGTGACTGTCCGGGCGGAGGGCATGGGCATCGAGGTGACCACCTTCCGCGCCGACGGGACGTACACCGACCACCGCCGCCCGGACGCGGTGACGTTCTCCCGGCGGCTGGAGGACGATCTCAGCCGCCGCGACCTGACGGTGAACGCCATGGCCATGGACAGGCGGGGGCAGATCACCGATCTGTTCGGCGGGCGGGAGGATCTGAAAGCGGGCGTTCTGCGGTGCGTGGGCGACCCGGAGCGCCGCTTCCGGGAGGACGCCCTGCGCATCCTGCGGACGCTGCGGTTTGCCGCCGTGCTGGGCTTTGCCATCGAGCCGCGCACCGCTGCCGCCCTCCATGAGACGGCGCCGCTGCTGAAGTATATCGCGCCGGAGCGCATCCTGTCGGAGATGGACAGGGCGCTGTGCGGGGGGCATATCCTGCCGGTGCTGCTGGACTATCCGGACGTGCTGGCGGTGTTCCTGCCGGAGATCGCGCCCTGCGTGGGCTTCGACCAGTGCAACCGCCACCATATCTACGACGTGTGGGGGCACAGCGCGCACGCGGCGGCGGCCATTGCGCCGGAGCCGGTGCTGCGCTGGACGATGCTGCTGCACGACGTGGGAAAGCCCGCCTGTTTCACCCGTGACGAGCAGGGCGTGGGGCATTTTTACGGGCACCCGGCGGTGTCCGCAGAATTGGCGGAGGGCGCGTGCCGCCGCCTGCGGATGGACAGCCGCTCGGCGGAGCGCATCGTCACGCTGGTGCGCTGGCACGACCGGGATATCCCCCGGACAGACAGAGCCATCGCCCGCGCCGTGGGCAAGCTGGGGGAGGACGTGTTCCGCCAGCTGCTGGCGGTGAAGCGGGCGGACAACGCCGCCCAAAGCCCTGACGACCGGCACCGTCTGGCGGATATACAGCAGGCGGAGGACATTCTGGACGGCCTGTTGGCGCGGCAGCAGTGCTTTTCCCTGCGGGATCTGGCGGTGAAGGGCGGCGACATGGCGGCGCTGGGACTGCGGGGACGGGAGATCGGCGACATGCTGCGCGCCCTGCTGGACGCGGTGCTGGACGGCGCGCCCAACGAAAGAGGATCGCTTCTGGCACTGGCCAGAGAGAAAATGAAATGAGCTGAAAAGCCCCGCGGGACATTCGTCCCGCGGGGCTTACAGCGTGTCGATAAACCCACACCCCTGTCATTC